>Ga0224512_10000226_pt1 | contig 60207 bp, 58 predicted proteins | sample SF_May12_sed_USG_4_FD_169103 | JGI IMG/M metagenome (GOLD analysis project Ga0224512, IMG submission 169103) | Sediment microbial communities from San Francisco Bay, California, United States - SF_May12_sed_USGS_13 | ecosystem: Environmental > Aquatic > Marine > Sediment | place: USA...
CCACCGACAAGCGGCCGAGATGCGCCAGTTCTGCCAGACTGTACAGAGTGCCCAACAGGATAACGCCGGATTTAAGTCCAAGACGCGAGAGTCGCACGCCGTTCTCGGCCCAGTCCGGTATCTTGAATACATTGACGGTGATGATGCCGGCCAAGATACCCATGACCACGTAGTTGAGGTTCATGACCTTGGAGAAGTCGAAGCCCAGCGTGGGCGCGGCTCCTTTGCCCCAGAGAGACATCAGGGGGTCCAGCCCCCACTTGACCACGAAGGCGATGACCATGATGAACATGACGCCCGCGACAGTGGAAAGATAATAATCACCCTGACCTTCTTTGGGTTTGGCGAGCAATTGCCACAGACCAACGACGATGGCGACAGCGCCGAAGGCATAACCCATGTTGACCATCTCGCCGGTTAGCTTGGCGGTCTTGAGTATCTTGATCATGGGTTCGAGAGCGCCGGACTTTACCAGGTAGGCATAGCCGACCATGATGATGCCGAGGATTAATGTCCACGGGGTTTTCTTGGTGTAGATCATATTTGCCTATCTCCTAGCTTGTTGTAGAGACAACCACGTCAAAACAGAATTTCGCGCGATTTATTAGAATTCACTTATATAGCTTCAATAGACGCGAGCATTCAAACACAAGGTCTGACAAGGCACAAGCTTTGTAATGACGTTAGCGGATGGTCGGTGGTTATAATTTTTCCGTCTTGGCGGCAGGCGAAACCGAATAGGGCAGGGATTCCAACGAAAAAGCAGGCCCATTTTCACTACCGAGGTACAAATCTCCTACTTCGGCACTAGAGATTTGGATAACCGCCAGAAAATCAAAACCATTTTCCGGCGCAGGTTGTACGGCGACCACCGTCCCGGCCGATTGACCGGGAAAGTTCGGCGCGAAAATGGCATCGCCCGGGCAGGGTGTGGCATCACCCTCGAAGTGCGCGCGGTACATACGTTGTTTGAGCCGGCCGAGATATTGCATGCGCGCCACGATTTCCTGGCCGGGGTAGCAACCTTTCTTGAAATTCACGCCGCCGACGATTTCAAGATTAGCCATCTGCGGCACGAAAGCCTCGCTGGTCTCAGGCGCCACGCTTGGGATCCCCGCCATGATTTCCAGCCACTGCCACACCGGGGGGCCGACCGGGGCTGTATTGTTTTTTAACGCAATCCATAATTTCTTGGCCGCCTCTGTGGTTGCAATGATTTCAAATCGCGGTAGCGGGCCGGTTAATTTAATAACCGTAATGTCGTTACGCGTATCACAGCCGTCAACAATGGTCGGCGCAAAACCGGTGGCATCACGCAAAAGTTTTTCGGCCACCGGCCCGGATATCCCAAGACTGACCAGTTCATTATCTGCCTGATCGAGGGTGACTTTCGCGCGCAGCACGAACATTTTAAGGCGCTTCAGTGTGGGCTCGAGAAGCGAGGCGGGCAATTGCAGCAAGGTGTCGTCATTCCGGCGGAACAGCCGGAAGATGGCAAGCATGCGTCCCTTGGGACTGCACCAGGCGGCGAGTTGGCTGTGCGTGGCGTCAAGCGCGCGCAGGTCGTTGCTAAGTTGGCCGTTCAAGAAATTCTGCGTGTCCGGACCATGCGCCCGAATCAGCGACAAATCGGAGAGATCCGCGAGCACATTCTCCTTCGCGGCGGCACGCCGTTCCCCCGCAGCGTCACCAAAATGCTGCACGCGATCGTTATCCAGCACCGCTCCCTGCTGTTGCAGGAAAGTTCTCCACGTCTCGTTCATGGTAGGCCGATGCCCGTTGTTTCAAGGAGCTAAATCATAGCGGAATCCCCGCAGGCTTGGAAAAAACTAGACGCCGCGATAGAGCCGTTTAAACTATAGAGGCTTCAGGATTCCCTCTATCTCAAAGGGTTTATATCGGGACACGCAAGAACGATTTCCTCCGTTGACATGGCAAACAAAAAGAAACGTCCCGTCTACCTGAATCTTGTCAAAATCCGGCTGCCCGTGGGCGGTGTGCTTTCCATCCTGCACCGCATTACCGGCGCGATTCTGGTCCTGCTGCTGCCGTTTGCTCTATATATATTTGACCGCTCGCTGCAAGACCCCTCGGCCTTTGCCGAAATAGCCAGCCGCTTCTCTAGTCTTGAGGGCCGGATGGTCATTCTGATTATGGTATGGGCCTTCGCCCAGCACTTCATGTCCGGCATCCGGCATCTGTTGCTGGATGTCGGTATTGGCGATTCCAAATCCAGCGCGCGACGTAACGCCTGGTTGGCCTTTGCCGCATCGGGAGCTGTCGTGATTTTCACGGGGGTCTGCCTGTGGAACACCTGAGGAGCCCTTTAGGCAGCGCCCACGCCGGCATGATGCTATGGCTGTGGCAGCGGCTGACCTCGATCTACATGGCCGGCTTCGTGGTTTATATCGTTGTGCACTTGAGCCTGTCGCCGGTGCGCGACTACGCCACGTGGATGGCTTGGATGGCCCTCGGTTACGTGCGCTTGGCTTGGGCGATCTTTATCCTGAGTATCCTGGTGCACGCCTGGATCGGGATGCGCAGCATTTATTTTGATTACGTCCCCCCGCTGTGGCTGCGCTCCATCGTCTCGCTGCTCACGGCATTGGGCCTCACGGCACTCGGCTTGTGGGCGGCGCGGATCCTGCTCGCATGACAAACATCGCGCGCCGGCGATTCGATTGCCTCGTCATCGGTGCCGGGGGCGGGGGCCTGCGCGCGGCGCTGCAACTGGCGCAGGGCGAGGCGCACGTGGCCGTGGTGTCCAAGGTTTTCCCCACGCGCTCGCACACGGTCGCGGCCCAGGGCGGCATCAATGCCGCGCTGGGCAATGTGCAGCCGGACAATTGGCACTGGCACATGTACGACACGGTAAAGGGCAGTGACTATCTCGGCGATCAGGACGCGATCGAATACATGTGCCGCGCGGCGGCGCATCTCGTCATCGAGCTGGAACATTACGGTGTACCGTTTTCGCGCTTGGAGAACGGGCGCATCTACCAGCGCGCCTTCGGCGGCCAGAGCCAGAACTTCGGCGGGGCGCAGGCGCAACGTACCTGTCCCGCGGCCGATCGCACCGGCCATGCCATGCTGCATGCGTTGTACCAGCAAAACCTCAAAGCCCGCACGCATTTCTTCGATGAATTCTTCGCCATTGACCTGTTGATGGACGCGCAGGGTTATGCGCTCGGCGCGCTGGTCATTGAAATTGAAACCGGCGAGCCTTTGATCATCGAGGCCAAGACCACACTCATCGCCACTGGCGGCGTGGCGCGCGTGTACCGCACCACCACCAACGCGCTCATCAACACAGGTGATGGCATGGCCATGGCACTGCGGGCCGGGATCCCGCTACAGGACATGGAATTCGTGCAGTTCCATCCCACCGGCATTGCCGGCATCGGCATTCTCATTTCCGAGGGCGTGCGCGGTGAGGGCGGATACCTGATTAACTCCGAAGGCGAGCGCTTCATGGAGAGATATGCACCGCACGCTAAGGACCTCGCCAGTCGTGACGTGGTCAGCCGTGCCATCTACGAGGAAGTCCATGCCGGCCGTGGCTGCGGCAAGAAAAAAGATCATGTGCTGCTGAAAGTGGATCACCTCGGCGAGGAGATCATCTCCAAACGCCTGCCGGGTATCCGCGAATCCGCCATCCGCTTCGCGCACGCGGACCCGGTGGAAAAACCGATACCGGTCTATCCCACGGCGCACTACACCATGGGCGGTATCCCTACCAACCGCTTTGGCCAAGTCGTGGTGCCGGTGCACACCGGACCGGAAGAGGAGGTACCGGGCCTGTATTCCGTGGGTGAATGTGCCTGCGTATCGGTGCACGGCGCCAACCGCCTCGGCGGCAATTCGCTGCTCGACATCATCGTCTTCGGCCGCGCCGCCGGCAATCATATTCTCGAATTCCTGAAGGAAAACCCTCGCCACCGCGTTCTGCCGGAAGAATCCATTGACCGCGCTGTGGCGCGCCTGACGCGCTGGGACAAGCAGGGCAAAGGCGAATCGGTGGATATAATTTGTGACGAACTGCGCCTGATCATGGAGGAGCACTGCGGCGTGTTCCGCGAGCAGAAAATCCTCGATGCTGGAATCAAAAAGGTCACGGAGCTACAAGAGCGCCTGAAACTCACCACGCTGCGCGACCACAGCAAGATATTCAATACCGCGCGGATAGAAGCCTTGGAACTGGAAAACCTAATGGACATCGCGCTCGCCACGGTCCATTCTGCCGCCGCGCGCCTGGAATCCCGCGGCGCGCATTCGCGCACCGATTACCCCAAGCGTGATGACAAGAACTGGCTCAAGCACACACTCTACAGCAAAGCGGGGAACAAGCTTGATTACAAGCCGGTGCGCTTGAAACCAATTAGTGTTGAGACGTTTCCGCCGAAGGAGCGGGTTTATTAATGGTGCAAAGCATGTTTATTACTGTCGGAGTAATTTAATTCAACGTAATTACCCCCGCCCTTTGAAGATGCGCTCCAGGTGTTCCAGGTCGTTCACTACACGCCAGTCGGTGGCTCCTGCATTGCGGGCGCGCTTTTCCCACCATTCGAGGCGACCGAGATAACGGCGCGGGTCGACGTTGTCGGTGGTGAGCTTGGTGACGTTGAGCGCGATGATACGAATGCCCTGAAGATTGATGGGAAAATCCCGCACGGTCTTGTAGTCCAGCTCTTCCTGCATGTCGGAGAAGATCAGGATGGTCTTTTGTCCCGCGCCAGTCTCGTTCAGGAATTCCGAGGCCTGGATGATGCCGCCGGTGATGTCGGTGTAGGCGCTGCCTTTCTTGAGATCGGCCTTAAAGGTGCCGACCTTGTCGGCGAAGGCGCGCTTCTGGTTGTTGATCTGCATTGGATCCTTGGACAGGGTCACCTTGGCGATGATGTCTTTCTCGGAAAAGCTGCGGCTCTTGACCCGCGCCACCGCGAGCGAATCGCCTGATTTCATGTTACCCAGCAGGTAACTCACCACACGTTGGGCCTTATCAAGTTCCTGCGAGTATGTCCCCGAGGTATCCACCAGCATGTATATCGCCTGCGCGTGGGAACGCTGGTCGGCGCAGGAAACGAGCAGGCCGACAGCGAGTAGCGGAATCATCCAATAGTGCCGGCTCATAGGACATGCTCCCCTTGTTTGGATAAGGCGGCCATGCCGCCCGATCGGCCCGGTGGCAAGGCCGCTTGGCGCGGCCCACGATTCAGCACCGCGCGCTCGATGATCAACGGCAGGAAGATAATCGCATCGTAAAGATACTCCGTGCCCTTCCCGATCTGGCGTACCATGCTGGAGAAAAAACGCATGACAAAGCCAAGTCCACGGATGCCCAAGACCAGCAGCGCACCGAACACCGTACGCCCGGAATGAATCAGGTATTCCAGCGGAATGGCCACGAACGCGAGCGCGAAGGGCAGGGTAAAGCCCAAGATCATTTGTGCCGCCTTAGGAATATTAAGCGCCCAGGCGTTGGCCACCGCGCCCGTCATGACCGCGCCGCCGGCCAATTCCTGCTTCAGGGCCACATCCGCAGAAATAATCATGTCGCGCATGACGGCCAGAGCGACTTCCACGCCAGCGAGGATCAGCAGGATGCTGAAGGAAATCCACACCAGCCAGCGACGCATGCGATTATTTATGTTGTTCAGCGGGAACAGATGCGTGTAGCCGAGTGACTCCATCAGGAACAAGCCCATCAACGTCTCAAAAAAGATGATCACCATCGCGGCGAGGTACGATGCCTGGATATCACCGACGATGTATTCCGAGCCGCCGACCATGGCGGCCATCGGGCGCTCGATGAGCCAGAAGTTCACAAACGCACCCCCGGCGGCGATCAGGATTGCCAGCAGCGAGATCACGAACAAGATCGTGGACGAGGAGGTCAGCGAATGTTCGGCCTTTTCGCTCTTGGCGTGGATCTGCTTGTACTTTTCCACCTGCTCGTCGATTTTCGCGGCACTCTGCTGCATGCCGGTGAGATCTTTGTCGACCTTTTTCAAAGTGCGGTCAACGGAGCGCCAGAACGGCATGAAATTTTTTAGAATATTGTGACGTCGTTTTGAGGAGTCGCGGTATTCGGCGATAACGCGCTCGTAGATTTCCTCGATGGAGTTGCTGATGTCTTCCAGTATCCTTTCCACCAGACCGTCGTCGGAGGGTTTGATCTTGGCGATGGCGGCCACGGCCTTGGTCCATTCCGGCGGGGGCGGTGGCACCTCGCCGCATTTCTGAAATTCCTCTTCAATGCGTGTGATCTCATCCATGAGTTTGCGTTGCAACGCCGGGTAACCGTGCAGGTCGCGATCCACCAGATTGGTCACGCGCTCGAATTCTTTTACGATGCTGTGCGAGACTTCTTCACGACCGCGCGCCAGCAACACTTGCCTGTTGCGCTCGTGCAGAACTTCGGCGGTCTTGAACAGCCAGCGCGACAGAAGACGTAACGGGTTACTGACTGCGCGGAACATGGCCTGCAACAGGCTGTGCATTGCCTGGCGCGCGCCGTACAGAATGGGGACGGCAATGAATAACAGGGCCAGTAAGGACAGCAGCAGCTTATCCGGCCAGATGATCAAGGCATGCAGGATTTCCATGGTTCTCTCCAATGTGAAACACGGAAACGCCCGCTCCGTAGCCGTTTCCGTGCTTGATGAGTTAATTATTAGCGCTGGAGTGCAGACAGTCTGTTGTGGCCCGACCAAAGGCGGCAACCACGGGGATTACCGGTAAGGCTTATGTGAGGTTTATTCGAGAAATACTGGTATTTCGCGGGTAAAGACAAAAGGCTACACTCAGCGCATGCGATTTTCGATCTATCGCTACAACCCCGAAACCGACAACAAGCCGCGTATGCAGGCCTATGAGCTGGCGGATGACAGCGAGGCGGTCATGTTGCTGGATGCGCTGATCTTGCTGAAACAGCTAGATGACAGCTTGAGTTTCCGGCGTTCTTGCCGCGAGGGTGTGTGCGGGTCCGACGGGATGAATATCAACGGCCGCAACGGTCTTGCCTGTATCACGCCACTTCACAGCCTGCGGGAGCCGATTGAGCTCAAACCGCTCCCGGGCGTGCCGGTGGTGCGTGACCTGATCGTGGATTTAAGCCAGTTTTACAGCGCTTACCGGGCGGTGAAACCCTGGCTGATCAATAACGACCCAGAACCCGAGATCGAGCGGCTCCAGACTCCGGAAGATCGGGACAAACTGGACGGCCTGTATGAGTGCATCCTTTGTGCTTGCTGCACCACAGCATGCCCGTCTTTCTGGTGGAACCCCGACAAGTTTTTGGGACCCGCGGCCTTGCTCCAGTCCCTGCGTTTCCTGGATGACAGCCGCGATCATGCCACCGGCGAACGCCTCAGTGACCTGGAAGACCCTTATAAGTTGTTTCGTTGCCACACCATCATGAACTGCACCGAGGTTTGCCCTAAGGGGCTGAATCCGGCCAAGGCCATCGGACATATCAAGATGATGCTGGCTAAGCGCATCCTTTGATGGAAGACCGCCGGATGGCGCGGCTGCGCTGGCGTTCCCGCCGGGGACTATTGGAACTGGACGTTGTCCTTAAAAATTTCCTCGATCACTGCTATGCCGACCTGACCCCGGCCGAGCAGGAGGCTTTTGAGCAATTGTTGGCTACCCCGGACGAAACGCTAATGGCGTACGTGCAGGGAAGTCAAAATCCACCCGAAAAAGAGTTAATGCAAATTGTCTCAAAAATCAGAAATTAATCTGATTTTAAACATAAAAGTATCTCATCTTTTGGCCGGGATATTTTTTTTCGTTCATCTTGGCGCCATGGCTCTGGGAGCCGTCATCCCCATCGGTTGGCCTTTGCGTGTGGTCCTCTGGGGTCTCCTTGGATGGAATCTGTATTACTCCCTGATCACTCATGCCTGGCGCTCCGGCCCCATGGCCATACAGGCCATTGAGCTTGATAACGAAGGCGTGGTTTCGGTGCGGTTGACAGGCAGCGATACATGGCAGCAGGCCCGTATCACCAGCCATTTTGTGCATCCCTGGCTGACGTTGATGTCGTTACGGTTGGAAAGCCGCCGCTGGCCGATGAACTTGGTGATCGCCGCGGATGCGGTCGAGCCGGAGCCGTTCAGGCGTTGGCGCGTCGCCCTGAAACTTCAAGCGGTAGAGGTGTGAGAACGGTGTCCTCGGGAGTTCCCGCTTGGGGCTGCGGGTAGTCGCGGGTGTAGTGCAACCCACGCGATTCGCGGCGCGACAAAGCGGAGCGGATGATCATTTCAGAAACCAACAATAAATTACGCAATTCAATGAGATCGTTCGTTACCTTAAAGTTACTGTAGAACTCCCGAACCTCCTCTTGCAGCATGCTGACCCGGTGTTGCGCCCGTTGCAGTCGTTTGTTGGTGCGCACAATGCCGACGTAGCTCCACATGCCGCGGCGCAGTTCATCCCAGTTATGCGAGACCACCACCTGCTCATCGGGGTCGGTGACACGGCTTTCGTCCCAGGCCGGCAGACTTTCCGGGACCGGTCCAGCGGAAGGGAGAGATTTCAGAATATCCTCAGCCGCGGCCTTGGCGAATACTAGGCACTCCAATAGCGAATTGCTGGCGAGACGATTTGCGCCATGCAGGCCAGTGAAAGAACATTCACCCACGGCGTAGAGTCTATCAAGATCAGTTCGGGCACAAAGGTCGGTCATGACCCCACCGCAGGTGTAATGCGCTGCCGGCACTACCGGGATCGGCTCACTCGTGATGTCGTAACCGTATTCCAGGCAGCGCTGGTAAATCGTCGGAAAATGGTCCTTGATGAAATCCGCCGGCTTGTGGCTGATGTCGAGATGCACGTAATCGAGGCCACCGCGCTTCATTTCGTAGTCGATGGCGCGTGCCACGATGTCGCGCGAGGCCAACTCGCCGCGCGGGTCGTGATTCTGCATGAAGGGTTGGCCGTCCGGTAGCGTCAGCTTCCCGCCTTCGCCGCGCACCGCTTCAGAAATCAGGAAAGATTTGGCGCGCGGGTGATACAGGCAGGTGGGGTGAAACTGCACGAACTCCATGTTGGCCACGCGGCATCCGGCGCGCCAAGCCATGGCTATACCGTCGCCGGTTGAGGTGTCAGGATTGCTGGTAAAGAGATAGGCTTTGCAGGCCCCGCCTGTGGCGAGCACCAGAAATCTCGCGCCATAGGCGCGAATATGACCATCTTCCTTATCGAGGGCGTAGACGCCCAAACTGCGGTTGGGACCCGGGCGATCAAGCTTCTGGCTCGTGATCAGATCGATGGCGATGTGGTTCTCGTGCAGCGTGATATTCGGGTGACGGCGCACCTGGGCTTCCAGCGTTGTTTCCATGGCGCGGCCGGTAGCATCGGCGGCGTGGATCACCCGCCGGTGGCTGTGGCCGCCTTCGCGCGTCAGATGATACTCGATCAGTCCATTATTTTTTTCCTGGCTGAAAGGCACACCGTGCTCGATGAGCCAGCGGATCGCCCCCGGACCTTCGCGTACGGCAAATTCCACCGTGTCTTGGTGGCACAAGCCAGCACCAGCGCTGATAGTGTCCTGAATATGCGACTCAAAACTGTCTTCTTCTGCATTCAGCACGGCGGCAACGCCGCCTTGCGCATAGAGACTGGCGCCTTCCGTTAGCGCCGCTTTGGCGAGGATGGTGACCCGGGCCTTGTCCGCAATGCGCAGGGCCAGGCTTAAGCCCGCGATTCCGCCGCCGATAATCAGGACATCCGAGGGCGGGGCAATGGGCATGAGAGTCATGAGCGAAGAGAGGGCACGTTGAGGGCGATTACGATATCCTATCACCACACGCCAAGCCATCTTGACAGCGCTTGGGTATCTTCTAGGGACGGAAAATGAACAAAAATGGCCTTTTTTCAGCCTTGGCAGCGAACTTTAGCCTAACACTCCGGTCTCTTAGTTTCGGACAACCCTGCTTCGCGTGTCTGGGGATAGATCCTCGTGAGTGAGCGCAGCATTGATCAGAAGCTGGTTGTCCGGGTGCAGAAAGGCGACAAGACCGCCTTTGACCTGCTGGTACGGAAGTATCAGCACCGGATTGCGAAGCTGGTCTCGCGATACGTGCGCGACCGGGGAGAAGTGGAAGACGTGACGCAAGAGGCCCTGATCAAGGCCTACCGCGCCATCGGCGGATTTCGGGGCGAGAGTGCATTCTATACTTGGTTGTACCGGATTGCCGTGAACACGGCCAAGAATTATCTGGAGTCGCAGGGACGCCGTCCACCCGGATCGGACGTGGAGATTGAAATCGCTGAACTCGCCGACGGCGGCGCCATTCTGCGCGAACAGGCAACACCGGAGCGACATATGCTGACGAACGAAATCGCCGCTACCGTGCACCGGGTGATCGAACGGTTACCGGATGATCTGCGTGCGGCGATTACGCTGCGCGAAATCGAAGGATTAAGTTACGAGGAAATCGCGGAGGTCATGGATTGTCCGATCGGTACGGTTCGTTCGCGCATCTTCCGCGCGCGCGAAGCGGTCGATCAGGAATTGCGGCCTTTGCTGGAGAAATGAATATGAGCAATACAGAAGACAATCGGGAAAAGCTGTCCGCCCTGGTGGACAATGAGCTCAACGATCTCGATGAACGCCGTGTTTTGACGGCGCTCGAGCAGGATGCCGAGTTGCGAAACACTTGGGAACGCTACCATCTGGTACGCTCGGTGCTGCGCCAGGACATGGACACGGTACTCTCTCCGGAAATTGCAAAACGCGTGTCGGCAAGTATTGAGAATGTGCCTGTGAGCGCAACCTTCTTTCCACGTCAGAAAGTTACCCGGCTCATCGGAACATTCGCGATCGCTGCTTCCGTAGCGGCCATCGCCATTGTCGGCGTGCAATTCCTGAATCGTCCCTTTTCAGGGCCCGTAGCGTCTCTGGCGGTGAACCAGCCCGCGCCGGAAAATATCATTCGCGCCGGTACCACGCGCTGGGACAGGAAGGAACCGGAGACGGAAAGTGAATTAAACCACTTTCTCGTCGAGCATAACGAGTTTGCCTCGTCATCCGGAATCGGGGGGATGATGCCTTATGTGCGTGTTGTCGGTTACGACAATAATAAATGAATCATCGTTTGCCCATCCGTCTTATTCTTTTCATCACGAGCGTTGTTTTCAGTTCCGCGGCGGTGGCCGCGGACCCGGCGCATGACTGGCTCATGAAAATCAACCAGGCAGCGCGCACGCTGGACTACGATGGCATTTTCGTTTATCAGCATGAGTCACAGCTCGAGGCCATGCGCATCATCCACAAGGTTGAAAATGGATCGCACCGCGAAAGGCTTGTGTCGCTGAACGGCGCCCCGCGCGAAGTCATCCGGAACCCGCGCGAGGTCATCTGCTACTGGCCGGACAAGAACTCGGTGATGGTGGAATTCCGCAAGGCGAACAGCCAGACTTTTCCTGCCATCTTGCCGGAGCGCGTGCAGGATCTCGATGAATATTATTCAATCAAGCTGGGCAATACTGAGCGCATCACTGGCCGCCTGGCGCAATTGGTGATTGTCAAACCGATCGATCAATATCGTTACGGTTATCATCTGTGGGCGGACAAAGAAACCGGCCTGTTGCTAAAGGCCGACCTCCTCGATACCAATGGGAATATTCTCGAGCAATTCATGTTCACGCAAATCAGTATCGGCTCAACCATTCCGGCCTCGGCCTTGGAACCTGGTGTGGTCAGCAAGGGCATGGTCTGGCATCGTGAAGAAGACAATAAGGCAACCACGACGAATAAGCGCGGTTGGACGGCGACGCGTCTGCCCAAGGGCTTCCGGCTTTCCGCCTATATTTCGCGCCAAGGGCTCATGCGCAAACGTCCCGTGGAGCATCTGGTTTATACTGACGGCCTGGCCGCGGTTTCTGTCTTCGTGGAAAAGCATGCCAAAGGCAATAAGCCCTTCATGTTGGGACCGAGCCGCATGGGGGCGGTGAACGCACTGGGTTCACGCGTGAACGAGTATCAGATCATGACGGTCGGTGAGGTGCCGGCTGAAACCATTGCGCTGATCGGCGGTTCGGTGGTGCCCGCGCAGTGAATAGTTGCAGCGTGTCGCTTTCGCGCGGCTTAGGTTTTTTCATCCTGTTGTTGGTATTACCTGCTTCGGCGGCACAGCGCGCGTTGCCTGATTTCAGCCGCCTAGTCACCACACACGCCACCGCGGTCGTCAACATCAGCGTTACCCGTGATCTCCCGCGCACGGCTTTCTCGTCGGAAAAAGCTCCCTCCAATGACAACTCGCCGCGTGATTTCATGCGTCGTAATTTTGATGAAGACGCAGAACCGGCGGATGAGAATTCGCTCGGCTCCGGTTTTATCATTTCGCCCGATGGTTACATCATTACCTGCGCGCATGTCGTCGATAACGCGAATGAGATTTTGGTGCGCCTGACCGACCGGCGAGAATACAGCGCACGGCTGGTGGGTTCCGACCGTCGCAGCGATATCGCCCTGTTGAAAATCGAATCCACCGGGCTTCCTACCATTGTCATCGGCGATCCCGACAAGCTCCAGGTGGGCGAATGGGTTCTGGCCATCGGGTCTCCTTTCGGCTTCGACAGTTCTGCCACGGCGGGCATCGTCTCGGCCAAGGGCCGCACACTGCCGAACGAAAATTACGTATCCTTTATCCAGACAGACGTGCCCATCAATCCCGGTAATTCCGGGGGACCCTTGTTTAACCTGCGTGGCGAAGTCGTTGGGGTGAATTCGCAGATCTACAGCGGCACCGGCGGCTTCATGGGCGTGTCGTTTGCCATCCCCATCGATGCCGCCATGAACATCGGTGCGCAGCTAAAGCGCGAGGGAAAGGTGCGTCGCGGCTGGCTCGGTGTCAGTTTGCAGGACGTCTCACGAGCGCTCGCGAGCGCCTACGGACTGAATGTGCCACGCGGGGCTCTGGTGGCGGATGTCCTGCCGAAAAGCCCGGCCGCGAAATCCGATCTGCGTCCTGGCGACATCGTTTTAGAGTACGAGGGTAAGGTCATTGATCGTTCTTCCAATTTGCCGGCGCTGGTTGGGCTCTCCATGCCCGGCACGCATGCGCGCTTTCGTGTATTTCGGCGTGACCAGGGCCTGCAGACCGTGGTCGTGACGCTGGGAGAGCTCAGTGAAGAACCCTCAAAAAAAGTCTCTCCCCGGAAATCCCGTCCGGAGAATCGTTTCCGGTTCGGCCTGTCCCTGGGTGAATTAACGAATCAGCAGCGACGGGACCTCGATATCGATCACGGTGCCAGTGTTATCGACGTGGACGAAGGTTTTGCTCGGGGCGCGGGGCTGCGCCCGGGAGACGTGATTCTGGAGGTGGACGGGAAACGTGTCACTGACGCGGTTGGTTTACACCGACTCCTGGCACACATGCGTCCTGGCCGGCCGGCGGTATTGCGGGTGCGGCGTGGCATGGCGACGTTGTTCCTGGCACTGGAAAATGGTGACCGGCGTTAGCGTTGAATATTTATGCAGACAGCTAAATAAGGTATGCTTGCCGCGTAGGGTCTGCGTGAATAACCGATCACGGCCCTGAAACCTTTGACACTGACCATGATCCCGGGCGCCATTGGCGCCTTTTTCATACCCCCGATAAGGGACATTATCTTCGGGCTTATCCCGGAAGCAAGAAATCTTTCATGAGTTGGAAACAGGAACGCATACGCAATTTCTCGATCATTGCGCATATTGATCACGGCAAGTCAACGCTGGCGGACCGGTTCATCCAGATGTGCGGTGGACTGGAAGCGCGCGAGATGCAGGCGCAAGTGCTGGATTCCATGGAGCTCGAACGCGAGCGCGGTATCACCATCAAGGCACAAAGTGTGGCGCTCGACTACAAGGCACGCGACGGCCATACCTATCGCCTTAACATGATCGACACGCCGGGCCACGTGGATTTCTCTTATGAAGTTTCGCGTTCGCTAACCGCCTGTGAAGGCGCGCTACTGGTCGTGGACGTTTCGCAGGGTGTGCAAGCGCAGACGGTGGCGAATTGCTATACCGCTTCTGAGCTCAATCTTGAAATCCTGCCGGTGTTGAACAAGATCGATTTGCCCTCGGCCGACCCCGAACGGGCGATCGAGGAGATCGAAGACATCATTGGCATCGACGCGCGGGACGCCATCCGCGCCAGTGCCAAGACCGGTGAAGGTGTCGCAGATATCCTGGAAGCCATCGTCCAACGTATACCACCGCCAAAAGGCCGAAACGATGCCCCGCTCAAGGCGTTGATCATTGATTCCTGGTTCGACAATTATCTTGGTACCGTATCGCTGGTGCGCGTGATGGACGGCTGCCTCAAGCCTAAGGAAAAAATTCGCCTCATGGCCATGCAGCGCGATCATCTCGTTGAGCAAATCGGGATTTTCACACCCAAGCGCAAACTGGTCGAGGAATTGGGACCGGGTGAAGTGGGCTATGTCATTGCCGGCATCAAAGATGTCCGCAGCGCGCGTGTTGGCGATACCATCACGCACGTGGATCGCCCAGCAGAAAAACCGCTGCCGGGATTCAAGGAGATCAAGCCGCGCGTGTTCGCCGGACTGTATCCGGTGGAATCCTCAGAATACGAGGCCTTTCGCGACTCGCTGGCGAAACTGCAGCTGAACGATGCCTCATTGCACTATGAGCCGGAGACGTCGCAAGCGCTGGGATTCGGTTTTCGTTGCGGTTTTCTCGGTATGCTGCACATGGAAATCATTCAGGAACGTCTTGAGCGTGAATACGGGCACAATCTCATCACCACCGCGCCAACGGTGGTTTACGAAGTCGTAACGGCGAATGAAGTACTGCTCGTGGAAAATCCGGCCAGGATGCCGGATCCATCCCGGATTATTGAAATCCGTGAACCCATCATCCGCGCGACCATCCTCGTGCCACAGGAGTACGTTGGCAACGTCATTGGGCTGTGTGTTGAAAAACGCGGGATCCAGAAGGACATGACCTACCATGGCCGTCAGGCGATGCTGTTGTACGAACTCCCCTTAAATGAAGTAGTGCTCGATTTCTTCGACCGGCTCAAGTCCGTCAGTCGCGGATATGCCTCACTCGACTACGATTTTGTGGAGTTTCGTGCTTCTGACCTGTGCAAGCTTGACGTGCTGATCAATGGCGATAAAGTGGACGCCCTGTCGGTGATCGTGCATCGCGAACAAAGTCAGTATCGGGGGCGCGAGCTGGCGAACAAACTGCGTCAACTGATTCCACGACAGATGTTCGATGTCGCCATTCAGGCGGCGATTGGTTCGAAGATCATCGCGCGTGAGACGGTCAAGGCACTGCGCAAGAATGTGACGGCCAAGTGCTATGGCGGGGATGCCACGCGCAAACGTAAATTGCTGGAAAAACAGAAAGAAGGAAAGAAGCGAATGAAACAATTGGGTACCGTGGAAATACCCCAGGAAGCCTTTCTCGCCGTGTTGCGCGTGGATCAGAAATAACGTCATGGACTTTGCCTTGATCATGCTGCTGATTCTGATTGGCACCGGTGCTCTCTGGGGCTTCGACCGATGGATATGGGCCGACGGACGCGAGCGTCGCGCCAAAGGGCTGGCAGCGGCCGGGAAAGCCGATGAGGCGGTGTTGGCGCGCAAAGAGCCCATCTATGTAGAGTACGCGCGTGCCTTTTTCCCCGTCATCCTGATCGTGTTCATTATCCGCTCTTTTCTGGTTGAACCGTTTCGTATCCCTTCCGGTTCGATGTTACCGAGTCTCTATATCGGGGATTTCATTCTGGTGAACAAATTTGCCTACGGTGTGCGATTGCCCGTGGCCAACAACAAAATCATGGATATGGGCCAACCGAAACGGGGAGAAGTCGCGGTTTTCCGCTTTCCGGGAAATACTTCCATCAATTACATCAAGCGCGTGGTTGGCGTTCCCGGCGACCGTATCCTATATAAAGATAAGAAACTGTATATCAACGGAAGGTTGATGGACCAGACTGACGGAAGATCATATTCCTTTAGCTCGGGCGGAGATGCTCTGGGCCAGGCGCTGCGGTTTACAGAGAGCCTTGACGGTGTTAAGCATGACATCCTGACGACGAACCGTCCGGATCCGCCTTTGCCGGAAATCGTGGTGCCACAGGGTCAGTATTTCGTCATGGGTGATAATCGTGATCAAAGCAACGACAGCCGCTACTGGGGCTTTGTGCCTGATCAGAATCTTGTCGGCAAGGCTTTTCTGATCTGGTTTAGTTGGGACGTGGCGGGCGAGGAAGAGTGGTTCTGGAAACGGATCGTCTGGAACCGTATCGGCAACGTGATCAATTAATGGATGTATACGACAGGATTTTTTAAGGAGATCAAGATGCGAATTCCCAAGCACCAGTCAGGCATGACCATGTGGGGAATGTTGTACGTGCTCGGTACCTTGGCCTTATTTCTTTTTATTCTATTCAAGCTGATCCCTCCCTTTCTGGACGATGTTAAAATCAATGGCGCGCTGGAAAGCCTCGGACGTCAGCCGGATGTCGGCACGATGCCAATCGGTGAAATTACTGAAGCTCTGCGCAAACGTTTAGAGATTGACAACATTGACAACTTCAATCTCGCAAATTCTCTCACAGTCACGGCACGCGGAAAAACAAAGGTCGTTCGTATCAATTATGAGTCGGTTACACCGTTGCTGTTCAATGCCTCGATCCTCCTGACTTTCGATCACAGCATTGAGGTCCGTGGCGCTGAATAATCCGCACGCCGAGATCGAGCGAAGGTTGGCGTACACCTTCCACCAAACTGAGTTGCTCGATCGCGCGTTGACCCACCGCAGTAAAAGCGCCGAGAATTATGAAAGGCTCGAATTTCTCGGTGACAGTGTTCTGGGATTCGCCATGTCGTCCGAACTTTTCAATCGATACCCGGATCTCACCGAAGGCGAGCTCACGCGCCTGCGCGCCAGTCTCGTCAAAAAGGAAACGTTGGCTGATCTGGCCCGCGATCTTGACTTAGGCAGCTCCCTCAAGCTGGGTGAAGGCGAACTCAAAAGCGGGGGATACGATCGTGACTCCATCCTGGCGGACTCCCTGGAAGCGATTTTCGGCGCCATCTGCAATGATTCATCGGTGTCTGAGGCCGTGCGCGTCATATTGCATCTGTACCGCAAAAAGCTTTCGGTCCTGAATCCTAAGTCCATCCCCAAAGACCCGAAAACACAGCTTCAGGAGTATCTGCAAAAGCATTCCTTGCCCACGCCCACTTATCTGGTCCGGGAGGTCACGGGCGAGCCACACAACCAGAATTTCATTGTTGAATGCCGTGTGACGATGCTGGATCAGCCGGTGCAGGGGGAGGGCAACAGTCGACGCCATGCCGAGCAACAGGCGGCCGCCCACGCTTTGGATCTGCTCGGCAAAGGTTGATACTGATTTGACCACACGCAGCGGTACGGTGACCCTGGCAGGACGTCCGAACGTTGGTAAATCCACGCTACTAAACCGTCTTGTCGGCCAGAAGATCAGCATTACCTCCTCACGTGCTCAGACCACACGTCATCGTCTGCTGGGCATCAAAACCACCGAGCACGCCCAAATTGTTTATGTGGATACGCCCGGTTTGCACACGGATAATAAGGGTGTCATGAACCGCTATATGAATCGCGTGGCCACCGCCAGCCTGCAAGACGTAGACTGCGTCGTATTGATGATTGCTGCGAGTGGCTGGAGTCGGGCGGATGAATTTCCTTTGAAACTGGCGATCTCGCCAGGTATCCCCGTGATTCTTGCCATCAACAAAATTGACCAGCTGAAGGACCGCGCCAGGTTGCTGCCGCTCATGGAAACCTCCAGCCGCAAAGCCGGCTTCGCTGAGATCGTGCCAGTCTCCGCGCGCACTGGCGCCAATGCCGATGATCTGGAGAAAGCCATACTCAAACACTTGCCGGAGCAGCCATTCCTTTATCCCGCAGATCAGTTATCCGACCGTGGCGAGCGTTTTCATGCCGCGGAATTGATACGCGAACAAATCTTTCGCGGATTCCGGCAAGAAATCCCTTATGTCTCGGCCGTGAAAATCGAGCAATTCAGGCGCACCAAAGGCGCGCTCAATATTGAGGCGACGATCTGGGTGGAAAAAGAAGGACAGAAACCGATTCTGATCGGCAAAGATGGCCAGAATCTGAAGAACATCGGCAGCCGTGCCCGACTAGCGATGCAAAAACAGTTTGGAGCCAAGGTACATCTTCATTTGTGGGTGAAAGTGCGTAAAGGATGGTCAGACAGCGATTCGGCGTTGCGCAGCCTGGGTTATGCCGACGGGGAATGATCGATGCGTTATCACCAGCAGCCTGCCTTTATTTTGCACCAGCATAACTACAGCGAGACGAGCCTGCTCCTCGAAGTCTTTACGTCCGCCCACGGGCGAATTGGCCTAATCGCCAAGGGCGCGCGCCGTCCCAGCAGTCGTCTGCGTGGTGTCCTCAAGCCGTTCCAGCGATTGTTAATCAGCTGGAGCGGTAAAAGCGAGCTTGGCGTGCTGACGGGAGCGGAGACGGATGGTCCGGATTCTGCTTTGGAAGGCCCAGCGCTCTTTTGCGGGTTCTACATGAATGAAATCTTGTTGCGACTGTTGCATCGCCACGATGCACACGGTGCACTTTTTGAGGCCTATGCGTCGGCGCTCAGGAATCTGCGGCAAGATGCCTCCAACGAACCGATGCTTCGGATATTTGAGAAACGCCTGCTGAGAGAACTGGGATACGGGCTCGTTCTGGATCAGGACATTGAAGACAGGACGCCGGTTGACCCCGAATCCATGTATGACTACGTCCTTGACCGTGGCCCCGTCCGTTTGCTGCATCCGGAATTAAATATCCCCACAGTGGGAATACGCGTGCGCGGTGCCAGCCTGCTGGCGCTGGCACAGGAATCATTCAACGATCCAGCGGCGTTACGCGATGCCAAGGCACTCATGCGTGCCGCCCTGGCACGGCATTTGGGTGACAGACCACTGAACACCCGCAAGCTGTTCCGACATGTTGTACCCCTTAATGTCGTGGAGCCGAAAGTTGATTAAGCTGGGCGTTAACATCGATCACGTCGCGACGTTGCGTCAGACCCGCGGTACACGTTATCCGGATCCCATCCAGGCCGCGGTGGAAGCAGAAAAAGCCGGCGCCGACGCCATCACGCTGCATCTGCGTGAAGATCGCCGGCATATTCAGGAAGCGGATGTCGAAATGCTGCGCCAACTCATCCAAACGCGCATGAACCTGGAAATGGCGGTGGCTGATGAAATCGTGGCATTTGCCTGCCGTCTTCGTCCGCACGAATGCTGCCTTGTGCCCGAACGGCGGCAGGAACTGACCACCGAGGGCGGGCTGGACGTCATCGGCGGTTTTAAAAAAATCAGTCAAGTTTGCGCCAAACTGGCCACGGCCGGTGTCCGGGTTTCTCTATTTGTGGATGCCGATCCCGGACAGATCGAGGCAGCAGCCCGGACCGGCGCGCCGGTCATCGAGATTCATACCGGACACTATGCGGACGCGGAACCCGGAGACGCGGTCCGGCGAGAACTGGCGCGTATTGAACAGGCGGTGCAACAGGGACGGTCCCTGAAGTTACAAATCAATGCCGGTCACGGCCTCCATTACGACAACGTTCAGGCCATTGCTGCCATTCCGGGAATATCAGAACTGAACATTGGCCATGCCATTATCGCACGTGCGCTGTTCACAGGGCTTGCCGAGGCGGTTCGTGAGATGAAACGACTTATGCTGGAGTCGGCGAAACGATGATATTCGGGATTGGCACCGACATTGTGCGCGTGGCGCGCATGCAACAGGATATTGACCGATTTGGCGATCGGTTTGCCGAACGCATCCTGTCCGCCGGAGAATTACAGGATTACCGGCAGAATGCCAACAAGCCCGGTTTTCTGGCACGCCGCTTCGCTGCCAAAGAGGCGGCGGCCAAGGCGCTGGGCACGGGCTTCAGCCAGGGTGTGCTCATACGAGACATCGAAGTGACGCACGATCCGCAAGGGAAACCCATTTTGTCGTTCAGCGGACGGGCGAAGCAATTCATGCAGGAGAAAGGTATCGTTGTTTCCCACATTAGCTTGGCGGACGAACAAGATCACGCCGTGGCATTTGTCACACTCGAAACCGTTTAATCGGTTCTTGTGTCTATCAAGCATTGGATTAGTCGGCACGATGGCCCTTTCTCGGAATCGGCCAGCGGCGCATACTCAAAATGTGCGATTACCGCGTTCACGCCATGATTACCTGTCCGACACATATTTCCCTCCGTACAGACATGACGTAGAAAAGATAGATTCTGTAATCTCCGGCTGGTCTTTGGATAATCTTGTTGGACAATATTTTCGTTCCTGTAGCGGGAGATATGCTTGCCATCCCTTGTCATGTCGTCCATGAAGCGGTGGTGGAGGGGGGATGAAACGGTATTAGGCCTGGACGCTATCCGTAACGTTTAACGGATTTCATCCTGTTTCGATACATGACAAAATATACTGTCAGGAGGTGCTATCGGCGAATATGAGTAGCGACATCATTCATCTGGGTATGAAAGCCATTGAAGTCTGGCCGAAGAATTGCGAATCGGAGATATGTGGCGATCCCACCATCCACAAGATCACGTTTAAGGATACTCAGGAATACCATCCTCGTCTGATCGCCAAAATTCTTGAACTTGAGGAAAACCATCGCCTACGCAAGCGATATTTCCGTGGCGCGTGCGGCACAAAGCTGCATCATCTGGAGAAGTGGGCCAGCACCGAGGCCGAGTTGTTGACGGCGCGCGCTAAAGCGCTATTCCGCAAGTTGCTTGATTGTGACCAGTCGATTGTCGACTTGTGCTGGGCGAATGTCTACCGCCAAGGCGACTACTGCCTGCCACACAGCCATCTGCGCTCGACGGCGAGCGTGGTGTATTGTCTCGAACCCGGCGATGAAGATCCGGACGATGTTCAGAGTGGGAGGTTGTGTTTTGTCGACCCGCGATTACGCGATTGCTGTCAACATCAGGAAGGTTGCATGACGACGCCGTTCTATCCCGGCATGGTGGCTGGCACGATGCTGATATTTCCCAGCCAGCTGGTACATACCGTCAATCTCTATACCGGTAAGCGACCGCGCATCACCCTTTCGTGGAATATCAACAAGAATGTGCTGCCTGGCTCGTCTATACCAACGAACGTGGGCAACGAAATGTCAGGGAATGCTAAATACCGACCCTAAGCGCGTTTCGACTTGACTTGACGCGACGATGATTCGGTGGGCTCAGTGTTACCAGAGTTGTCTATGCGCTGATGCAAGTATTTGATTGTGCCAGCGGAGGAAACAAGGCTTTCCTCGTCTTCGGGCGCAGATAAATGGATTGCCTTGCCGAATGCGATGGCTGCCAACATTCCGGCGGCTGACCAGACCAGCAAGACCACGAGAAGTGTATAGATGTCCATTAATTACCCTCCATGGAATTACGTGTTCAGAATTCCCTATTCCGCGGGTAAAAACAATCGTTTAATCTATTTTTCTGTACCAGCGGCATCCCCACTCGGATGGACGGTTAGGAGTATATCGAGACGTTGGCTAAGTGGCTATGGCCTGAGTTTAAGTCATTTCACGCCCAGGACAATACCTGAAAAAAATGGCCATGGTGGCGGTGATTGATCCATTTGCGAGGGCGCAAACCCCGCTTAAACTTTTTCCAATGTTGCACCCTACGGACAGAGTTGCAGCCATTCCCGTTAAATACCCCCGGCAAGGCTTTGGGGGTTTGAACGTCCGTGTGGCTTCTGCCGCGGAGGGTGCGCACGGTAGAAGCCTTGGTGGCCCACCCGGCATCGAGCCGAACACGAGGAGCATTCGTCACGGACAGCACGGCGATAATCATGCCCGCCATGTCTGGAGAAACGTTCAGCAATCGATAGTCATTCGAGATATTTTATGGCGCGAGCGCGTACGGTGCGATAGGAATGCCTGACGGGGCGGTAACGTGGCCAGTATGTGCCGTAAGGATAGTAATGAAAATCATCCAGCAGCCAGTCAGTCGTGGTTTTATCGTGGACGCTGACGATGATAATGGCATCCGCGCCAATCTCACGTGCTTTGCGCGAGAGACGTTCATTGATTTCCTCTGATGTGCCTCCGTAGATGTCACCCAGTATGGCAATGGTCTTGTGCGGGCGGGTAGGGCGGTCGAGCAGAACTTCAACAGTCAGGGTAGGCGGATACGATGCAATTTTGGTCAATACCTCCGCTTCCGGCGTTGCACATCCCGTCAGAAAAAGAAGCATTAGCAACAGCAAACTCAACCGAAACATTTCTGAATGTTAAGGCCTCAGGGTAATTTAGGAAACAGATTTTCAAGAAGACATTTGCGCGGCCTAGAAGTTTTCTAGCCTGAATAACGCCTACTCGGTTACCAAACGGGCGGCCGTGTCAAAAGCAGCCTGCGCACCCGCGTGATCCCCACGTTTCAGGCGCGCTTCCCCTATCAGGCGCCAATTCTCGGCGCGCAGAGCCTTGTCTTCTCCCGCCCATCCGTTCGAACGAGCGGCTAGCCCCTCAGCTTGTTGATGTTGACCTTGTTGCAGACGCAATCGGGCCAGCTCCTGCCACAAGACCGGATTGCGCGGCTCAATGCGCAATGCTCGTTCCAACGTGGCCACGGCGGCATCTGGTTTGCCGTTGGCATTATCTTTTCTGGCTGCATCCACCAGGGCCAAAACGGCGTTGTTGACTGAAACCGGCCGGGCCTCCGGCGTCGGCGCGTACAGGCTGGCACACGCCGAGAGGAGTGTCGTTATTACCACAATAACCAGATAGAAAAAGCGAGTATTCATTCAAATAGCCTTCGAAACCAATTCTTCAGTGAACGTGCTGGCGCCGGATTCGCGCAGGGGGCCGTTTCTGTCGGCGCCGATCCACGAATGAAAGGTAATTTGACTATTCCCGGGCAATTCTCATCGGCCCGCAAACCTGTAGTCGAGTCAATCCCGGCCCATTCAATGTTGTCAGGAATCGGAGGCGCTAGAGGATCAGGGTCGAGCCGCGACATCATTTCGCCCCAGACCGTCATCGCGCCCCCCGCACCGGTCATGTTGATTGGCTGATTGTCATCCCGGCCGATCCACACCACCGCCAGCCGATCACCGGTATAACCGGCGAACCAACTATCACGCAAATCGTTGGTAGTCCCTGTTTTGCCAGCGAGATCCAAATCTGAGGAAAAATATTTCTTGACGGCGCCAGCCGTGCCTTCGCGTACCACGTATTGGAGCGCGTGAGTCACGAGAAACGCGGCCCCCGGCTCGATGACCTGTTCTACCGATAGCGAATAGCGCTGTAACGGCTGGCCGTCCGCCGCTAACACCTCACGTATGGCACGCAATGGGATACGAAAACCGCCGCTGGCAAATGCCTGGTACATCTGAGTGACCTCCAGGGGGCTCAGACTGTCCGCTCCCAGTAGACTCGAAGCGTAATGGCGCAGTTCGCGTTCGATGCCGAGTTGTTGCGCATTGTTCATGATACGGTTCACGCCCAACGCCAGACCTAAGCGTGTTGTGGAGACATTATAGGAATTCGCGAGTGCGACACGCAGCGGTACTTGCCCGTGGAATTCCTTGTCATAGTTCTGGGGCTCCCAGACGGGGGTACCGCGCTCACGCAAGATGAGCGGACTGTCATCGAGCAGGGTTGCCAGTGTGTAGGTGTCCGGACGTTGCAACGCCGTCAGGTAGACCACGGGTTTGATCAACGAGCCGACAGGACGCGCGGCGTCCAGTGCCCGGTTAAATCCTTCAAAGCGCGTGTCCCGACCACCCACGAGCGCCTGGACTTCGCCGTTTTGTGAGCTGCTGACAACTATGGCACCTTCCAGGCTTTTGGGTGGGAGGCGCCGGTCTTTTTCCAATTGCGTCAGCCGGCTGGCGAGAGCACGTTCTGCTGAGACCTGTGCCACAGGATCCAGCGTGGTGAATATCTGCAGCCCTTCGGAACGCATATCTTCTTCACGATAATCACGGCGCAGCTGGCGATGCACCAGCCCGACGAAAGCCGGGTAGCGAGATGTCCCTTCTGGGGCTTTTTCCACCACACCCAGAGGGGAGGAGCGTGCCGCGACAAACTGGGCCTGGGTCAAATAATCCAGCTTGCGCATCTCTTGCAACACCAGATTGCGGCGCGCCAGCGCGCGGGCCGGTTGGCGGCGTGGGTCATAATGCGAGGGGCCTTTGACCAGGCCGACCAGCAAGGCGGCCTGGACCGTATCAAGCTTGGAAAGCGGCTTGTCGAAATAAAAATGACTGGCGAGCCCGAACCCGTGGATGGCGCGATTGCCGTCCTGGCCAAGATAGATTTCATTCGCATAGGCTTCCAGGATTTCCTCTTTGGAATAATGCAATTCCAGAAGCAGCGACATGATGACTTCCGTGAATTTCCGTCGTAGGGTTCGTTCGGACGTCAGGAAGAAATTTTTGACGAGCTGCTGCGTCAGGGTGCTTCCTCCCTGAATCCCGCCACCGCTCATGATGGACAGCAACGCGCGGGCGGTACCGCGGAGGGAGAAACCATGATGCGTGAAGAATTTCCGGTCTTCGATGGCGATGAGTGCCTTGACCAAGTGCGGTGGGATTTCATCAAACCGTACCAAGACGCGATCTTCGTTGTGCGCCGGGTAGATTCCACCAATCAGCACAGGGTCCAGCCGTGCCAGCGTTACCTTTTGGCCCGTATCACGACTCGTCAATTTCCCCAAGCGTGCACCGTCGAAGTCGATTTGTAACGACAGGGAGGATTGGGCTCCGTCCCAGAAGTCGAATGGTCGCGTGAGGAGCATGAATTCATCCCCTCGGCGTCGATAACTTCCGGGAATTTTTGGTTCGGCCGACACTCGATAATCCAGCATGGCCAGTTCCAACGCCAGCTGGTCAGCACGCAATTTCATGCCCGGATAAAGCTCAAGCGGACGCGCGTAGACCCGCGCTGGCATGGCCCAGCGTTTCCCCTCGAATTTCATGCGCACGGTGATGTCAAGATACAGCGCGAAGCCGGACAGCATCAGCGCCAGCGTAAGCAACAACAAACGCACGCGCTTGCGCGTAAACATATTTCTCAGATTTGTGAAGTATGAACGATCCATTTAACGGCTTAAGGCGGGGCAACGGCCGGCGTTCTGATTCCCTGATGTGCGGCCGTGATTATACCGGAGAATGATACCGCGCCCCCGGAGAAAATTATTACAAGGCAAAGGCGAGTGCCAGCGGCAGTGTGATGAAACCGGCTAGAGTTCCCAGCAGCACGATGGAAGCGACCTTGCCCGGCTCCTGATGATACTGTTCGGCTACAAGATAATTGAGCACGGCCGGCGGTAACATGCTGAAGACGAGCAGTAGGCTTGTTTGCAAAGGATTTAATTCCAGGAATGGTCGAAGCAACAAGAATATCGCCAGCCCCGACAAAGGACATACCAAAGCGCCCAATAGGCCGATACGCCATTCCGAGAAATCGATGCGCGTCAGCCGCGTCCCAAGCGCAAAAAGGAGCAATGGAATGGAAGCCTGGCCCAGCAGGCCGATCGCCTCGCGCAGCGGGACAGGGACTCTCCATTCCATGAGACTGAAAACTATCCCGGCGAGCGTGGCGAGCACGATCGGTTGCGCCAGAATTTTCAGGAAATGCGCGCGGTGATCCATGAGATAGGTGCCGAGGGTAAAATGCAGGCCATTTTCGACCAGAAACAGCACAACCGCCGCCGGCAGTGCCTGTTCGCCAAACGCAAACACCGCGAGCGGCAATCCGATGTTGCCGGCATTGGAGAACATCATCGGTGGAACGAAGGTTTTATATGAAAGTCGCGTCAGCTTCGCTACTGGCAGTGCCAGCAGGCCTGAACCCAGCACGATGGCGACACCGCCCAATGCGAGCCAGCCGTATTCGCCGAGCCGGAAGTCCTTGCCGGAGAGGACATGAAACAGCAGCGCCGGCAGCAGAATCATCATGTTAATCTGGTTGGCTGCGGTCATGTCCGGGCTGCGCCAGCGGCTGTAGAGGTAGCCGACCGCCACGATTACGTAAACCGGCAGTACGATACTGAAAAGATGAGTGACGAACATAGGCTGATAAGGATGTGGGAAGACCGATTATGCGTAAACCTGATGCATTCTCACAAGTCCGGTGTGAAACATCCCTCAAATATCCGCGATTGGCCTTCCAGGACTATTTGTGGATTGGATAAAATGGAGAATCAAAATGCCTGAGAAAATTAGCCTTATGAATAAACCGATGCTAAATCTGGCGGTGGCCAGAAAAATTATAGCTGCGGCGGAAACCGAGGCGTTGAAGCAGGGCTGGCCGGTGGTCATTGCCGTCGTAGATGACGGCGGCCATCTGATCAATCTGCAACGCCTCGACAATGCCCAGTTTGCCAGCGTGGAAGTGGCGATTCGCAAGGCCAGGGCGGCCGTGGCCTTTAAGCGACCAACCAAGGAATGGGAAAAGATGTTGGCCGACGGTCAACAACGTGTGTTGAATTTGCCCGGTGTCCTTTCATCGGAAGGAGGAGTGCCGCTGGTCTGGGAAGGCCTGATTGTCGGCGCTATCGGCGTCAGTGGCGTCAAGCCCTCCGAAGATGGCCAGGTCGCCCGAGCCGGCGCTTCTGTCCTCGAATGAAGAAAGGATCTTTAAGGGATACTTGTCATTGGCTGCGCTTTTTCTGCTTATGCTGGTCATAGCGAAAGCGCCAGTAATGAACCAGCGCTTTCAAATTGGAAATCCACAGGGCGAGCCTTCCAATGGTCCTGTGCGGGTTAATGGGTTCAGATAACAACTCCGGCCAAGCCTTCTGAATGGCGCGTTGAAATAGAAGATAGTTAGGGTCTCTCCGGTAACGCTCGTCTACGCCAAGGAGTGTCGCGAATACCTGGCGACAATTGTAAGGCGTAAAATTTTCACGCCAGGCAATATCGAATTCAAGTGTCGTCATCGCCAGCCAGTTTCCATAATCCTGCTCCCACTCTAACAGGTCGAGCAGCTTGACGTGGTTCTGTTGACCGGCATCCGCCAGCCATTCCCGGAAATGTTCGACAAGAAACGGATGCGTTGATCCATATTCAAGCCACGCCAGGAGTTCTGGCGTGAACCGTACATGGTCGGCATGAGGAAGCTTTCGGCGGAATGCGCAACGTCCCACCTCGGCGCCGCTGCCCGTAAGCACCGCCTTGGTGCGGCCAAAGTGATTGAGGATCGCCTCCGCATCGTGTCCGTAGTGGTCGTGCGCCAGATAAACGTTTCGTTTGAACGTCAAACTGAACTCGGGTGTCATGGTCGATGTCGCGTGGACCACCTCGTGCGGTAGTCCGAGTTGCTTGAGCAGCCGTGCGGGAACATCAATATCCGGGAAATGATCGGGCATTCTTCCCTGTCGTAAAGTCATAATGCAAACAAGATTTGATACCTCTCTTGCGGTCGCGAGCATCAGTCGGCTATCGAAACCGGCAGTCAGCGAAAGTGCAATGTCAAAACGTGCCGCCGCCGCACGGATCTGGCCGGACATCAGGGTGCAAACGCGGTCGATGGCTATTTCGGGAGTCAGGGACTCCAGGGGAGCTGATGGCCAGAAGCGAGCGCTTTTTCCCGTGCTGAGATTGAGCCAGTGATTTGGCAGCAAGTGCCGGAGGCCTTTGAACGTTGATGCCGCGGCAGGAAACCGGGCCTCAAATGTCCGACGGAAAGTCTGTGTGTCCAGGTAATCCAGCGCAGTTTCATCTGGTGTAAGCGACAACATCTCGCTGGCAATTCCCGCCTGCGACATGACCCACATGGTGCCCAAAACAACTGGATCGGTATAAAAGGCCTGACGTTGTCCCAGGGCATCGTGGAAGAGAAATGATTCTTCTGCGCTTGTGGCGACCAGCAGCCAGCGCCCGCCGAACCGATTTGTCGCCTCGATTAGGGCATCACGGCTCGTGAAGTGGTGAAGAAGTGCTCGCACAATATCTTCGTTGGTCGTATCCGGAGTGAGAGGATCCAGGAGGTGCCCGATCAGCGTCAACTCACGGTTGCCATCCTTCACCTGGGTACAGGCGAGGTCGGGATGGGCGGTGAGTTTCAGTCCTTTCCCGACGGTGATCCGCTGCCAGTCTGCCAGCTGATCGGCAAACGCCGGACCCAGGATAAACTGGTTGAAATAACGATCCCTTCCCGGTGGACGGCGTGATAAGTTATCCTGGATTTCCTGAGAACGAACAAGGTGCGCATTAAGGTTGATACTTGGCATGGCGGTTAGATGATTATGAATAGAGTCATAACTCGTATGCGCACAGTTAGATATGGAGTGAAATTGTTTGTATCGAATGTAAATAAAAGTATTTGAATTTCTTGCTAACCAGCGCAAAATTGCATAAGTCTTTATTTTACGAGTGTTTAGGCGGTATTCGATAGCTGCCGTATAGTGTCAGTTGCCATGACCCGCGGCCGGGAGGAGGGTGAAAGCTAAGGACAACCGGTCGAAAGGGCTGTAGCAGCCGGCAACTCAACGGATGGTTAAGCAATAACTGAAATGGAGGTAGGCACCATGCGAAATATCTTTATTGGTGGTGGCGGACAAACCGATCCGCGCATTGGTGGTGGCGGACAGACTGACACGATATAGTTGACTAGCCACTTGTGTGATCGGTAACGGTATTCATCGTTACCGATGGTGTATGTGATATTTCTAACCTAATGGCCCCTAGCTGTTCGCGGCTGGGGGCCATTTTTTAATTGCATCCATTATTATGTGCGGCATTGTAGGTCACTTCAGTCGTAACAGTACTGTTGAAGTTTCGGTATTGGATTCCATGCTGGATAAGATTGCACACCGCGGTCCAGATGATCGCGGTACCTGGGCTCAGGGGTCGGTTGGACTTGGCCACGCACGCCTGAGCATTCTGGACCTGAGCAACCTTGGCCATCAGCCGATGGTCACGGCCGACGGCCAGGGAATCATTGCCTACAATGGAGAGGTCTACAATTTCCAGGCACTGCGCCATCGCCTGGAAGAATCGGGAATACGCTTTCGCAGCCATACGGACACAGAGGTAGTGCTCTACGCATTGCACCATTGGGGGCCAGAGCAATGTGTCGCGCAGTTTAATGGAATGTTCGCCTTCGCTTATTACGACAAGCGCGATCAAACGCTCTGGCTGGGAAGGGATCGGTTAGGCATCAAGCCGTTGTATGTAGCCCGAACCGGCACCAGCCTTGTGTTCGGCTCGGAAATCAAGGCAGTTTTGAGACACCCAGAGGTGGTAGGCCGTCCGGATATGCACGCACTCGTCACTCAGATCGTCTACGAGCGGCTCGACGGGACATGGACGCCATTTGAAAAGATAGAGTCGTTATTGCCCGGAACGCTCCTCAAAATCAATGGCAACGACCAGACAATTAATTATTTTGACCTGCTGCGCGATCTACAACCGCAACGCATTCTGGATGGCACCAACGAAGACTTTTCGATGCAACTTCAGCGCTTCGAGGAGCGCTTAGACGCCAGTGTGGGCATGCATTTGCTCAGCGACGCGCCACTTGCAACCATGTGCAGTGGTGGACTCGACTCCAGCCTAATTACTGCCTTTGCCAAGGATCACAAGCCGGACATCGTTGCCTACATAGCAGACATTGAGGGCGTGCAAGAATCCGAGGTTGAGCGCGCGCAGAGCGTTTGCAAACATCTGGATGTTGAGTTGCGCCCGGTAACAGTTAATTTGGAGAACTACTATCGGTTATGGCCGCAGGCGGTGTATGCGAATGACCAGCCCAATAATTTTTCGCAGAATATTGCTGAATTGGTAGTGGCAGAAAAGATTCAGGAAGATGGATTCAAGGTCGTGCTCACTGGCGATGGGGCCGATGAGTTATTTGGAGGTTATCAATGGTATGTGATCGCGTACAAAATGTGGCGGCGACGCAGACTGCACGCCAAATGGATTCATGACAATCGGTTCTTTCGATTTCTGGGACGTTTCCACCCGCGACTGGCGCCAATAGACCTGGACGCTTTGGCCGAGTCGCCATTTACACCTATTGCGCTGCTTGGTGATCAGGGCATGACTGGGCGGCAGACATGCGCAATGGATGGCGCCAAACGGCAGTTACGAAGTGCGGCGCTGTTCCACAAATTGCAACCATTGCCGCTGCATGAGGAACGTGCTTTTTTGGCCAGATCCTTTGCGGATTTCTACGTCCATCTCGGAGAAGCCCTGCGCAGCAATGATCGTATGGCGATGTGGCGTTCCGTAGAGGCACGGGTGCCCTTTCTTGAAAATGAGTTGATCGATTTCGGAATCCATCTGCCGTACAAGGCGAAATACCACCGCGGCAATGTCAAGCGATTAATCACGGCACTTGCCATGAAGCGCTTGCCGCATAATGTGGTGCGGCTGCCCAAAATTGGTTTCATGGTTTCCGAATACATGTGGCAAGGCATGGCCGATTTTCTAAAGAATGGCATGGTTGCGGAGTTATTGAAGTGGGGTCGAGCAGATCAACCTGAAATTCTGCGCCTAATTCAGACCCAGCCGTACTTCGTGTTCCGTCTGTTGTGTTCTGAAATCTGGGCCCGAATTTACTTTGGAGGCGAGTCGCTAGAACAGTTGAGTGATGCGTTGTTACGACAGAGGCGGCTTGCCAGCTCGAATACAATTAACTGATTCTGCTTGCCATTCAGCCTTCCTTAAGGGAAGTTAAACCTTATCAACATATTCTGTCTCTCTACCCATGGTAACAATTGTAGTGTTGTTGGATTCTTAGAAAGTCCTGTCTGATTTCTTGGACCGAGACTTCGATTGAATCTTCATCTCGGTCGGATTTAACTCACCGAGTGCCTCCAACGCGCCGGGGGTTGGATTCGGTTTCGCTCGACAGACTCCCGCCAAGTCTTGTGACGCCAGTCCAGGACCGCAGGGTGAAATCACAGGTGGGCTGACAAGTCTGGCGGATGGAGTACTCTCTAAACCTTGTTTACCGCGTTCGTGTTCCTTGACGGGCCCGGTTACTAAGCGAGCGATACCAAAGGCGATAAGCGCCAGCAACGCCACTCCGAGAAAAATAATAAATTTTTTCATCGAAGCTGACCCGGTGACCATCTTGGTATTATTTTGTAGCAAAACGGGAAAGGGCGCATCGGCAGAACTGCTACAACCCTTAAAGAAGAAATTGGCTCCCCGGGACGGACTCGAACCGCCGACCCGGTGATTAACAGTCACCTGCTCTACCGACTGAGCTACCGGGGAATTGTCGGAAGGGCGCGTATGTTATGGCGGAAGGCGCACAGGGTCAAGGTAAGTGGTCAGGAACAGCTCAACGAACCCCCGCTCGAGTTAACGGAGGAAACGCGCGCGCGCCCGGTTCCCAACAAAATAACGGCCTTCGCCTTGGTCGCTCCACGCTCATCGCAGAAGGTAAACGTCCCATTCTGTTTTGTTGAACCATCGGCCTCAAAAGTGACCCATCGCCCAGTCCCCGGCCCCCAGGCGCTGAATTTTATAGTATTGAGATTTGTTGCTTGCTCAATACGCAAGATAGGTTCATCCGGGTCGAGACCTCCATTGCCGTTTGTATCGGAAAACATGACCCATCCATTTTTCCAGTCGCGTATTGCTTGGCATTCACCACTTGTGGTGCCCGGGCAAATCGTGATGGGCGTAGCCCGTTTGATGGCTTCGCTGCGGGCCAAGCTTAGATTCCCCATGAGTTGATTTACTATGTTTGTCGTGCGCGTTGCCTGGAGCAATTCCGCCATACTGACGGCACCAACCCCGAGTACACCTACAACAGCGGAGGTGATAATGAGGTCATAAAGGGAAAAACCGGTTTGACGACAGCGCCAAACGGAGGGATGCGCCACACACTGACAGCTCGGATAGGGATTATTCATCATTCCATCTCTTTTATTATTTCTTTTTTATGAAAGCCATATGAGGCGGTGATCCAGTATGCCCCGGCTTTTTCCGGTGAAAGTATGCCTCGGCAATCATAAATTGCAATGCCGGGACTGGAGTGCGGGTTAACTTACGGTGCCAAAAAGATTTTCCAGACGATCAAGTGCCTTGTTGAGCGTTTTCATGGAAGTGGCGTACGACAGTCGCAAATAACCTTCGGCGCCGAAGGCCGAACCCGGCACCAGCGCCACTTCAGCCATATTAAGTATGTACTCCGCCAAGTCTGAATCGTTTTTCACTCCATCCATCGAAGCGATGGCTTTGCTGAAATCCGGAAACGCATAAAATGTTCCCTGTGATGGCAGGCAGCGAACGCCACGAATCCGGTTTAAACGACTGACGACCTGGTCATGCCGTTCCTTGAATGCACGCACCATGGTTTCGATACAAGTCTGATCGCCATTCAGTGCGGCTTCCGCAGCCACTTGGGAGATCGAGGTCGGGTTTGAAGTGCTCTGGGACTGGATCTTACGCATGGCTGTGATCAGGGCCTTGGGCCCGGCGGCGTAGCCAATACGCCAGCCAGTCATGGCATAGACCTTCGATACGCCGTTCAGGACGATTGTGCGGTCCTTGAGCTCTGGACAGGCATTGAGAATGTTGCAGAAGGGTTCATCGGCCCACAGGATATGTTCGTACATGTCATCCGTGGCAATCAGCACATGCGGGTGCTTAAGAAGCACCTCGCCGAGCGCTTCCAGTTCTGCGCGCGTGTAGGCGGCCCCCGTCGGGTTGGAAGGGCTGTTGAGCACCAGCATCCGTGTCTTGCGGGTGATCGTGCGCACCAGTTGTTCCGGGCGGATCTTGAATGCCTGGTCGATGCTGGCCGATATGGAAATGGGGTTGGCGTCGGCCAGAAGCACCATGTCGGGATAGGACACCCAGTACGGCGCCGGGATAATGACTTCATCACCGTTATCGAGCAGCGCCTGCGCCAGATTGAAAAAGCTCTGCTTACCACCGACCGAAACCAGAATTTCCTCAGGCGCGTAGTCGAGGTCGTTGTCACGCTTAAATTTGGAAATGACCGCCTGCTTAAGCGAAGCGGTGCCGTCGACCGCCGTGTATTTGGTGAAACCCTCGCGAATGGCGCGGATAGCCGCCTCTTTGACATGTTCCGGTGTGTCAAAGTCGGGCTCCCCCGCACCCAGCCCGATGACATCCTTCCCCTGAGCTCTAAGTTCCCGGGCACGGTTGGTCACGGCAAGAGTGGGAGAAGGCTTGATGCGGTTGACGCGGTTTGAAAGGCGGATAGTGGTCAACGTTTCCTCGTGAATTCAAAATTTGAAAAACGCGGTAATATACCCTCATGTCAGCTGAAAAACGATAGCACATGAGCCACCCATTCAAATTGTCCAGTTCCTTTTCACCCGCTGGCGATCAACCTCAGGCAATCGAGGCATTGGTCGCGGGGCTGTCGAGAGGCGATGCCTGCCAGACCCTGCTGGGTGTTACGGGTTCCGGAAAGACTTTTACCATCGCCAATGTCATACGGGAGGTCCAGCGGCCGACACTGGTACTGGCACCAAACAAGACGCTGGCGGCTCAGCTTTATTCGGAATTCCGCGATTTTTTTCCACACAATGCCGTGGAGTATTTCGTGTCCTACTACGATTACTACCAGCCCGAAGCTTACGTTCCGTCCACGGATACCTATATCGAGAAAGACGCCTCGATCAACGAACAAATCGAGCAAATGCGCCTGTCGGCCACCAAGGCCCTGTTGGAACGTGAAGATGCCATCATCGTCGCCACGGTTTCAGCCATTTACGGGCTGGGCGACGTGGACGCCTACCACGGCATGATTCTGCATCTGCGCCAGGGCACGACCATGTCCCAGCGCGCCATTCTCCAGCGCCTCGCGGAGATGCAGTACACGCGTAACGATATCGAGCTGCACCGCGGGACATTCCGGGTCCACGGGGACGTCATTGATATATTTCCCGCCGAGTCGGAAAAACTGGCAGTCCGTATCGAGTTGTTCGGAGATGATATCGAGGCCTTGGCTGAATTCGATCCGCTGACCGGCGAGGTCGACAATCGCCCGGTGCGATTCACTATTTATCCTTCCTCGCACTATGTCACGCCGCGCGAGACCATTCTCAAATCGATCAACGCAATCAAAGCTGAGTTGCGTGAACGATTGGAGCAGTTGCGTGGGGCAGAGAAGCTGGTCGAGGCACAGCGGTTAGAGCAACGAACGCTTTATGATCTGGAAATGATGCGCGAAGCCGGATATTGCTCCGGCATTGAAAACTATTCGCGTTACCTGTCGGGCCGGAAGGCGGGTGAACCCCCGCCCACGCTGATCGATTACCTGCCGAAAAATGCACTGATCGTTATTGATGAAAGCCATGTAACCATTCCCCAACTCGGGGGGATGTACAAGGGCGACCGCTCGCGCAAGGAAACCCTCGTTGAGTACGGATTCCGCCTGCCTTCAGCCCTGGATAACCGGCCATTGCGTTTCGATGAATTCGAACATCTCATGCCACAAACCCTTTTTGTTTCGGCCACGCCCGGGCCGTACGAAAGGCAACGCTGCGCAGGCGTGGTTGTCGACCAGGTGGTGCGTCCTACCGGACTGATCGACCCGGAAGTTGAAGTACGGCCAGCGACCGCCCAAGTAGATGATTTGTTATCTGAAGTGCGGGCACGTGCAGCGGCCGGTGAGCGTGTCCTGGTCACTACGCTCACCAAGCGCATGGCAGAAGATTTGACGGAATATCTGCATGAGCATGACGTACGCGTGCGTTACCTGCATTCGGACATTGAAACCATCGAGCGCGCCGAGATCATCCGAGATCTGCGCGCCGGCACCTTTGACGTGCTCGTGGGCATCAACCTGCTGCGCGAGGGTCTCGATTTGCCCGAGGTCTCGCTGGTGGCCATTCTGGATGCCGACAAGGAAGGATTTCTGCGCTCGACCCGCTCCCTGATTCAGACTATTGGGCGCGCTGCCCGTCACATTAACGGTAAGGCCATTCTTTATGCCGACCGGATGACCAACTCGATGCAAGAGGCGATTGGTGAAACCGAGCGGCGTCGGCAGAAACAGCTTGCCTACAATGAGGCTCACGGCATCACGCCCAAAGGCATTATCAAGGCGGTCAAAGAAATGATCGATGGGGTACCGCCGTCGCATCCACTTTTCGGCGCCAGAGACTATGCCTCGAAATCCGCGCACCCCGCACGCGAATTCCTGCGCGCCGCGGAAGAGGAGGCCGAGTATGCGGCCATGGCCCCGAACGCCCTGGCGAAACTGCTCAATAAGCTGGAAAAGCAGATGTACTCCCACGCGCATAATCTCGAATTCGAGAAGGCGGCAGAGGTCCGTGACAAGATTAATGCTATCCGCTCGCGCCAGTTTGGCATCATCGAAGGTTCCCGCCGCCAACAGCGCTGACACGATTACGATGACACCCTTGCGGGCAGCACATATACCTTCCCCTAGAGCCGCAATGAAACGATGAATGAAAATTCATCGCCGCATCAGTAAGTTGTGGAATTTTTTTGCCCCATCCCTGTGTAACTGTGGAACAAGTCCAAGCTCGTGGCGGCACGCTTTGTGCGCGGTGTGCTATTAGTTAAGTGTTCTACTATAGAAACGTATCGGGGTACTGATATGACATTCTTTCACAAACTGACAGTCATTGGATCATTGTTCCTGATGATTCTGCCGTCTCTTTCTGCCATGGCATCCGTTGAGACCAAGAAACTCACGTGGGCGGGTTGCGGCATATCCAAAAACGCCTTCATGGCGGAAATGGCCAGTGCCTACAAGAAGAAGACCGGTGTCGAAATCGATTTCAAAGGTGGTGGTGCCACCAAAGGCATTCGTCAGGTCGCCTCACGCGAAGTCACCATCGGGGGGACTTGTCGTCATGTGATTGAAGACCCAGAGAAATACATGACCCTGCCGGAAGAGCGGCGCGTCAAACTTACGCCGGTGGCTTGGGATGCGCTGGCTGTTATCGTTCACAAGGACAATCCAGTTGAAAATATCACGATGGCACAGGTGCGTGAGCTTTACACTGGTCAGATCACCAACTGGAAACAGCTCGGCGGAAAAGATGAACCGATCGAGCTCTACGTTCGAAAGGGAAAAATCTCGGGTGTGGGCCGGACATTGCGCGAGTTGGTTTTTAACAATTACGAGCAGGAATTCACGGCGACCCACGTGGTTAATTCATCAGGTCCACTTGAGAAAGCCATTATAGAGAATCCGCGTGGTATCGGCATTACGGGCATCAGCAGCGCCCGTAAAATACCGGTGAAGATTCTTCCTCTCAATGGAAAGGCACCGAGCTACGAAAACATCAAACTGGGCGAATATCTGCTTTACCGCCCCCTGTACATGGTGACTCACCTGCAAGAGAAGAATTCGGAAGTTAATAAATTCATCAATTTCGTCATGGGCCCTGAAGGCAAACAGGTTATGCGCGGCGTCGGGACAGTACCCTATGAAGATGCGATTGACTTGTGGCTCAAATATCTTGACCAGCAAAACCGCGCCCTGGCTCGCGGGCTCGGCAAAAAATAGACCCCTTTCCTAGATCCCCCGAAATTCAGCCTGAGCTTGAGGCTGATCACTGAGTTGTGATATTTTTCCGCGCCTGTTTGCAGGCGCGTAGCTCAGTGGTAGAGCACCACCTTGACATGGTGGTGGTCGGTGGTTCGATCCCACTCGCGCCTACCATTAATCCGGGCCGGCACCGCCGGTAGTATTTCCAGGATGCTGAAACCCGTTTACGCGGCCATTCGTAGCGGTCGCCACTGACGAAAGGGTCTCGATATGCCAGTTATTACGTTGCCAGACGGCAGCCGCCGTGATTTCCCCAAACCTGTGACGGTCGCCGAGATTGCCGCGAGCATCGGCACCGGTCTCGCTCGTGCCGCGCTGGCCGGGCGTGTCAACGGCAAACTGGTCGACACATCGTTTATGGTCGACCACGATGCCCAGGTGACCATTGTCACCGATCGCGATCCGGAAGGCATCGAGATTATCCGTCATTCCACGGCACATCTTCTCGCACAGGCTGTGAAAGAACTGTTCCCCGAGGCGCAGGTCACGATCGGCCCGGTGATTGAAAACGGTTTTTACTATGACTTCGCCTTCAAGCGCGGCTTTACCGAGGGAGACCTGGTAAAGATTGAAGAACGCATGCGCGAGATTGCCAAGCGTGACTATCCTGTTGTCCGCACGGTCATGCCGCGTGATGAAGCTGCTAAGTTCTTTCGTGATATGGGAGAGGAATATAAAGCCCAGATTATCTCGGATATTCCTGCCGGCGACCAGATCTCGCTATACCGCCAGGGCGAATTTATCGACCTCTGCCGCGGCCCACATGTGCCCTCGACCGGAAAGCTCAAGGCCTTCAAACTCATGAAGGTGGCCGGCGCCTACTGGCGCGGTGATTCGCGCAATGAAATGCTGGCACGCATCTACGGCACGGCCTGGACCAGCAAGGAAGCGCTTGATACCTACCTTCACCAGATCCAAGAAGCCGAGAAGCGCGATCACCGCAAACTCGGACGCCAGTTGAACTTGTTTCACATGCAGGAAGAGGCGCCGGGCATGGTCTTCTGGCACGAGCGCGGCTGGCGCCTGTACCAGCAGATTGTCCAGTACATGAGCGAGCTATGGCGCGAGCACGGTTACCGTGAAATCCGCACGCCGCAACTGGTCGATCGTTCTCTTTGGGAAAAATCCGGGCATTGGGAGCAATTCCACAAAGACATGTTTGTCACCGAATCGGAAAAGCGGTTGTACGCGGTGAAACCAATGAACTGTCCCTGCCATATCCAGGTGTACAACCAGGGGCTCAAGAGTTACCGAGATTTGCCGCTGCGGCTAGCGGAATTCGGCTCCTGTCATCGTAACGAACAGTCTGGCGCTCTGCACGGCCTGTTGCGCGCACGCAGTTTCGTGCAGGACGATGCCCATATTTTCTGCACGGAAGCCCAGATACAGAATGAAGTATCGGACTTCATCGATCTCCTCCATCGTGTTTATGCTGATTTCGGTTTTCGGGAGATCATATACAAACTTTCCACACGCCCACCTCACCGCATCGGTTCTGATGAATCCTGGGACAAGGCGGAGCATTCCCTGGAACAAGCCTTAAATTCGAAAAAGCTCCAATGGGACCTGCAGCCAGGGGAGGGGGCGTTCTACGGCCCCAAGATCGAATTCTCGCTCAAGGATAGCCTTGGCCGGGTATGGCAGTGCGGGACCATCCAGGTGGACTTTTCCATGCCGGGACGTCTGAACGCATCCTACATCGCCGAAGACGGCAGCAAACAGGTGCCGGTCATGCTGCATCGGGCGATTCTCGGCTCGCTGGAGCGCTTTATCGGCATCCTGATCGAGGAACATGCCGGGTCGCTGCCCGCCTGGCTCGCTCCCGTCCAGGCAGTGGTACTGACGATTACCGACGAACAGCAGGATTACGCCCGAAAACTTGAAAAATACCTTGATAAACAGGGTTGGCGGGTGGAGTCAGACTTGAGAAACGAAAAAATAGGCTTTAAAATTCGGGAACATACCTTGCAGCGCATTCCCTATTTGCTGGTGGTCGGCAAGAAAGAGGCGCAGGAAGGTACCCTGGCCGTGCGCACGCGCAAGGGTGAGGATCTGGGCGGGATGACGCCTGAGGCGTTTCACGCCACGCTCACCCGGGAAACCGCGAGCCGCGGCGTTACTATTTTGGAGGAACAGAAACATCGCGACGGATAAAGAGGTACGTGTCAACGGGCGCATCAATGCCCCGAAAGTCAGGTTGATCAGTAATGACGGCCAGCAAATTGGCATAGTTCCCATCAGTGATGCATTGCGCCGGTCCGAAGAGGCTGGCCTCGATCTTGTAGAGATTTCACCCAACGCGGCACCGCCGGTATGCCGCATCATGGACTTCGGGAAATACCAGTACGAAGAGAGCAAACGCAAGCACGCGGCCAAGCGCAAGCAGAAACAGATTCAGATTAAGGAAGTCAAGTTTCGCCCCGGCACGGATGTCGGCGATTACCAGACCAAGTTGCGCAACTTGATTCGTTTTCTGGGGGAGGGCGACAAAACCAAGATCACTTTGCGCTTTCGCGGACGTGAACTGGCGCATCAGGAACTGGGGCTCGAAATGCTCAAGCGCCTGGAAAATGATCTCAAGGATTATGGCATCGTGGAGCAGTTCCCGCGACTGGAAGGAAAACAAATGGTGATGGTACTGAACCCGAAGCCAGGCGCGGGTAAGCCCGCGAAGAGTGAAAAAAAGACAGCGAAACTGGTGTCGACATCAGGGGTGAAAGCACAAGCCAAGACCGAACTGAAGGCAGAACCGAAAACCAAGACGGCGTCTTAGCCGCAACGTATTTACCATTGCGACCGAACGGGCCATGCATGTGCCCGCAGGCGCTTACTTTTAAGGAGTATTAAACATGCCCAAGTTGAAAACCAATCGCGCCGCGGCCAAGCGGTTCAAAAAAACTGCGAGTGGCGGATTTAAACGCTCACGCTCGCATCTGCGCCATATCCTCACCAAGAAGAGCTCCAAGCGCAAACGCCATCTGCGCGGTACCACGACGGTGTATTCCACCGACGTCGCCGGCCTGCGTCGCTTGCTGCCGTACAGCTGAGGAGAATAGAACATGCCAAGAGTCAAACGTGGAGTCACGGCCGGTGCACGCCACAAGAAAGTGTTGTCGCAGGCCAAGGGTTATTACAATGCCCGCCGAAAGGTTTACCGTGTCGCTAAGCAGGCAGTCGCGAAAGCTGGGCAGTATGCTTATCGTGACCGTCGTGTCCGCAAGCGCGAATTCCGCGCCCTGTGGATTGCCCGTATTAATGCCGCAGCGCGAGAGTGCGGTCTTTCCTACAGCCGATTTATGAATGGTCTTAAAAAAGCCACCATCGACATCGACCGAAAAATTCTGGCCGATATCGCGGTGCATGACAAGAAATCCTTTTCCGTTCTGGCTGACAAGGCCAAGGCGGCGCTCTCCAGCTGATATTCCGGCGGTGCACACCGCCTCGAGTGTCGCTACCGCAGAAAGGGAAAGGTCGATGGGCCTTTCCCTTTTCTTTTCATGCAGGCAGACTGGATCGTGACTGACAGCAAACGCACAATGGAAGAACAGCTGAAGTCCCTGATGCAAGAGGCTGAGACGGCCTTGGCCGCGGCGCTCGACGTGGTGGCGGTGGAGGATATCCGCGTCCGGTATCTGGGTAAAAAGGGTGTGCTGACCGAGCAATTAAAAAACCTCGGCAATTTGTCGCCGGAGGAACGGCCGCGCGCCGGTGCCGTGGTTAACCAGGCCAAAGAGGCGCTGCAGGATAAGCTCCGCGCACGCAAACAGCAATTGGAAGCCTCCGCCCGTGACCTGCAGCTCACGCGCGAAATCGTGGATGTCACGCTTCCTGGACGCGGGATGCGACTGGGTGGTCCGCACCCGATAACACGAACTTTGGAACGCCTCGAAACGCTCTTTACACGCATGGGTTTCACTGTGGCCGAAGGTCCGGAAATCGAGGACGACTACCATAATTTCGAGGCGCTCAATATTCCGCCGGACCATCCCTCACGGGCGATGCACGATACATTTTATTTCAACGCGCATCGGCTGCTGCGCACGCATACCTCCCCGGTGCAAATCCGCCACATGAATACGCACAAGCCACCCCTGCGCATCATAGCGCCGGGGCGCGTCTATCGCTGTGATTCGGATGTGACTCACACGCCCATGTTCCATCAGATCGAGGGATTGATGGTGGATGAAGACGTATGCTTTGCCGATCTCAAGGGAGTATTGGGCGACTTTCTTTCCCGATTTTTCGAGAAACCGCTGAAGTTACGATTCCGTCCGTCTTATTTCCCGTTCACCGAGCCGTCGGCGGAAGTCGACATCAGTTGTGTTATCTGTTCTGCCCGCGGCTGCCGCGTCTGCAAGAACACCGGCTGGCTTGAAGTACTGGGTTGCGGCATGGTGCACCCGGAAGTGTTCCGGCACGTCGACATCAACAGCGAACGCTGGACCGGCTTCGCCTTCGGTCTGGGGGTAGAACGCCTGGCCATGCTGCGATATGGCGTTAACGATCTGCGATTGTTTTACGAGAATGATTTGCGTTTCTTGCAACAGTTTAAATAAATACGATGAGCCCACCGTTGAACACGGATAAGCATGGATCATTATTTTTCAGTCAGGCAATTATCTATGCCCGTATTTGTTCATCACCGTTTTCGTCATTCATATGAAAATTAGTGAACAATGGCTGCGTGAGTGGGTGTCGCCGAGGCTGGATCGGAAAGCCCTGACGGAACGCATGACAATGGCCGGGCTGGAAGTGAGTGCGATCGAACCCGTGGCCCCCAACCTGGATAAAGTCGTGGTTGGGAGAATTGAATCTGTCGCACCCCATCCCTCGGCAGAAAAGCTCCGAATATGCCGCGTTGATATCGGTAAGGATCGACGGCTTGATATCGTGTGTGGCGCCGCCAATGCCGCTGTCAACATGCTGGCTCCTGTCGCGCTGGAGGGCGCCACATTGCCCGATGGCATCCGCATCAAACGTGCCGAAATTCGGGGAGTGCCTTCATCCGGCATGCTTTGTTCCGCACGGGAATTGGGTCTGAGCGAGTCCGCCGAAGGCCTGCTGGTTCTGGATATGGATGCGAAGCCGGGAACAACCTTGTCGGAATACCTCGGGCTGAACGATGTCTCCCTGGAGATCGACCTGACACCAAATCGCGGGGATTGCCTGAGCGTAGCAGGGCTCGCGAGGGAACTGGTGGCCATCACCGGTACGAAAATGAAATTCCCCATCACCAAGTCGGTGAAACCAAAGCATCGGCAACGAATCCCGGTGAAACTCGATGCGCCACGCGACTGTTCACGTTATGTTGGCCGCATCGTAAACGGAATCAATCCGCGCGCGGTGACGCCAATGTGGATGCGGGAAAAACTTCGCCGCAGTGGTGTGCGCAGCATTCATCCAGTGGTGGATGTGACCAATTATGTCATGCTCGAATGGGGTCAACCCATGCATGCCTTCGATCTTGCGAAAATCAATGGAACGATTCATGTGCGCCTTTCCAAGAAGAGCGAATCACTATCGCTGCTGGATGGAAACTGCCTGACGCTCAAACCTGGCTATTTGCTGATTGCTGACGATAGGCGTCCGTTGGCCCTGGCTGGCATCATGGGTGGCATGGATTCCGCCGTTGGCGATGCGACAGAAAATGTATTTCTGGAAAGCGCCTGGTTTCGTCCGGTCACGATATCGTCTCGATCACGCGATCTGGGATTGCAGACAGAATCCTCGTATCGGTTTGAGCGCGGGGTCGATCCCAACTTGCAGATTCTTGCCATGGAGCGGGCCACGGCCCTGTTATTGGATGTTGTTGGCGGCCGTCCGGGTCCCTTGATCGAACAGTTTGCCAAACGTCATCTTCCACGCAATGCGCCGGTAACGCTGAGGCAGAATCGGATTGACCGGCTTCTCGGAATCCGTTTCTCTCCCAGGGAAACGGAAAAAATATTGTCCCGTCTCGGGATGATGGTGAAAAAATTTTCAAAACGCTGGACCGTCACACCCCCGTCATACCGGTTTGACATTAATTGTGAAGTCGATCTGATCGAGGAAATCGCACGTATTCATGGCTACGAAAATATTCCCAGTCGGCGCCCACGGCTGGAAATGGTTGCGGCACCGCTGCCTGAATCCGACGTGGGGGAATCCCGCGTACGCGCTGCCCTGATCGACCGGGATTATCAGGAGATCGTGACCTATAGTTTTGTCGATCCCAAAATTCAGGCACTGGTGGATCCCGAGATAACTCCTGCCAAGCTTGCCAACCCCATCAGCGCGGACATGGCGGTCATGCGCACTTCTCTTTGGCCCGGGTTGTTGCAAACCATTCTCTATAACCAAAACCGCCAGCAACCGCGTGTGCGTCTCTTTGAAATTGGTCATGTTTTCCGGCTTTCTGGAGAGGATTTCAGCGAGCAAGCCATGTTGGCCGGGGCTGCCTACGGCGATGTCGCACCGGAGCAATGGGGGATCTCTCGACGGGAGACCGACTTTCATGACATCAAGGCGGACGTGGAGGCAATACTGACTCTGGCCGGCGTCGGGTTGGACGCCCAATTCTTGCCCGGGCAGCATCCGGTGTTACACCCGGGTCAAACAGCGGAAATCCGGTTTCAGGGCGCTCGGGTGGGGTTGATGGGAGTCTCGCATCCGGAGATCCAGACTCGACTTGGCCTGGACCGCCCGGTAGTGCTTTTTGAGATCAAATTGGATGCCCTGCGTAACGGGAAAATCCCGAATTTCCACGAATTTTCAAGATTTCCCGCAATCCGCCGAGATCTTGCTATTCTTGTAGAGGATGCAATTCCTGCCCAGGCCGTATTGGATTGCGTGCGTCAGGTGGCAGGAAGCTTGCTTGTCAACCTTGAGCTATTTGATGAGTATCGTGGGAAAGGTATTGATTCCGGAAGAAAAAGTTTGGCACTGGGCTTGACCTTGCAGGACTCTTCGCGCACTCTTAATGAGGAGGACGTGGAGCGGGTGATGGCGGAGATAATATCCGCTTTGCATTCCCGGCTGGGAGGCCAGCCACGTCAGTAAAGTAAAACCCTTTGGGAATAAAGAGAAAAGGTAGCGACCTATGGCATTGACCAAAGCAGATCTTGCGGAAAACCTGTTTAACGAGCTGGGTCTGAACAAGCGGGAGGCAAAGGAGTTTGTCGAAATCTTCTTTGACAGGATTCGGGGGGCTTTGGCTGATGGGGAGCAAGTAAAACTCTCCGGTTTTGGCAATTTCTCCCTGCGTCAGAAGAATTCCCGCCCCGGTCGAAACCCGAAAACCGGCGAAGAAATACCCATTACCGCCCGGCGCGTGGTTACCTTCCGCGCCAGCCACAAACTCAAGGAACGAGTCGAGCAGAACGCCAATGCGAACCGTGAAAAGTTCAAGAATCAGGCGGAACTAAATGCTTGACCCAGGCGAGAATCACGAGCTTCCTACAATACCCGGCAAGCGCTACTTCACCATCGGTGAAGTCAGTGATTTGTGTGCGGTCAAACCTCACGTGCTGCGCTATTGGGAACAGGAATTTCCCCAGCTGAAGCCGGTCAAGCGCCGTGGTAACCGGCGCTACTATCAACGCCATGACGTGATTCTTATACGCCAGATCCGCAGCCTGCTCTATGTCGAAGGCTTCACCATCAGTGGAGCACGCAATAAGCTTGAGCTGGATAATCCCGTTCCCCTCGATGCCAATCGTCAACAGGCCATCAAGACGCTCATTCACGAGCTGGAAGATGTCCTGACTATGCTGAAAAAAATCTAATTTCTCCTTGTTTCATGCGGATTCTCGGGTATGATGTCGCCCGCAACTCTGCGGCACATCATGCGGGATTCTTCCACGCCAATACACAATCGGGGCGTAGCGCAGCCTGGTAGCGCACCACCTTGGGGTGGTGGTGGTCGGAGGTTCAAATCCTCTCGCCCCGACCAATCCGATAGCGCTTGCCCGCCCTCCATGGCGCGATTTTATCGACTTCGAATAACCCCGGCCGGCGCATCCATGTACCGGCGCTCGGCGGTGTTTCACTCGCCAGCTCAGGAAATGCCATCCATGGCATGGTTATTCGACGACACGAACATCCACCGGACGTGCGTGAAAGCCCCGTCTAACCTTCGTGCGGGTGTTCGTCGGGGTGGAGAGACGTTAAGAGTCTTCGCTTGTTTTGACTTGCTCTCTCACCCCGAATCATTAAGGCAGGATTGATGCGTATCCTTCTCAGCAACGATGATGGTTATCTCGCCCCCGGGCTGGCCTGTCTGGCACAGGCCTTGGCGTCAGTTGCCGAGGTGGATGTAGTGGCACCGGAGCGCGATCGCAGCGGTGCCAGTAACTCGCTCACGTTGACGCACCCGTTGCGTGTCCAAAAAGGCGACAACGGTTTTTTCTATGTTGATGGTACGCCGACCGATTGCGTGCATCTGGCTATTACCGGACTGCTCGAACAGGAACCCGACATTGTCATTGCGGGCATCAATCGTGGCGCCAATCTCGGCGATGACGTGATTTACTCCGGCACGGTAGCGGCTGCGATGGAAGGACGCTTCCTGGGGCTGCCGGCGATCGCGGTGTCGCTCGCGAGCAAGACCGGGACGAATTTCAAAACCGCTGCGCACGTAACATTGCGATTGCTCGAGAAGCTGAAACGCGACGCACTGCCGGCGGACACCATCTTGAATGTCAATGTCCCGGACGTTACGGTAGAACAGCTCGCCGGATTCGAAGCCACGCGCCTTGGCCATCGGCACAAGGCCGAACCGGTAGTGCGCGCGGACGACCCGCATGGCAATCCAGTCTATTGGGTGGGCGTACCGGGAGAAGAAGATGATGCGGGTCCGGGCACGGATTTTTACGCCATCCGGAATCGCTCTGTGTCCATCACCCCTTTGCATGTCGACTTGACGCGTTATACTGCCATGGATCAGGTTTCCGCCTGGCTCAAGAAATTCTAGCAAAACTGACGATACGGAAAGCATTGGTGAGAACGGACGTTGATGGCATCGGCATGACCTCGCGACGAACCCGCGACCGGCTTATTCAGCGCCTGCGCGAGGAGGGCATCCGCGATGAACGAGTTCTCGAGGCGATTCGCAATGTGCCGCGACATGTTTTTGTCGATGAAGCCTTGGCGACCCGCGCCTACGAGGACACGGCCTTGCCCATCGGTCACGGCCAGACCATCTCACAGCCCTATATCGTCGCTCTTATGACGCAGGCGCTGATTGCCGGCGATCGTTTGAAAAAAGTTCTGGAGGTGGGAACCGGTTCGGGATACCAGACGGCGGTCTTGGCAGGCCTGGTTGATGAGATTTATTCCGTGGAACGCCTGGAACCGCTGATGAAGCTGGCACGCAAACGGTTGCGCGAAATTGGCTGTCGTAATGTTCACGTTAAACTTTCAGACGGCAGCTGGGGCTGGAAGGAGCATGCGCCCTACGATGGCATTATAGTCACGGCGGCCCCGGCGGAAGTTCCGCAAGCACTTCTCGAACAACTGGCACCGGACGGTAGGCTTGTCATTCCGGTGGGCGGACCGGCCATGCAGGAATTGTTGCTGGTGCAAAAAACGGATAAAGGGCTGAACCAGGAACGCCTCGAGCTTGTGAATTTTGTCCCCCTGGTGAGAAATTCGTTCTGAAAACGCGGCATTTCCCGATTGGGAAGGCACGGATGAAATCCTGGCTTAAATTGTCCGGCGCTGTTTTCCTAACCCTCGGTATGACTGCTTGTGGAAGCTTCCCATTGCCTCCTGTCAGCGAACTGGGCAAGGAGGCGCGGCAGCCGGCGTCCGCGTACCGTATCGTCCAGACGGGAGACACGCTGTACAGCATTGCCTGGGAGTCCGGACGTGATTACCAGGATGTCGCACGTTGGAACCATATTTCCCCGCCGTATCTCATCAAGCCGGGACAAAGGCTGAGGCTTTATCCTCCATCGAATGCGGCGGAAAAACGTCCGCCGTCAGAATCTACCGCCAAATCGCAAATCCGGAGTCGGCCGCCGTCGGAACAGCCGGATCAATCATCACTGCCGAACCAAACACCGTCATCCGCGAGCATGAAGCTTAACTGGTTATGGCCAACCCAAGGTGAACTGCTGGAACGTTTTTCCGCCAATGGACCGAACAAGGGAATTGACATTGCCGGCAAGAAGGGGCAACCGATTATTGCCGCGGAAACGGGACAAGTTGTATATCAGGGAAGTGGACTTCGAGGTTACGGACAGCTTATTATCATTAAACACAACGCTGACTTTCTGAGTGCTTATGCCCACTGTGACAAGATTTACGTCAAGGAAGGGAATGTGATAAAACGGGGTCAGAAAATCGCCGACATGGGCAGCAGCGGCACTGACAGGGCCATGCTGCATTTCGAAGTTCGATATCGCGGCGCCCCGGTGGATCCGCTAGCCTATCTTCCCAGAAAGTAACTATGCCTCCACGCAAACCGACTCACCCGGCCTCCAAAAAAGGCAAGGGAAAGTCCAAGTCCAGACCCGCGCGGACCAAAGCAGCGCCGGAAACCGAGGAGACGGATGACGAAACCCTCGTGGCGGCTGATGAGTCCGAGGAAGAAGAAGAGGCGGCCGAGCCTGCCGCCGAGGCGCCCAGCAAAGAGGGAGAAGCCGAGGCCGAATCCGCTGAGCGTGACAAGCGGGATGCCTATTATTCCCACGCCGATGCCACCCGAATTTATCTGAAGGAAATCGGCTTTTCGCCGCTGCTGTCCGCCGAGGAAGAAGTGTTTTTTGCGCGTAAGGCGCAAAAGGGCGATGGCAAGGCGCGCAAACGCATGATCGAAAGCAATCTGCGCCTGGTGGTCAAGATCGCACGGCGTTACATGAATCGCGGATTGTCATTGCTGGATTTGATCGAAGAAGGCAATCTCGGGCTCATCCGCGCTGTGGAAAAATTCGATCCCGAGCGCGGTTTTCGTTTCTCCACCTATGCCACCTGGTGGATCCGGCAAACCATTGAGCGCGGTATCATGAACCAGACCCGCACCATTCGTCTGCCGGTGCACGTGCTCAAGGAAATCAACATCTATCAACGCGCCGCCCGCTATCTCGCGCAGAAGCTGGATCACGAACCGTCTCCAGAAGAGGTGGCCAACCTGCTCGACAAGCCGGTTGACGATGTGAAGGGCATGCTGGGCCTGAATGAGCGCATCGCTTCTGTGGATGCCCCTTTGGATGATGACCCCGATCGATCGCTGCTGGATGCCATTGCCGACGAACGCACGCCTGATCCGGAAAAGGTGCTGCAGCGCGATGACCTGCAACAGCTGATTCAGCAGTGGTTGAACGAACTTAATGACAAACAGCGAGAAGTGGTTGAAAGACGCTTCGGATTGAACCACCGTGAAATCTCAACCCTGGAAGAGGTCGGGGCCGATATTGGCGTCACGCGTGAGCGCGTGCGCCAGATCCAGGTTGAAGCCTTGAAGCGTCTGCGCGTGATTCTGGAAAAGGCCGGTTACTCAGTCGATTCCCTTTTCTAGTTCCTCGATCATGAGCAGGGCGGCAGCCACACGCCGGCCGTCACTCATAAGTATGTTGTAAGTGCGGCAGGCCGCGCCGGTATCCATCACCTCCAAACCGATATTTGCTTCCACCAGCGACCGGATCAGGCGGGGAGCCGGAAATTTCAGGCGTGCGCCGGTGCCCAGGATGACAACCTCCGGTTGCATGGCGGCGATTGACTCGAAATGCAGTGCGAGGAGATCGTCGAAACTCACTGGCGGCCATGGCAGAACCCGCTCCGGCGTGACAATCAGACTGCGGTGATGCGCCGTGTCATTGATGGTGATGACGCCGGGTGCGTAGGCGCGGATCAGATGTTGCCCGACGCCCGATTCGAGGTGTATTTTCATCTTGAGTCGGTTATGGGTCGGTATTCGTCTGTTCCAAGTTTGGCTTGTTCCATCGTTATGACGAAAGCCCTATAATGCATGCGATTCAATATCTTGGCGACCGTTGACACTATAACAGCCCGGCGAACAGCATGTCACAAAACGAAGAATTTTCCCGCATCAAGCGGTTGCCACCCTATGTTTTCAACATTGTCAACGAACTAAAGGCGCAGGCGCGCCGGCGCGGGGAAGACATAATTGATTTCGGGATGGGCAACCCCGATGGCGCCACACCCCGGCATATCGTGGACAAGCTCGTAGAGGCCGCCCAACGTGATGACACCCACCGCTACTCCGTCTCGCGCGGCATTCCACGTCTGCGGCGTGCGATCTGTCAATGGTACAAACGCCGCTACGACGTCGACATTGACATGGACAGCGAGGCCATCGTCACCATCGGTTCCAAGGAAGGACTGTCGCATCTGGCGTTGGCCACGGTAGAGAAGGGCGACTCGGTGCTGGTCCCAAACCCGAGCTATCCGATCCATTCCTATGGTTTCGTGATCGCGGGTGCCGATATCCGGCATGTCCCGCTCGTGCCGGGCGTGGACTTTTTTGCCGAACTGGAGAAATCCATTAAAAACGCCTGGCCCAAGCCGAAAATGCTGGTGCTTAATTTTCCGGCCAATCCAACCACACAGTGCGTCGAGCTGGATTTCTTTGAGAAGGTTATCGCGATCGCCAAAGAACACAGCATCTGGGTGATCCATGATCTGGCCTACGCCGACATTGTGTACGATGGCTACCGCGCGCCATCTATTCTTCAGGTGCCCGGCGCCAAGGAAGTGGCCGTGGAATTTTTCACGCTTTCCAAAAGCTACAACATGCCCGGCTGGCGCATCGGGTTTATGTGCGGAAACAGCAAACTGGTGGCGGCGCTTTCCCGGCTCAAGTCGTATTTCGACTACGGAATGTTCACGCCCATCCAGGTGGCGGGCATACTCGCGCTCGAGGGGCCACAAGATTGCCTGGCGGAGATCCGGCAGACCTACCAGAACCGGCGCGATGTGCTGTGCAACGGATTATTCTCCGCCGGCTGGATGGTCGAGCGGCCCAAGGCCACGATGTTTGTTTGGGCGCGCATCCCCGAGCACTACCGGGCCATGGGGTCGCTCGAGTTCTCCAAAAAATTGCTGACGGAAGCGAAGGTGGCGGTGTCGCCCGGGATAGGATTTGGCGAATACGGCGATGACCATGTACGCTTCTCGTTGATCGAAAACGAACACCGCACACGCCAGGCTGTGCGCTCTATACGCGAAATGTTCCGCCGCAACAAAGTCGGCAAAATAAAAGAACAATCTTTATGAAACCGGTAAAAATTGGAATCCTCGGCCTCGGCACCGTGGGCTGCGGCACGGTCAATGTGCTCGCGCGCAATGCCCAGGAAATTACCCGCCGGGCCGGGCGGGAAATCCGGATTGCACAGGCCTCGGCGCGCGATCTGCGGAAAAAGCGCTCCTGTTCCACAGGTGGCATCCAGCTGGTGCAGGATCCACATGCAATCGTGAGCAACCCTGAAATCGATGTCGTCATCGAATTGATCGGCGGCTACGAGCCGGCACGCGAGCTGGTGTTGGCTGCGATTGCCAATGGCAAGCACGTGGTCACTGCCAACAAGGCCTTGATCGCCATGCACGGCAATGAAATTTTCGCGCAGGCGCAGAAAAAAGGCGTCATGGTGGCGTTCGAGGCCGCGGTGGCAGGGGGAATTCCCATCATCAAGGCCGTGCGGGAGGGGTTGGCCGGCAACCGCATCGAGTGGATGGCCGGTATCATCAACGGCACCTGCAATTTCATCCTGTCGGAGATGCGCGACAAGGGTGCGGACTTTGCCGATGTGCTCAAGGAGGCGCAACGCTTGGGTTATGCCGAGACCGATCCGACCTTCGATGTCGAAGGGACCGACGCGGCGCACAAGCTCACAATTCTGGCGGCGATTGCTTTCGGCATCCCGCTTAAGTTTAAACAGGTCTATACCGAGGGCATCACGAAGCTGACGCGCATGGATGTGCAGTACGCCGAGCAGCTGGGATACCGCCTTAAACTCCTGGGTATCGCCCGGCGCACCAATGGCGGCGTGGAGATGCGCGTGCACCCTACGCTGATTCCGGAGCGACGCTTGATCGCCAACGTGGAGGGGGCCATGAATGCCGTGCTGGTCAAGGGAGATGCCGTCGGACCGACCATGTTTTACGGGGCCGGCGCGGGCGCCGAGCCCACGGCCTCAGCCATAGTGGCCGATCTGGTCGACGTGGTGCGCACGCTGACTTCGGATCCGAACAACCGGGTGCCGCATCTGGCGTTTCAACCGGACGCACTCGTCGATTTTCCGATTCTGCCGATCGAGGAAATCGAGACCTCGTATTACCTGCGTCTGCATGCGCAGGACAAGCCCGGTGTGCTGGCCGATGTCACGCGCATCCTGGCCGATCTCGGTATCAGCATCGAAGCAATATTGCAGAAGGAACCTGATGCCGGAGAGGAGACGGTACCGGTGATCATCCTGACACAGCGCGTGAAGGAAAAAAATATTAACGATGCCATCGCCCGTATCGAAAAACTAAACCCGATCAAGGGCGCCGTGGCGCGCATTCGTCTTGAGCACTTGAATCCGAACTGGTGCCCATAACATATAGACAGGATGTCTGGAAACGAGAATCTATCTGATCGATTCCTGAACCAGGCACCCTGTTAATCCAGTTACATTGCATAAATGAACCACACATCTCGTTACACCGGCCTCATCGAAAAATACCGTGACCGCCTGCCGGTCAAGAAAGAGACGCGCCTGATCAGCCTGGGTGAGGGCGCCACCCCCCTGATCCGCCTGCAAAACATACCGCGCACGCTCGGTAAGCAGGTGGAGTTGTACGTGAAGTACGAAGGCCTTAACCCTACAGGCTCCTTCAAGGACCGCGGCATGACCATGGCTGTCACCAAAGCGGTGGAAGATGACAGCCGCGCAATCATATGTGCTTCCACTGGCAATACCTCGGCCGCGGCCGCGGCCTACGCCGCGCGCGCCGGCATTGCCTGTTTCGTGGTCATACCAGACGGAAAAATTGCGCAGGGTAAACTGGCGCAGGCCATGATCCATGGTGCGGTCGTGATCCAGATCCAGGGCAACTTCGATGCCGGCATGGCGCTGGTGAAGCAGGTGGCCGACGAGGCACCGGTAACGATCGTCAATTCCATCAATCCTTACCGTCTGCAGGGTCAGAAAACGGCGGCGTTCGAGATCATCGAAGATCTCGGTGTTGCGCCTGATTTTCACTGCCTGCCCGTGGGTAATGCCGGCAACATCACGGCGCACTGGATCGGCTATTGCGAATACTCCTCAGCTTCCGGCAAGAACGTTACTGCCGCCTGCACGTTCTGCCAAGGTCAGTGCGCCTTTGCCAATGGTGCCGTGTCAAAAAGCCGGCCTAAAATGGTCGGTTACCAGGCAGCGGGAGCGGCACCCTTCCTGCGCGGTGCCATGGTTGATAACCCAGAAACCGTCGCTACCGCCATCCGCATCGGACATCCTCAGTCCTGGGATCAGGCCTGGAAGGTCAAAGAGGAATCCGGAGGCTGGTTCGCTGAATGCACCGACGATGAAATCCTGACCGCGCAGAAACTGCTCGCCGAAAAAGAGGGAGTGTTTTGCGAGCCGGCTTCGGCCACCTCCCTGGCCGGCGCACTGCGCGACATCAAGACAGGCAGAATCCCGGAAGCCAGCCGGGTAGTATGTACTTTGACCGGCCATGGTCTCAAAGACCCGGACACCGCCATCAAGCAGTCCACAGGACCGCTACACAAGGTCAGGGCCGAGCTCGGGGCGGTAAAGAAGGTCATTTTCGACAACATGCCGCGCTAGCGGCTGACAGTCTCCGCAGTCCCTGCCGAAGAAGGACAGGGTCTAGGCTGTTCTCGTGGTTTTCAATTGTTCCCCGGTATTTTTGAATGTTGCCCTCCGTGCATGGGTGCAGGGGCTAAAAATGGCCATTTTCTGCTTTTTTCTGCCGCCCTCACTCGGCCATTTCCCATAAAACCGAGATTAATACAGGGAAATCCTAAGCCCTGGCACAGCTATTGCTATAACTAAAGAGTAGTTAAGTGAAATGCCCGGGCTCCCCCCGGTGATTGAAATTGACACGGACTGCAGACCCCGCAGGAGGGGCCGTCATGGTTAATAGCATGGACCCGGTGCACATCGAGCAAACCGCCAACGCCACACTCGTGGCGCTGGAGGCAACGCTCGGCATTCAGGACGCCCGCGTGCTTCACGAAAGGCTCGGATCCTTGCTGACCGCCGCCAAGTCGGTTGTCGTGGACGGCAGCCGGGTTGAACGCCTCGATGCCGCCATCTTGCAAGTGCTGGCCGGTTTTGCCCGAAGCGCCCATGAACGTGGTTTGGCGCTCAGCTGGCATAGTCCGTCTCCCGTGTTACAGCAGGCCGTGCACGTGCTCGGACTTGAATCCATTCTTGGGATGACATCATGAACGGACCTTTTAATTTCATTCCCGCCTCACTGGTTTCCCCGGTTTCCTGGCCGCGCTGGTGGCTGTGGGCCGCTGTTGGCATCACTGTCTCGTTATCGTGGACGGTTCCGTTCGTTCCTTGGTGGGCGGCGCTGGGCAGCTGGATGTGCGGTGTACTTACATTGACGATACTCGCCTTCTTTGCCCGCAAGGAAAGCGAAAATATCTCACTCGAGAGCAAAGAAACCCTGGAAGGGGAAGAAACGAAAAATGTCCTTGAGCAGGTGGATGCACTGATGGCGCATTCGAAGGACATTGAACAAATGCCGCAAGTCGACGAAGTTCTGCAAAACATGGCCGCGGACAATCAGCGCCGTCGCCTCGATGACCTGATGCGCCGCTGGGTCGAGGTGGCGCAGCGTTACGGCGAAGCGGCCTTGGTCCTGCGTCGCGAGATCGTGAACGTCATCAAACAAACTGAGCAAGCGGCCAATACCATTGCCAGCAGTTTCGAGGCGGTGATTAACAAAGCCACCATCCAGGCGCGCCAGGCGATGGAACTGCTGGAAGGCACGCAAGGTGCCGCGAACGACGGAACGCCCCAGTCCTTGAAGGACTTCATCCAGGTTTCAGACGAACGCCTCAACAAGATGGCGGACGAAGTCGTGCGTGTTGCTGACCTGTCCGTCAACATGGTGCGCGAGCTTGACGGCGTTCAGAATCGTACACAGGCGATCGATGGATTTCTGCTCGACGTGGAAAAGCTGGCGGACCAGACCAGTCTGCTGGCGCTGAATGCAGACATTGAAGCGGCGCGCGTCGGCGAACACGGACGCGGGTTCTCGGTGGTGGCCTCCGAGGTCCGCCGGCTCAGCAAGCGCTCACATGAATTCAGTGACCGCATCCGCGTTCACTTGAAGGAAGTGAGAACCGGTCTGAGTAAGACCTACGGTGACATGCGCACCCTGTCCGCCGCCGACATGGAGCATGCGCTGACGATCAAGGATGACGTTCTCTCGTTAACTCAGTCGCTTGAGGGCAAGAACCGCGAGGTGGCAGAGACAGTCAGTCGCATCAACGAAATCAGCAAAGAAATTGCTCAAGATGTTCAGAATGTCGTGGTCTCGCTGCAATTCCACGACATCACCAGTCAGAAACTCAGCGGCATGCTGGAGCCGATGGATGACCTGCGCCGCACGTTGTTCCACCTGATGCAGGAAACCGTGAGCCTGGACAAAAACTTGTTGAAAAATCTTCCTCGAAACGAAAACTGGCTGTCACGTATGCGTGACGATTCTGCGACTGGGGGCGAGGCCAAACCGGAATCAGAGGACACCCAGAACAAGCCCAAGTTGCGTGGCGCTTCAGGAAATGGACCCGCTGTGGAATTGTTTTGAAGGAGAAATACCATGGCAACGATACTGACAGTTGACGATACCGCTTCGATGCGCCAGATGATCAGCTTCACGCTGAACAGCGTAGGACACGAGGTGATTCAGGCATCCGACGGGAAAGAGGCGCTCAAACTCCTTCAGGGAAAAAAAGTCGATTTGGTAATTGCCGACATTAACATGCCCAACATGGACGGTATCACGCTGGTCAAATCCCTGCGCGAGCAGGCGGAATACAAGTTCATCCCGATCCTCGTGCTAACCACGGAGTCGCAGGAGGCCAAACGCCAGCAGGGTAAGGTCGCCGGCGCCACCGGTTGGATTGTCAAACCTTTCAATCCGGAACAATTGCTGACGATCGTGAATAAAGTCTTGGGATAGGACCATGGCCATCGACATGCGCCAATTCCATCAGACCTTCTTCGAGGAAAGCCTCGAGGGCCTGGCCAACATGGAAACCGAATTGCTCCACCTGGAAAAAGCCGCGGCCAATAAAGGACAAGAAACCGTAGCGGCCGACCCGGAAATTCTCAATACCATTTTCCGCGCGGCTCACTCCATTAAGGGTGGCAGCAGCACCTTCGGATTCGAGGACGTCGTGGGTTTTGCCCACGTACTGGAATCACGGCTCGACGCGATGCGCGACGGTCGTTTAACCCCGACGCGGAATGTCATCAGTTTGCTGTTGCTTTCCGTCGATTGCCTGCGCAGCCTGATTATCTCCGCCCGAACCGGCAAGGAGGGCGACAATAATGCCATCGACAGCATACGCAAGCAGCTTGAAAACCTGGAAAGTGAACAGCCGTCTTCGCCGCCCTTAACCGTTCCGGTGTTGAAGCCACCACAGGGAACAATTTCCCACTGGCAGATAACGTTTCGACCCCATTTGCATCTGTTTCACACGGGTAATGATCCACTGCGAATCCTGCGCGAACTGGATGATTTGGGAGAATGTCGTGTGCAGGTGGATATCAGCAGCCTGCCGGGTTGGGACCAGATAAAACCCGAAGAATGCTATTTGGGGTGGAAGATTGAGCTGATTGGTCCGATCCCGCGTGAAACCATCAACGAGATTTTCAGCTGGGTCGTAGATGATTGTTCTCTTGAAATTGACCGAAAGCCCATGCAATCCCTGGCCCCGCGCTCCATCGCCGAGGCTGTCGCTTCCATGGATGCCCAGGCGGGCACACTGCGGGTGAGCGTACCCAAAGTCGATGCGCTGATTAATACCGTGGGCGAGCTGGTGATCACGCAGACCATGCTGAGCCTGATTGCGTCCAATTTTTCCTTTGACAATTTATCCCGACTGTTTGCCGGGATAACACAGCTGGAACGGAACACGCGTGAATTGCAGGAAAGCGTTATGAGCATCCGCATGTTACCGCTCAGCTTTGCGTTCAACCGGTTGTTGCGAATGGCTCATGACATGAGCCAAAGACTGGGGAAAAAGGTTGAGCTGATTTTTCAAGGTGAGCAGACAGAAATCGACAAGACGGTCATTGATCGCTTGATCGATCCGCTGATGCACCTGGCGCGTAACAGCCTCGATCATGGTATTGAACTTCCTGCCGAGCGCCTGGCCGCCGGAAAGCCCGAGACCGGATACATCACTCTCAAGGCTTACCAGAAAGGCGGCAATGTCGTGATAGAGGTGCGCGATGATGGTCGAGGCCTGTCGCATGAGCGAATATTTGCGAAAGCCGTGGAACGCGGCATGGTTTCCTCATCCTCAAATCTGTCTCCGGAAGAGATCGCTGAGCTGATTTTTCTGCCCGGCTTCTCCACTACCGAATCTGTCAGCGATTTGTCAGGTCGCGGTGTCGGCATGGACGTGGTGCGCAACAATATTCGCAGCCTGGGCGGTAGTGTCGAAATTGCCACACAGCCAGGACGGGGTACTTGCTTCACGCTGCGATTGCCACTCACCCTGGCCATACTCGACGGCTTGAGCGTACAAGTCGGTGATCAAACCTACATCCTTCCACTCGTGAACATCGTCGAGTCAGTTCGTATTCTCCCGCAGCAAGTAAGCCGACCCGTCGGGAGTTCCGAGATGTATGGATTGCGTAAAGAATTCATGCCGCTCCTTCGTCTTAACGAGTTGTTTCACGTCGAGTCGCGTTCCACCGATTTTTCTCAAGGTCTGCTTGTCATCGTCGAGGCGGAGGGAAAAAAAGCCGGTTTGTATGTTGACGATCTGCTTGACCAGCAGCAGGTGGTCATTAAAAACTTGGCGACCCACTACCGCAAGGTCGAAGGTATTTCTGCGGCCACCATTCTGGGTGACGGTACCGTGGCCATGATTCTGGACGTACCCGGATTGATACGTTTGGCGCACACCGGGACTGTTCACGCGACACCTCACGCAGGTGATTCACCCGCTTCGTCTATGGCCACACCAACACTGAACTGAGGAAATAATCATGGAATCGGTGCATGCCTTGGGCTTGAAAGGCCCGCAAACCAGCGATAAGCAATTCCTGACCTTTCGTCTGGACGGACAGGACTACGGCATTTCTATTCTCAAGATCCAGGAGATCAAGGGTTGGGACAAGGTTACGCCAATCCCCAACAGCCCGGCCTACGTCAAGGGTGTCCTTAATCTGCGTGGCGTGATCGTGCCGGTGATCGATTTGCGCCTCCGCTTCGGCCTGGTTGAAGCCGAACGAGACATTTTTACGGTCATCATTGTGGCCAACGTCGGTGGCCGGCTGGCGGGTATCGTGGTAGACGCCGTCAGTGATGTCATCAACGTCGATTCGGAGCACTTATGCGAGGCGCCCGAATACGAGGGTCAACAAAATCGCGAATTCATCAAGGGGCTGGCACAGGTCGAGGGCAAACTGCTCGTGCTGCTGGATATCGACCGGTTGGTCAATCCGGAGTCGCTGGATAAAACAACCGCCGCGACATCGGTCGCGGTAAATGGGTAACAGGCAATCTTTTTCGCAAGAGGAGTGTGTTATGGAAATGTACTATGCAAAGGGGTTAAATCTGCGGATCAAGATTATCAGCGCCGCGATCATCATCTCTGTATTGATGCTGGTTGGCGGAAGTATCGGATTATACAAGCTGAGTGAGATCATGCAGCATGCGGAGGGAGTTTCTACGCAGCTGCAAAAGGAAAGGCCCAAGGAGGCGGTGACGTATGCCAACCAATTCACTCAGCTTAAAAAGGCCAACCTCACCATCCAGGCAATCACCACCGGCGGAATTATCTTCTGCATCGTATTGCTCGCGGGATTTACTTTCTATTTTATCCGAACCGTATCCGATCCCCTGAATAAACTGGTAAATGCCCTGCAACGCGTGGCTCAGGGCGAACTTACGGTTTCCCTGTTCACGGAACGTCGGGATGAAGTTGGCCAGGCCATCGGGGCGTTGAACGTGCTGGTGGATGAATTCCATGAAAGCATGGTCCAGGTGGCACACTCTGCCGAGTCAGTCGCCAACGGTTCCTTGGAGTTGAGTTCGGCTGCAGAACAACTGTCCTCGTCGGCGCAGGAGCAGGCCAGTTCGCTCGAGGAGACCGCAGCCTCGATGGAAGAGATGACTAGCACCGTCAAACAGAATGCTGACAATGCCCTGCGCGCTGACAAGGTAGCGCTGGACGCGCGTGAGGCGGCAAACGAGGGGGTGGTCATGTCGTCCTCGGTCAGACGCTCGATGGATGCGATCAATTCCAGCGGCACCAAAATCGCTGACATCATCGGTGTCATTGACGAGATCGCGTTCCAGACCAACTTGCTGGCGTTGAATGCCGCTGTGGAAGCAGCACGCGCCGGCGAACAAGGACGTGGCTTTGCCGTGGTGGCCGCCGAGGTGCGCAATTTGGCACAACGCAGCGCCTCCGCTGCCAAGGAAATCAAGGCGCTGATTCAGGACAGCGTGGAGAAGGTCCAGGACGGTACGCAACTGGTTGGCGCGTCGAGCAAGACGCTGGAAGACATTGTGGAGAACGTCAAAAACACGGCCGAGATTATCTCTGAGATCAGCGCTTCCAGCCAGGAACAAGCCTCTGGTATCGAGCAAGTCAATCGTGCCATCATGCAAATGGACGGTGTCACCCAGTCCAACGCCGCTCAGGTCGAAGAGCTCTCCGGCACCAGCCAGTCGTTGGCATCGCAAGCGGAACAGTTAAGAGAACTGGTATCGCATTTCACCTTCAAGGCGGACGCGATGAAGCGCTTTGCTGTGAAACCCTCTGACATTACAAAGCCGGCTGATACAACGGTAAAACAGGCCAATGTGTCAGTTCCTGTGGATTCCGGGATGTCCGAGAAAATGGCGAAGGCTCAAAATGTGCAGTATCTCAAGCCCCGCCCTGTCACGCAGAAGGCCAATGCAGTGGGAGGCGACTGGACAGAATTCTGAGCAAGGCAGCGCCAATCCAATAACCGGTGCGTGATGGAGAGGATATCCAACACGCGCCATGACATCCCCGTAGCGGCGAAGGAAAATCATCGTGACCAGCCCAACGGTCGCCGGAAAAAGAGGTTCAATACTGGACGACAGCCGGCTGACTATCACGGACAATGAATTCCGTCAGCTGCGCCAATTTATCCAAGATCACACCGGCATAGCGCTTTCCGAGCATAAACAAGCGCTGGTGTGTTCGCGCCTGTCCAAGCGCCTGCGTCATCACGGTCTGCAACATTATTCCGATTATTACGTGCTCCTGGTTGAGCGGGATCCTGGGGGAATGGAATTGATCGCCATGATCAACGCCATCACCACCCATAAGACCGAATTTTTCCGCGAACAACATCATTTTCTTTTTCTGAAGGAAGTAGTATTTCCATCCTATCAGAAGAACCCAAATCGCGAGAAGCCTTTTCGCCTGTGGAGCGCGGCCACTTCCTCGGGTGAAGAAGCCTATTCACTCGCCATGACTGCCCTCGAAGCCATGCCATCTTTCAATGAGAAGAATATTAATATCCTCGCAACCGATATCGATACCGACGTGCTGTCACACGCTGCTAACGGAATTTACACGCAGTCACTCGCAACCCAGATACCGGAAGCGCTGTTGCATCGCTATTTTTTGAAAGGGCAGGAATCGAATGAAGGGAAAATCTTGGTAAAGCCCTTGCTCAAGTCATTGGTGCACTTTCACCGACTGAACCTGCTCGACAATCCCTGGCCAATGCATAATAAGTTTGACGTCATTTTTTGCCGTAACTTGCTAATTTATTTCGACAAGGCCACGCAATCGGATATGTTCAGGCGCATGGCAGGAGCGCTCAGGCCGGGCGGTTATCTGATGCTTGGTCATTCAGAGGCCATTCACGGGATGAACGAAGTTTTTCACGCTGTCGGCCACAGTACCTACCAGTTGCGGGGTAAGTCCTGACATGAAATCCCAGCAACCTACATGCGTAGTCAGTACACGGCTCCCGGACAATCTGGATGCCGACCTGACGCGCATGACAATTAACATCGGTGGACTGCAAGCCAGCCGTATGCCGCTGTTACTGGATACTGTCCTGGGGTCCTGCATTGCCGCCTGTTTGTACGATCCGGTACTCGGTATGGGCGGTATGAACCATTTCATGCTCCCGGAAGGCTTCGATCCGGGGGATCCGACGAGCACACGCTACGGTGTCAATGCCATGGAATTGCTTATCAGCGATCTCATGAAGCTCGGTGCCGACCGCCGGCGTTTTCAGGCAAAGGTTTTCGGCGGCGGTCATGTGCTCAACATCCGCGAAAACCTCGACGGCGTGCCACAACGGAACATCGAGTTCGTCAGGCGGTTTCTGGAAACGGAACAAATCCCCGTCGTCCGCGAGGACTTGGGCGGTTTCCAGCCGCGCCGCGTACTGTTCGAGACGCACACGGGAAAAGTTTTCCTCAGGTATCTGGGCAAGACCGAGGCCGAACGCACGGCTGAGGAAGAA
>Ga0224512_10000227_pt1 | contig 60102 bp, 60 predicted proteins | sample SF_May12_sed_USG_4_FD_169103 | JGI IMG/M metagenome (GOLD analysis project Ga0224512, IMG submission 169103) | Sediment microbial communities from San Francisco Bay, California, United States - SF_May12_sed_USGS_13 | ecosystem: Environmental > Aquatic > Marine > Sediment | place: USA...
GCTGGCGGGTATTTTCCTGTTTTCCGGGAGTCTTTATCTCGTGAGCGTAGTTGGTATACGCTGGATGGGAATGGTGACGCCGTTCGGTGGTCTGGCGTTTATCGCGGCGTGGATTCTCTTTCTAATGGCCATCATCAAAGCGCCCGGATAATTGATATGACTTCTTGGTTTATTCTGGCAATGGTTATGGCACTGGCATCCCTGCCAGTGAGGGCGGCAGTCGCGCCTGAAGGTCAGGCGCCAGGGCCTTCGATGCCCATCCCCGTAGAGAAATCGGGAAACTCGGACCACTCACCTCCCATCGTGGGTTCTCGCGGCCGGATGCTGTATGAAAACCACTGCACCCATTGCCACGTCAGCGTCGTGCACGTGCGCGAGAATCGTCGCGTCGTTTCGCTGAGGGTGCTGGAAGGTTGGGTTCGGCGCTGGTCGAGAGAGGAGAAGCTACCTTGGGGCGAGGAAGAGATTGCCGAAGTCGTGGACTACCTCAACCAAAGTTTCTACAAATTCCTGCCGTCCGGCGGAAGAAAATAGTACAGCTCACGCTCCAAGTCACATCTCACGTCATGGCACGGATCAGTCGACAAGAGCACAGAGAGGACAGTGCCGATGAGGCTATTAACCGGGTGTTGGCTGCCGAACAGGAAGCGCTGAAAGGAGTCGCGCACGCCGAGCAACAAGCCGTCGAGCTGATTGCCAAGGCACGGTTGCACGCGCGGCATATCGAAGAGCGCGCCGATGCGCGTTCCAGCAAATTGCGTGTGCGGTGCCGTACCTGGGTGGCGCGGGAGGTCGCTGCACGGCGTTCCAAGGCGGAGCAGGTGCTTGCCTGCCCGGTTGAAGCCGATGATCGCCAGCAGAAGCTACGCGTGGCCATTGCGCGGCTGGCAGTTGAACTGACCGGAGGCGACGAATGATCGGTGCCGCCAATCTCGCTTACGCCCAAGCGCGTACCCAGGCACGCCACGGTACACTGGCGAATGAATCCACTTGGCGCATGCTGTCGGCCACGGCCGCGTTCCGCGGATTTCTCGAGCAGGCGCGCCGCACGGCGTTGCGCCCCTGGCTGCTCAACATCAGCTCCATCTCAACCAAGCACGATATCGAGCGGTTGCTGCGAGACAACTTGCGCGGGCGTATCGCCGAGGTCGCTAGATGGGTCCCACCAGCGCTGCGCCCCGCGGTGCACTGGACGGTGGCGCTGATCGAACTGCCGGCGCTCGATTATCTGCTACACGGCGGTGCGGCCCTGAGCTGGATGCGGGACGAACCGCGGCTGCAATCGATCGCTGCGGTTGAGCCGGGACAGCGCGCCGCTGTGCTGGCCCAGGGCGAACTTGCCGCAATAGCGCGTGGAGATCAGGGTAATACCCTGATTGAGCGCTGGCTGGTCGAATGGCGTCTGCGCTTACCGGCGCTGGCGCGCGGCGAGATGGTGCATCTCGAGCGACTGGCGAGGCTTGTCCTTACCGCGCTCGATGAGGCCGCGGCTCGCGCGCTCGAGCTCACGGTGCATGATTCTTCAGTGATCCGGCGCCGGCTGGAGAACGCGCTCACTTTCGAATTCCGTCGCCGTTTTCTCGAACCGGCGGCAATCTTTGCACATCTGTTGCTGGTGATACTGGAGTTCGCCGAGGTGCGCGGCGCACTCGTGAGCCGCGCGATTTTTGAGCCGGGGGTGCGCTGATGCTGCGGTCCCTGCCCGCGCGCTGGTTCGAGGTGCTGGTGGCGCACGACGATGCGGCACGGGCGCTCGAGGCGCTGGCGACAACCGGCGCAGTCGAACTGGAACTCCACCCCGGTCCGCGCTCGAGCGCGCCACTTGCCGAACTCAAACCCCTGTTCGATCAATTCGCCGAACTCGCCACGCAGCACCAGCGTTACTGGCCGCGTCCGGCAGGGCGCGTTGAAGCCGTCGACGGCGTACCGCGTCAGGTGCTCGAGCGCGCACTCGCCGCCATCGTCGCTTGGCGCGAGGTCGCCGATCCTGTGATCCATGCATTGCAGGCGCGAGAACAGACGTTGCAGGAACTTGAGATCTGGCACGAACTGTTCAGCCGTTTCAGTGACAGCGATCTGCAATTCTCTCTATTGCGACGACCTGACAATGTGCTTGCTCGAAGGTTGTACGTGTTTCCACCGGGTGTGAACTTCCCAGTGCCGCCGGAAGTGATGGCACGACACTTTCTGCTCAGAGACCAAGCTTGTGTACTGGTGCTTGGGCCGAGCGAAACAGTAGAAGCGCTCGACCGTCAGGCGGTAGCGCTCAAGGGCCGGCGCAGCGGGCTCGGGATTCCGGGCTGGCTCTTGCCGCGCGCGGCCGACAATTTGCCCCAGGTTACGCGGCGCATAAAGGAAGCGCAGCAGAGTGTTGAGCACTTGCGCGCGACGCTCGATCAGTTCAATCAGCGCTATGCGCTCGCGGGCCATCTTGCGGAGATCGAGCGTTTGCGCTGGTTTGTCGCCGAGGAGCATATGCTGCCGACCACGGATTATTTCGCATGGCTGACCGGCTGGACCAGTGATATGCGTGGACGACGTCTCGCCGCGGCGCTACAGCGCGCGAGGCTACGCGCATTGGTGCGCTTCCCGCCGCCACCAGCCGATACCCAGGCGCCGCTGGTGCTGGCGAATCCGTGGTGGGCGCGTCCGTTTGAACTGTTTTCGCGCGCCATCGGCGTGCCTTCACGTGACGAAATCGATCCGAGCCCGTTGCTTGCGTTGATTGTTCCGCTGCTCTTCGGCTACATGTTTGGAGACGTCGGCCAGGGATTGGTACTGCTCGCCGTCGGGCTTGCGCTGCGCAAGCGTTACACGATAGCGCGCCTGCTGATCGCCGGCGGCGCCGCGGCGTCGGTGTTCGGATTCCTTTTCGGCAGCGTGTTCGCGCTCGAACATCTTGTTCCCGCGCTGTGGTTGTATCCGCTGGCGCAGCCACTCACGGTACTGCTCGTGCCGCTGTTGTTTGGCGCGGTGCTGCTGGCGCTTGGCCTGATGTTGGCAGGTGTTGAGGCATACTGGCGCCGGGAGCTTTCACACTGGCTGCTACGCGATGCCGGCATGCTGGTTGCGTATCTCGGGGCGCTGGCGGGAGTCGCGCATCCAGTGCTGTTCTGGGTTAGCGCCGGCGGCATCGTGTGGTACATCGCTGGTCACTCGCTGCACGAACGCCAGGTTAGTGCCGTGTTGGCCGGAATGGGCGGTGTGCTCGAGCACAGTTTCCAGCTGGTCGTGAACACATTGTCGTTTGCGCGCGTCGGGGCCTTTGCCCTGGCACACGCGGGGCTGTCTGCGGCGGTGCTGACGCTGGTCGATGCGGCGAGACACGCGGCCACCGCCGCGCTGATCCTGTTGATCGGCAACCTCGTCATTATCGTGCTTGAGGGTCTGGTCGTCTCGGTCCAGACCACACGTCTCGTGCTGTTCGAGTTCTTCATTCGTTTCCTGCGCGCCGAAGGGCGGTCCTTCCATCCGCTGGCGGCGCCCCATCCCAACCACTGAGGGAAGAAACATGAAAACACGCTTCTTGTGGGCCCTTATACTGACGCTGTTCGTCGGCATGATGACCGTCGTCTCGAGCTTCATATGGTGGTGGCCGCAGGCATTGGCCGCGTCGCCCGTTGGCGCCGGTATCGGTGCCGAGGCGATGAGCTGGGGCTTCGCCGCTGCCGCCGCCGCCACCGGACTTGCCGCGCTCGGCGCGGGGGTGGCCGTTGCCAATGTCGGCGCGGCGGCCATCGGCGCCATTACCGAAAAGCCGGAGTTGTTCGGGCGGGTGCTGATCCTTGTCGGTCTGGCCGAAGGTATCGCCATTTACGGCCTGATCGTCTCCATTCTTATTCTTAACCGGCTCGGCGGATGATCGATATCGTCTTTATCGGAGATGAAGTCAGTGCCGCGGGCTTTCGCCTCGCCGGCGCGAGGGTCAATGTGCCGGTATCGGGCAGGGAGACCGAGGTGTTCGAGGCCGCGCGGCGTGAGGCGCGCCTGTTGCTGCTGACGGCCGAGATCGCCGCGTGTCTGCCGCCGACTCTGTTATCGCGGGCGATGATCGCCGCACGCCCGCTGTTGCTGGTGATGCCGGACATCCGCATGCGCCAGCAGCCACTTGATCTCTCTCGCCTGGTGCGCGCTCAACTCGGCATCGAGACATAAAGCATGAATGACAGTGCCCTGAAAGATATGCTCAAGCTCATCGCCGACCATGAACGCGAGTCGCGCGATTCGATTGGCGCACGCGCGGAGGCCGAGGCCCGCGGAATTATTGCCGAGGCCTACCGGCACGGCCGCGAGCGCATGCACCAGACCATTGTCGACCTGCGCAGCGGAATGCGTCGAGAAATCGCGCGTGCCGACGCGGCGCTGGAAACCGCACGGCGGCAGCATCGCGCACGTTGTGAGTTCGCCATGCTCGAGTCTGCGGCCGAACCGCTGCGTGTGGCGCTGATTGAGCGCTGGCGCGATACCGCGTCCCGCGCGTCTTGGGTCGCGCGGCTCGTGTCTCAGGCGCACCGCGTGTTGCCGGCCAATCAATGGAATATTTTCCACGCGCCTGGCTGGACCGAGCCGGAACGGCGCGAGCTCGCCCACACTCTTGCGCATGAACTTGATGTTGCGCTGCAATTTCACGAACGAGCCGATGTCGCCGCTGGTCTGCGGATTTGCGCGCGTGGCGCCTGTCTCGACGGCACGCTCGAGGGATTGCTCGCCGACCACGATGGGATCCATGGGCGGCTGTTGGCGGAGGTCGGCGAGTGAGCACTATCGCGCGAATCCGGTGGATTTCGGGTCCGGTGCTGCGGGCCGTGACCGAGGGTGTATTTCAGATGCGTGAGGCGGTGGAGGTCGGTGAGACCCGCCTGCTCGGCGAGGTGATTCGTATCGAGGGCGAGGAGATTGTTGTCCAGGTATACGAGGACACGACCGGTCTCAAGCCTGGCGTCGAGGTCCACGGCAGCGGTCGGCCGCTGTCGGTGCCGCTCGGCCCCGGCCTGCTCGGTAATATCTTCGACGGTTTGCTGCGCCCGTTGGCCGGCACCGGCAGTCCTTATGTGTTGCCGGGCCTGCGCGCCGCGCCGCCTCTGTCCTTTGTATTTACTCCGACGGTCAAGCCGGGCAAGCGGCTGGAATCCGGCGCGGTGTTCGGCACCGCCGGCGCAGCGGCAAACGAAGCACGCTCGCAAAAGCTGTTGATCCCACCAAACCAGGGCGGCGAAGTCATACAGGTAGCTGCTGCCGGCAGCGTCGATGAGGATGCGCCGCTTCTCACGTTGCGCGGCGCAGAGGGAAAGGAATATACAGTGGCAATGCGCCACGACTGGCCGGTGCGCGCGCCGCGGCCCGTCATCGAACATCTCGCGAACGACAAGCCGCTGCTGACCGGTCAGCGCATCGTCGATTCCATTTTCCCGGTCGCGCTCGGCGGGCGCGCCGCCATCCCGGGCGGCTTCGGAACCGGCAAGACCATCCTGCTTGAAACGCTGGCCAAGTGGTGTACTGCCGATGTCATCGTTTATGTCGGCTGCGGCGAGCGTGGTAACGAGATCTCGGGCGTGCTCGAGGAGTTTCCCGAACTTGAGGACGCGCGCAGCGGACGCAAGCTGATGGAGCGCACAGTGATCATTGCCAATACCTCCAATATGCCGGTGTCGGCGCGCGAGGCGAGCATCTATACCGGTGTCACGGTGGCCGAATACTTCCGCGACCAAGGATTGCATGTTGCGCTCATGGCCGATTCCACCAGCCGCTGGGCCGAGGCGTTGCGCGAGGTGTCCGGGCGCCTCGGCGAATTGCCGGGCGAGGGCGCCTATCCGGCCTATCTCTCAAGCCGCTTGGCCGAGTTCTACGAACGCGCCGGACGCGTGACGACGCTCAGTCGTGCCGAGGGCTCGGTGACCATCATGGGCTCGATCAGTCCACCGTCGGGCGATTTTTCCGAGCCCGTCACCTCGCACACCAAACGCTATATTCGCAGCTTCTGGGCGCTTGACGTGAAGCGCGCCCAAGCGCGCTTTTATCCCGCCATCCATCCGTTGCAGTCGTACTCCGAAGATGTCGGTCCGCTTGGCGCCTGGTGGCAGGCAACGGGAAACGCGCGCTGGCCCGAGCTGCGCCGGCGTTTCTTGACATTGCTTGAAGACCAGGCGCGTCTCGATCGCATGGCGCGCATTATCGGCAAGGACGCCATGCCTCCACGTCAGCAGGTGGTGCTTGCCTGTGCCGAACTGGTCAACGAGGCATTCTTGCGCCAGTCGGCGTATTCGCCGAGCGACCGTTATTGTTCGCCCGAACGACAAACGGCGATGATGAAATTGTTGGCTCGTTTTATTGAGCAGGCCGAGGCCGCCGTGGCCGAGGGAATGGATCCAGGCGCGCTCGCGCGTCTGCCGGTCTATCGCAAGCTCGTGCGTATGGGCGAAGACCTGCCGGAAGAGGCGCTCGAAAAGTACGAGCAGCTTGCGACCGAACTGGAACAGGCATTTACCCGGGTAAGTAAGGCCGATGCGCACGCAGCTGATCGCTGAGTCGGCGGCCACCCGTCTGGAAGGCCCACTGCTCTTTCTCAAGCGCACGGTCGAGGCTGCGCTCAATGAGGCGGTCGAAGTCATCGGCGTAGACGGTCGCGCACGCCTCGGACGCGTGGCCACGCTTGATGAACAGCACATGGTAATCGAGGTGCTGGAGAGTACGAGTGGGCTCGCCCTGGCGCAGACGCGGGTGCGCTTCTTCGGTGAGCCGCTGCACTTCGCGGTCGGTCCCGGCGTTCTCGGGCGCGTGTTCAACGGCGTCGGGCAAGCGATCGACGGTGGCCCGCCAATCGCCGCTGTCCGGCGTCTGCGCATCGAGGGGCTGCCGATGAATCCGGTCGAGCGTAACACACCCCGCGATTTCATCGAGACCGGTATCTCCACGATCGATCTCATGAACTCGCTCGTGCGAGGACAGAAGCTGCCGCTGTTCTCCGGTGGCGGTCTGCCGCACGATCGCATGGCGGCGCAAATCGCGATCAACGCCCACCTGCGACGTGCAGAGACGCATGAGTCTCGTGAACGACAGAATGCCGAGATCACTCCTGGTGAGCATGCGGAGCAATTTGCCATCGTTTTTGCCGGTATCGGTCTGCCATATGAAAGCGCGGATTACTTCCGGCGCACGCTCGAGGAATCTGGTGCGCTTACCCGCACGGCGCTATTTCTCAACCTGGCGTCGGATTCAAGCACCCAGCGCCTGCTCACGCCGCGCTTTGCCCTCACCGCCGCCGAATACCTCGCTTTCATGGAGGGCAAGCACGTACTTGCGATCCTGACCAACATGACCAATTATTGCGAGTCGCTGCGCGAGGTTTCCTCGAGCCACGGCGAGATCCCCTCGCGCAAGGGTTACCCGGGCTATCTTTATTCTGATCTTGCCACGCTGTACGAGCGTGCCGGGTGTTTGCGCGGTCATGCGGGTACGCTGACGCAGCTGCCGATCCTCACAATGCCGGCGGACGACATTGGTCACCCGATTCCGGATCTCTCGGGCTACATTACCGAAGGGCAGATCGTCATCGACCGCGAGCTTGATCGCCGCGGCATCTACCCGCCGGTCAAGGTGCTTCCCTCGCTCTCGCGGTTGATGAAGGACGGCACTGGCGAGAAATACACCCATCCTGATCATCCTGCGCTCGCCTCGCAACTCTTCGCCGCTTATGCGCGCGCCGCGCAGGTACGCATCCTCGCCGGCGTGGTGGGTGAGGAGGGCCTGGCCGAGGCAGACAGGCAATACCTCGAGTTCGGGCGTGAGTTTGAAGAGCAGCTGGTAAATCAGGCCGAGGCGCGCAGCCTCGAGGACAGCATGGCGATCGGCTGGCGCATTCTGCGTGCGTTCCCGCCGAGCGAGCTGACACGGCTGTCCGACGCGCAGATTCGCGCGCATATCACTGAGAAAAACGTATGAGCGAGATTACTCCGACACGGGCTGCCGTACTGGAACTCGCCGAGGAACGTCGTGCCATGCACGAAGGCTACGAGTTCCTTGACGAAAAGCGGCTGCTGCTGGCGGCGCAGATGTTACGCGAATTGCGCGCTTACGAGGCGGCATGGATCGTATTTCGCGAGGCCTTGCAAAACGCGGCGGTCGCGCTGCGAGCGGCGGTCACGCACCACGGTTTACATGGCGTTCAGGTCTATCCCGCGGCGGCGCTGGAGAACGCGGCGCTCACCATGCGCGAACAAAGCCTGCTGGGTGTGCACCTGCTCACGGCCTCTTTTGATGCATCCCTCGGGAAGACGGAGGTGGCGCTCAATCCATCTCCCGAGGCAGAACACTGTCGTCGGTTGTTTCTCGATACGCTGCAGCAGTCGGCCGCGCTCGCCGCGCACGCCTCCAATCTTGAGCGCCTGCGACATGAGTACCGGCGCACCGAACGACGCGCGCGCGCTCTCGAGGATGTGCTTATGCCCGAAATCGACGATACCATCAGGGAGCTTGAATCGCGGCTTGAGGAGATCGAGCAGGAAGAAGCGATCCGCGTACACCAGTTGTAGGGCGATTAGAAGCAATACTGGCCATGCGTGTTCGTCGGATGAGCAGGCTCACCTGCCTGATCGAATCCAAGATGGTGAAGGGCGTCTGCCCGAGGAACAGCACAAGACCCGGAAACACGTCAATGCCCTCAAGTACAGGGTAATTCCGCGTTCCTCGCTGCCATCCGTGAGATATCGTCTGCGCTCGAGGAAAAGGAGCGCAACACGCTCTTTCAGGCCAAGGTATTGCAAGAGCAGGGCTGGATGCCTGAGACGGGCGCGGCCGGAAACACTTTTGATACTTGTCATTTGTTTTTCATCACAGAAATGTGTAAATAAGAATAGAAAATTGATCAATTATCGAACAGGAGATGAATAATGTTGCACAAGACAGTGATACTAACTGTTCTGACGGCGTTTCTGGCTTTGAGCGCCGGCTGCACCCGAGAAGTCAGTTTCAAAAAGGACGTCTTCCCGATCCTGAGCGAGAATTGCCTGGCCTGTCATAAAGCCGGCGGCGAGGGCCTTGCCAAAACCGGGCTCAATATGGAGAACTACGAAGGCCTGATGAAGGGCACCAAGTTTGGCCCGATTGTCGTTGCCGGTTCCGCCGTCAGCAGCACGCTGGTTTTGCTGGTGGAGCGCCAGGCGCATCCCAGTATTAACATGCCCAAGGGCCAGCCTCCCATAGCGGCTGGTAAGATCAAGCTTATCCGGCAGTGGATAGATCAGGGCGCCAAGAACAACTGAACTGAACGGGAGAATGTGTGAAACGCCGCTGCGACTGGGCTGCCGACGGCGGAACGCTCTACAGGAAATATCACGACGGTGAATGGGGCGTGCCGGTTCACCATGACCGCAAGCTCTTTGAATTCCTGATTCTGGAAGGCGCACAGGCGGGATTGAGCTGGTCAACAATCCTCAACAAGCGCGTGCATTACCGCAAGGTCTATGACAATTTCGATGCGCACAAGATAGCGCGTTACAATGCCACTAAGATTCGGCGGCTCTTGAACGATCCGGGAATCGTGCGCAATCGCCTTAAAATCCGCGCTTCCATCCTGAACGCCCAGGCGTTTCTGCGGGTCCAGCAGGAATTTGGCAGCTTCGATCGCTATCTCTGGCAATTCGTTGGCGGACGACCTAAGCAAAATCGACGTCGGCGGCTCAAGGATATTCCTGCGCAGACAAAAGAATCGAATATCATGAGCAAGGAGTTGAAAAAGCGGGGATTCAAGTTCGTGGGTTCCACGATTTGCTACGCCTTCATGCAGGCCGTGGGCATGGTTAACGATCATACCGTGGATTGCTTCCGATACCGAAAGCTGGCGGGACGCCGACGTGGCTGAACGCAAGCGCGCTTTAACCTGTCATTGGGTGTTGACGACATTGTTTGTTGTCGCCCTCGTAAGCGGCGCTTGTTCGTCCGACCGCGACAATCCCGAGAAGCAGGTGCGTTCGCTGCTGGCGCAGGGAGAAACGGCTGCCGAACAAAAACAAGCCGGGACCTTGCGACAGATGATTTCGGAGAAGTACTCCGACAGCCAGGGTCAGGATAAAAAGGCCATCGAGTCCACACTGCGTTATTATTTGCTTCGCCATCAAACCATTCACCTGTTCACACGCATCCGCGAAATTGCTTTTCCCGCCCCCGATCTTGCCCATGTGGACATGATGGTGGCGATGGCCGGTCAGCCAATTGCCAATGTCGGCGAGCTCGAACGTTTGCAAGCTGACCTGCATCGATTCGAGATCAACTTGGTACGCGAGCAGGGTGAATGGAAGGTGCTGCGAGCCGAGTGGAGACGCGCTGAAATCGGAGATTTTCTGTAAAAGGAATTAGCCCCAACCCGCTGCGGGAGCGTCACTACGGAAGTACAGAGCATGCATGATGTCAGCGGATGCCGTTTTGCCAAAATCGGACATTTTCGGCGTGGCGATTTGATGGGACAGAACTCAGTTATCCTGAATCTTGTCCTTCTTGATCATGGCGTAGGCCGAGTGATTGTGGATAGACTCGAAGTTTTCTGACTCCACCACATAACCGTCGATGCGTTCATCGGCATTCAGTTCTGCCGCGACGTCGCGCACCATGTCTTCCACGAATTTGGGATTCTCGTAGGCTTTTTCGGTGACGAATTTCTCGTCAGGGCGCTTCAGCAGGCCGTAGAGCTGGCAGCTCGCCTGAGTTTCCACCAGATCGATCAGGTCCTCGATCCAAACGAAGGTATTCGTGCGCACTGTCAGTGTCACGTGTGAGCGTTGATTATGGGCGCCGTATTGCGAGATTTCCTTGGAACAGGGGCACAGGCTCGTCACGGGCACCACCACCTTGATGGTCATTACGTCTTTATTACCCGAGATTTTGCCGATGAAGCTGACCTGGTAGTCCATCAGGCTCTTGACCCCGGAGATTGGCGCGGCCTTGTTGATGAAATAAGGGAAGCTCATCTCGATGTGGCCGGTGTCGGCTTCCAGGCGCTGGCGCATGTCCGCCAGCATTTCCTTGAAGGATTCAACCGAGATTTCCATGTCGTGGCTGTTCAGGATCTCCACGAACCGCGACATGTGGGTCCCCTTGAAGCGGTGCGGCAGTTCCACGTACATGTTAAAGCTCGCGATCGTATGCTGCACGCCCTGAGAGCGATCTTTCACCAGCACCGGGTGCCGGATGTCCTTGATGCCGACCTTGTCGATCGGCAAATGACGCAGATCCGGCGTGCTCTGCACGTCGGCAATTTCTTCCTCGGGCTCGGGCCGGCTTTTCAGTCTTGTCACCATGTCATTCTCTCTCTACCGCTCAAAGGGCGCCAATAATGGAATAGTTGAGTGATGCAGTCAAGTTTAGGCGGTCTCGCGCACAACCGAGGCGTCAGCCTTCACATGCCGCAGAATCGTGCGCCGGATTCCGGCCACGTCCAGCCCGCAACTTGCCAATTGGGAGCGGTGATCGCCGTGCTCGATAAAATGATCGGGCAAGCCAAGATTGACCACGCGAGTCATTATCCCTGCCGTCATGAGATATTCGTTCACCGCGCTGCCGGCACCCCCGGCGATGACGTTCTCTTCCAGCGTGATGAGCCATTCATGCGTGCGCGCCATTTGCTCGACTACTTCCTCGTCCAAAGGTTTTACGAATCGCATGTTGACAACGGTGGCGTCGAAGGCCTCGCCGGTCTCGAGGGCGGGCGCAAGCATGCTCCCAAACGCCAAGAGCGCTATGCGTTTTCCAGTGCGGCGGATCTCCGCCTTGCCGACCGGGAACGATTCCAACTCCGGGTCGATCGCGATGCCGGGGCCGGTACCGCGCGGATACCGCACGGACGCGGGTCCGTTCAACATGAAGCCGGTGGTGAGCAGGCGGCGACATTCGTTCTCGTCCGCGGGCGCCATGACCGTCATGTTCGGGAGGCAGCGCAGGTAGGAGTAATCGAAACTGCCGGCATGGGTCGCGCCGTCGGCGCCCACCAGTCCCGCGCGGTCAATGGCGAACAGCACCGGCAGATTCTGCAGGCAAATATCGTGAATCAGCTGGTCGTAACCGCGCTGGAGGAAGGTGGAGTAAATCGCGACCACCGGTTTCATGCCGTCACAGGCGAGCCCGGCGGCGAAAGTCAGGGCGTGTTGTTCAGCAATGCCAACGTCGAAATAGCGATTCGGGTAACGCTGCGAAAACGCCACCAGACCCGAACCCTCGCGCATGGCCGGTGTGACACCGACAAGACGCACATCGCGCGCGGCCATGTCGCACAACCAATCACCAAACACCTTCGTATACGTGGTCCCCGCTGGCTTTTTTTCCATTTTGCCGGTGGCGGGGTCGAAGGGTGTCACGCCATGGTACACACAGGGGTCGCCTTCGGCGGGTTCGTAACCCTTGCCCTTGCGCGTGACCACATGCAGGAAACGCGGACCTTTAAGATCGCGCAGATTTCTGAGCATGCGAATCAGCGCGTGCAGATTGTGCCCGTCCACGGGTCCGAAATAATTAAATCCCAGTTCCTCAAACAGCGTGCCCGGCATCACCATGCCTTTCATGTGTTCTTCCACGCGCTTAGCCAGTTCCCACACCGGTGGAATGGTGGAAAGCACAGTCTTTGATCCTTCGCGGATATGGGTATAGACCTTGCCCGAGAGAATGCGCGCAAGATAATTCGACATCGCGCCGACATTCGGCGAGATGGACATGTCGTTGTCATTCAGGATGACCAGCAAGTCGGCGTCCATGTTGCCGGCGTTGTTGAGCGCTTCGAAAGCCTGCCCCCCCGACAGCGCGCCATCGCCGATCACGGCCACCACCTGGCGTTCGACGCCGGTGCGCGCCGCCGCCACCGCCATGCCGAGCGCGGCGCTGATCGAGGTGCTCGAATGCCCGACGCCGAAGGCGTCGAATTCGCTTTCCTCTCGCCGGGGGAAACCGGAAATCCCCCCGGTCTGCCGCAGGGAGGCCATCCGTTCACGGCGCCCGGTCAATATCTTGTGCGGATAAGTCTGGTGACCCACGTCCCACACCAGCCGATCGTCCGGCGTGTTGAAGGCATAATGCAGGGCGATGGTAAGTTCTACTGTCCCCAGACCCGCCGCGAGGTGGCCGCCGGTACGCGAGACGGAGTCGATCAGAAATGTGCGCATCTCCTGTGCCAGCGGGAGGAGATCCTCTTCCTTCAGGCGTCGCAGGTCGGCGGGACTGTTGATCGTCTCGAGGAGGGGTTTAGCGCGGGAGGATTTTTTGGTCATTGGCGGCGTTCGATGATGAATCCGGCCAGCTCGGCCAACAAAACGCCATTATCCCCCAAAGGCGCGAGGCTTTCGAGGGCCTGGGCATGCAATTCCTGAGCGCGGGCCTTGGCCCCCGGGAGTCCGAGCAACTGGGGATAGGTAAACTTACCCTTGGCATGGTCCATGCCGGGATTCTTGCCCAGAGTCTCTGCTTTGCCCTCCACGTCCAAAATATCGTCGGTGATCTGAAACGCCAGGCCGATGGCATGACTGAAGCTTTCCAGCGCCTCCAGCGCGCCGGTCTCCGGATTCTCGCGCGCCTGCGCACCGAGCAGGACGGAGGCTCGAATGAGTGCCCCGGTTTTGCGCAGATGCATGTCCTCGAGCTGCGTCAGGGTGAGCATCTTGCCGCCGGCGGCGAGATCGATCGCCTGTCCCCCGGCCATGCCGTGTGAGCCGGCCGCTTGCGCCAACAGTGTGATCATGCGCAGCCGTTGGGTATTGCTCACGCCCACTGCTGGATCGTTCGCCAGGATTTCAAAGGCGAGAGACTGGAGCGCGTCGCCGGCCAGCAGGGCCGTGGCTTCGTTATAGGCTTTGTGGCAGGTCGGTTTGCCACGGCGCAGATCATCATCGTCCATGCAGGGAAGATCGTCGTGCACCAGCGAATAGGCATGAATCATTTCGACCGCGCAGGCTGGAACGTCGAGTGCTTCATCCGGCGCGTTTACCGCCTGGCCGGCCGCGTAGACCAGGCTGGCGCGCACGCGCTTTCCGCCGCCCAGTGTGGCATAGCGCATTGCCTCGTGCAGATGGGATGACGGCTTGGTGACGGGCGGCAGGCGCACCTCGAGCGCGCGTTCCACGCGCTTCTGAAACTGCCGGAGCCGTTCGGGGTAAGCGGACAAGGCCACGTTACCTATCTTCGTTTTCGAGAGGCTCGGTGGTGAATTCACCATTTTTCTGAATGAGTTTTTCGACACGTTGTTCCGCCTCGCGCAGGCCCTGCTGGCAGGCGCGTGTCAGCTCGATGCCGCGTTGAAAGGATTTCAGGGATTCCTCCAGCGATTGCTCGCCGGCTTCCATTTTTTTCACAATTTTCTCCAGCTCCGCGAGGGCGACTTCAAAGTTGGGAGCGGGAGTGGATTTCTTGGCCACGGGGTCTCCAAAAGACATATGCCGACAAGGGTTAAGCTATCGCACAGCAGCCAATGGCGTCAATTCGATTAATCTTATTGGCACACAGGTTAACAGCGCGAAAAGGCGGGACGTCACGGGTCTGTATTGGCACGCCGTGTTGATGTTAATCAAGGCCATGACAGTCCCTGCCTGATACGAATAAACTTCACGCGTAGCGCTTCCAGGATAATCATCGGTATGAAACTTGTACGACGGGTCGGGCAATGGTTTTTCCTGCGCCTGGAAAACCTGTTCAATATTCTTTTCGGCGACCGGCTCAATCCCCTGTATCACTTGGGCGCCATCGCCTTTCTGATGACCTGGATTGCCGTGGTCAGCGGCGTATACCTGTACATTTTTTTTGATACCGGTGTGAAAGAGGCCTATGCCTCTGTCGAGCGCATCACGCACGAGCACTGGTACATCGGCCAGATCATGCGCGGCCTGCACCGTTACGCCTCGGACGGCATGGTGCTGGCGATGGGGCTGCACATGCTGCGCCACTTCGTGTTCGATCATTATCGCGGCTTTCGCTGGTTCTCCTGGATCACCGGCATCTTCGTGATGTGGCTCGTCTATGCCTCGGGCATCAATGGATTCATGTTGCCGTGGGACCGGCTGGCGCAATTCGTCACCATCGCGACGGCGGAATGGCTCGACTGGTTGCCGATTATCTCCGAACCGATGGCGCGTAATTTCCTGATGGAAGGCAGCGTGAACGACCGGCTGTTCTCGCTGCTGGCCTTCATGCACATCGGCATTTCGCTGATCCTCTTGCTGGTACTGTGGGTCCATACGCAGCGCGTGACCAAGGCGCAAACCAATCCGCCCCGATACCTCGCGCTGCCATTGCTGCTGGCACTGATCGTTCTCTCCCTTGTCTGGCCGGTGATGAGCCAGGGACCGGCAAATCTGGATACGCTGGTTACTACCCTCCAGCTCGACTGGTTTTACCTGCCGATCTTTCCGTTGATCTATGTCTGGTCGCCGAAGGAGGTGTGGTGGCTGGTCCTGGGCGGCACCGGCCTGCTGGCGCTCTTGCCCTGGTTGCCGCCGCCGCGACGTGCCGCCTCCAAGGGATTCCAACTCACCCTGCGTCCCGGTGATGAAACGGTGTCGGCAAGACCGGGAGAGACGATTCTGGAAGCCGGACTGCGCGGCGGGATCGCGCTGCCGTACGAGTGCCGCAGCGGCGGCTGTGGCGAGTGCAAGTGCACCGTGTTGCAGGGCAGCGTGGATCATGGTGCGTATCAGTCGGGAGTGTTGACGGAGGCGGAGCGCCACGCGGGCAAAGTGTTGATGTGCTGCGCCACGCCCTTGTCTGATCTCGATCTCGAATGCGAAAACATCGGTGTCGTGCGTGACATTCCGATCCGCACCTTCATGGCGCGCGTGCAGAAGCTGGAACGCCTGACGGAAGACGTCATGCGCGTGATGCTTAAATCACTCGATCCGGAACCGGTGCGGTTCCATGCCGGGCAATACATCAATATCGTGCTGGAGGAGCGCGAGCGGCGCGCGTTTTCCTTCGCCACCGCGCCGCATGAGGCGGAGTTGATCGAGCTGCACATCAAACTGATACCCGGCGGCGCGTTCACGACTTATGTCTTCAATGCCATGAAGGAGGGCGACATCCTGCGCTGCGAGGGACCGCTGGGTTCATTCTATCTGCGCGAGGACAGCGAGCGGCCGATCATTTTCGTCGCCGGTTCCACCGGCTTCGCCCCGGTCAAGAGCATGCTGGAGCACGCATTTCACACCGGCCACTGGCGGAAGATGCATCTCTACTGGGGCGTTAAATCGGTCAGCGATTTTTACATGAAGGACCTGCCTGAACGCTGGGCGCGTGAACACGATAATTTCAAATTCGTTCCGGTGCTGTCCGAACCCTCACCGGGGGACAATTGGACCGGGCGCACGGGGACGGTGCACGAAGCCATTTTGCAGGATTTCCCGAACATGCAGGGCTGTGAGGTCTATGCCTGCGGGTCGGTGAGCATGGTCGAGACGGCGCACTCCGCGTTCCTGCAGAAGGGCATGGCGGAAGACCGCTGCTTCTCCGATGCCTTCAATTTTGCGCCGCATATCAAGGGGCAGGGTGGGGAGGTAATATAGACAAAATCAAACTAGAGTCATCATTCTGGCCATGGGCCGCTGGCCCGCGAGCCTTAATTCAGGAATTTGTGAAACGGGATGCAGGCTTTCGCCGGCATGACAACACTTCGAGGAATCAAATCTTCCAGGACGTTAATCCCGCGACGGGATGCGGTAGAGATAGATCGCCAGCGCCACGCCGAACAGCACGAGGACAACTTGCAGCTCCGCATGCGGCACGAAGTATACCACTGACACGGCAAGCGTGGTGGCCATGGTAATGATGGCAACCCACTTTGTGCGGCGCGGTATGCTGCGGTGCTGCTGCCACTCGCGGACCGTGGCGCCAAACACCCGGTGATTGAGCAGCCACCGGTAGAAGCGTTCCGAGGAACGCGCGAAGCAGGCGGCCGCCAGCAGCATGAACGGTGTGGTTGGCAGCACCGGCAGGAAAATTCCTGCCACCCCGAGCGCGACGAATCCAAGACCCAGCAAAAAGAATACCAGGCGCACCTCGCGCCGGTGGTGTTGGCGTGCCGGTGTTTGCTGTGAGTGACTCATGCACATGCTCGAAGATGCTTGTGACAGGTGCCGGGATGGCCTCTCGAAGACAATAACAGGTCGGAGATTTGGTACAAACAAAAACCCCTGACCGGAAGTGGTCAGGGGTTTATGGTTGGTGGAGGTGGCGAGAATCGAACTCGCGTCCGCAAGCCCTACATCTATGGTTCTACATGCGTAGTCTGTCTTTGATTTGACTCAGCGTGTTCCGGCAGACAGGACCACTGCTGAGCTGAGCCTGCTTGAATTTAACGCTTGCTCAACAGGCACGAGCCGGCGCGATCCCGTGTAATCGACCTTTCCATCCCAGCCCACGGGCGAAACTCGGGCGGAAAGGTTAGCGGGGATTAAGCCGCTAAGGCGTAGTTGTCGTTGTTGGCAACTATGTGTTTGCCGCTGGATTTACGAGGAGATCGGCACCTCGGCATGCCCCAGAGGTTTCGTGACCCACGTCGAAACCAGGTCACCCCCGGATACAAATAAAGTATAACGCAGAATATGGGGTGGTTTCAGCGGGATTTCAATGCCCGCTGCATTTCACGGTCGGATTCGCGTTTCTTGATGTCGGCGCGCTTGTCGTGGGCCTGTTTCCCTCGGGCGAGGCCGACTTCGAGCTTCGCGTGGCCGCGTTTCCAGTAAAGCCGCAGCGGGATGAGCGTGTAGCCCTTGCGCTCGGTGGCGCCGATCAGCTTGTTCAGTTCTCCGCGGTGCAGCAGAAGTTTGCGCGCGCGCACCGGATTCGCCTTGATGTGAGTGGAGGTGGACGTGAGCGGCGAGAAATGCGCACCGACGAGATAGGCCTCGCTGTTATCGATGATCACGTAGCCTTCCTTCAGCTGGGCGCGCCCGGCGCGCAGGCTTTTGACTTCCCAACCCTGCAACACGAGGCCAGCCTCGTATTTGTCCTCGATGAAATAATCGTGCCAGGCCTTGCGGTTCTGGGCGATGGCCGGACCGCGCGAATCTTTCTTTTTCTTGTTCATGGCCCCGACTTGATAGCAGGATGTCCGTTATTTGCACGAGTTGTTCTCAGACCCATACCCTGATTCGATTCCGGCCTTGGCCTATTCTCTATATACAAGGAATGAACACCATGGCGATGTGCGTGATGCGGTTTGTGGGTAGACGCCCCACACCGAGTATGCCACATTCTTGCCCGTCCGAGCGGAACGGGGGTTTTGCCAGGGTGACCGAAGCACGATGATCACAACTCACAAACATCCCGCGCGCCACAATCCTCTGCGGTCCGGAAGAAACACCGTCCATGAGCGGTGGTCTTCAACCGGAATCGTCGTGTTGGCCGCGGGCGGGGCGGCCATCGGTTTCAATAATTTCTGGTCGTTTCCCCAGCTGGCGGTTCAATACGGAGGCGGGGCATTTCTGATTGTCTATTTTCTGAGTTTGCTGTTGATCGGTCTTCCGCTGTTGATGGCGGAATTCGCTCTCGGCCGCAGCGGGCGCGCCTCCCCCATTGGCACTTTTCGGTACCTGACGCGACGTGCGCATGCCAACCCGTTATGGAAGCTCGTGGGATGGATGGGCGTCCTCAGCGTCTTTCTCATTCTTTCTTATTTGAGCGTCATCGCGGGGTGGGTGATTGCCTATCTCGTGCGGTCCGCCTTTGGTGTCTTTGCGGGCCTGACCGCGGACGGGATGAATGCGCAGTTCGCGCACATGGTCAGGGATCCCGAGCGCCAACTTTTCTGGCACACGCTGTTCATGATTGTGACCATGCTCATGGTGGCTCGCGGCGTGCGTCATGGCCTGGAAGCGGTCGTGCGCTATGCCGTGCCGCTGCTTTTGGGACTGCTGCTGGGGTTGACGATTTATGTCGCTACCACGGATGCTTTCAGGCACGCGACCACCGTGTTTTTCACACCGGATTTCGGGAAGCTTACTGGCATGGGCGTGCTGGCGGCCATGAGCCACGCCTTTTTCAGCCTGGGGTTGGGAGCCGGTGCCATGTTAATGTATGGCGCCTACCTCAGCGTCGAGGTACGGATACTGCGGCTCTCATTCAATGTCGTGGGCATTGACACCCTCACAAGCCTGGCGGTCACACTTGTCATTCTTTCGTTGCTCTCTGCAGGAAACGTGGAATTGTCCTCGGGTCCGAGCCTGGTGTTCCAGTCATTACCGCTGGCCTTTGACCACATTCCTTACGGACGCCTATTGATCGTCGTGTTCTTCGTGCTGCTGGTGATGGCCGCCCTGACCTCGGCGATCGCCTTGGCCGAGCCGGTCATGGTCTGGCTCAGCGAACAATTTGGCATGAGCCTGCGGCGGTCGGCACTCCTGTGCGGCCTCGGCGCCTGGTCACTGGGAGTGGCCACTATTTTGTCCTTTCATGACTGGGCGTTTTCTTTCAAGGTTTTTGGTGTCGTCAAGAAACTCGGTTTTTTTGACATCATGCAATTACTGACGGCGCATGTGCTGTTGCCGGTCTCGGGAATTCTGATGGCCTTCTTTGCCGGATGGGCGCTCAAGCCCGACATGCTGCGCGAGGTATTGCATCTTCGACCGGCTTGGTTATATTTCGTTTGGCTATGGTTAATACGCGTGGTGATCCCCGGATTGTTGTTGCTGGTCCTGATCAAGCTGCCTGAATTGTTCGCATGACGGCGATTCACCGCTCGGCACTGGTTCCCTACAGCGCGCGCGAAATGTTCGAGCTGGTCGCGGACATCCCCTCTTACCCGAAATTCCTGCCGTGGTGTGGCGGCGCGCGCATCCTCTCGGCGCAGGGGGACGAGGTGATCGCCGCCATAGATATCGCCTATGGCGGAGTCCAGAAAACCTTTGCCACACGAAATTTGCTTCAGGTCAACAAGATGATGGAGATCCGCTTGATCGAAGGCCCGTTCAGCTATCTCCAGGGATTCTGGCAATTCAAGGCGCTGGGGGACCATGACAGCAAGATATCGCTGGATCTCGAATTTGAAGTGGCTAACCGGGTTGTCAGCTTGGTATTGACGCCGGTTTTTTCAAGCATTGCGAATCAGCTGGTGGACCACTTCCACCAACGTGCCATCGCGTTGTACGGCCGCAAGGCGTGAAGAAGCGGGAAACTTGGCGGGTCGAGGTGGCCTATTCCAGCCCCTCGCGTCAAGAACTGATTGAGGTGCCAACACAACCCGACGCCACGGTCGAGCAAGTCATACGCGAATCCGGCATCCTCAAAACCTTTCCGGAAATTGATTTGTCGTGCCAACAAGTGGGAATTTACGGGGAGATCGCTTCGCTGCAAGACCCGGTCCATGACGGTGACCGTGTTGAAATTTACCGCGCTTTGCTGGCTGACCCGAAAGAGATTCGCAAGCGTCGTGCGAAACCCCGTACGGGGCGGAAAAAGAAATGATGCCTGGGGGATGAAAGCGTGAAGAGAAGATGATTCTGGCCGGTTACCCGATCTTCGGGCTAGCCAGCGGGAGACTTGCTCTCTGGATCTAGCGGTTTTTCGCTGTGTACCGACAGCAGGGAATCGTCCTTGAAGATAACCGTCAATCGCCGGGTCTGGCCGGTCTTTTCATTGCTGGGTCGAATGTAGGAGTAGTAGTCCCAGCGATCGGGATGAAAAGCGTCGGTGACGAGAGGCGTTCCCAGCACGAACCGGACCTGGCTGCGTGTCATCCCGGGCTTGAGCTTGTCGATCATCTCCTGGGTGACGACGTTGCCTTGCTGAACTTCAACCCTGTATACCGAGAGGCAGCCGGACAGTGCCGTTGTCAGAAAAAGAAATGACAGGAGCAGAATACGCATTTTTTGGAAATCGTTCGCCGGCTGATTTACACTGGCGCGATCATAACCTGAAGCCTTTTCCGGGTATACACCACGCTCAGGCCTTTATGAACGGGATATTCTCACGCATGCGAAACGTCGACACAGGTGGCGCTGAACTCAAGAAGGCCGGGCTCAAGGCGACGCTTCCGCGCCTTAAGATTCTCGGCATCCTTGAGGCCGCCGGCCACCCGCACATGACCGCCGAGGAGGTTTACAAGCAACTTCTGAGCATGGGGGAAGAGGTGGGGTTAGCAACGGTTTACCGCGTGCTGACCCAGTTCGAAGCCGCCGGTCTCGTGATCCGTCACAATTTCGAAGGCGGACGATCAGTTTTTGAAATCAACCAGGGCAGTCACCACGATCACATGGTCTGCCTCGAGTGCGGCGAGGTATTTGAGTTTTTCGATACCGCCATCGAGGAGCGCCAGCGCAAGATCGCGGAGAAAGCCGGCTTTCACATTGATGACCACTCGCTCTATCTTTACGGCATGTGCGAAGGCATGAGAAAGCACGGCAAGTGCTCGAAGAAATAAAGTCCGTAGCTAGGTGTCTTGTTTCAGTTCCAGCAGGACCGCGGTTTCATCGCAGTTGTTAAACTTGTAACATTTGACGCAAATCCCCCAGACCTTTTCAGGCAGAGTATCTTTCGCCACGGTCTTGAACCCCAATTTGTGGAAAAACGGTGCGACGTAAGTCAGCGCCATCAACCGCTTGAGACCGATAATCCGCGCCTCTTCGATCAGGCGTTCCACCAGCAGACGACCCAATCCCTGTCCTTTGAAGGCTTCGTCCACGACCAAGCTTCTGACTTCGCCCAGGCTTTCGGTGAAGATTTCCAGAGCGCCGCAGGCGGCGACCTTGCCATCCGTTTCGATGACAAAGAAATCGCGCAGGTGACGATAAAGCTCGTTCATGGTGCGCGGCAGGAGATTCCCCTGTGTCGCGTAAATTTCGAGCAGATGATGAACGTAGGGAACGTCGCCAATCGCCGCCGGTCGCACCGTCGGCATCGCGCGCACGGAAGCTCGTTTCGCGCCGGCGTGCAAGACGGTCCCGCCATTCATGGATTGCTTGATTGACATTTGTTGGCTCAGTTTACTCCGGCGCCGCGCACGACTCGCCACGGTCGCATCCCCATTACAAAATTATAGGGCCCCTGCTTCCTGCTCGCGTGCGCATCAGGCTGAGGCACGGGTAAGCATGTCCTTCGCATGCGCCAGAGTCTGTTTGCTGATTTCCACCCCGCCAATCATACGCGCGATTTCCAGGGTGCGCTCGCGCTCGGCGAGCGGCACGGCCTCAGCCAGCGTGTCCTTGCCCTCGGTCAGCTTGCGTACTTGCACGTGCTGCGTGCCCTGTGCCGCGACCTGGGCCAGGTGCGTGATGCAAAGCACTTGGCGTGACCGCCCGAGCGCGCGCAACTTGCGCCCCACGACCTCGGCCACGCTGCCCCCGATGCCAACGTCTACCTCATCGAAAATCAGCGTGGGGATGCGCCCAGAGCCGGCGGCCACGACCTGCAGCGCCAGGCTGATGCGCGACAGTTCGCCGCCCGAGGCGACCTTGGAGAGCGCCCGCACCGGCGTCCCGGGGTTGGCGCTGACCAGGAATTCCACGCGCTCAAGACCATAAGCCGAGGTTTCACCTTCCGGCAGGGAAGTCAGGTCGACTTGGAAACTCCCCCCGGGCATGCCGAGTTCCTGCATTTCGGTGGTGACCGCCTTTACCAATTTTTTCGCGGCGTGCTGTCGCAAACGGGATACGTCTGCGGCAATTTTGAGATAAGCCTTGTGTGCCTTTTCCAGATTCTCCTCAAGTTGGCTGAGGCTGGTGTCGAGATTCTCGATATCGTTCAATTCGGTGCGCAGGCGTTGATGACAGGCTGGAAGCTCCTCCGGAGGCAACTTGTGCTTGCGCGCAAGATCATGCACCGTCGAGAGCCGGCGCTCCACCGCTTGCAGGCGCGAGGGGTCGAGCTCCAGGTTCTCAAGATACTGGTTAAGGCGACTGCCCGCCTCGTCGATCTGGATCGATGCTTCATTCAGCAGGGAGGCGACCTCGCCAAGTTTGGCATCGAATTTTACGAGCGAATCGAGCCGGTTAATCGCGCGCGCCAATTGTTGCGATACCGTGGCCTCTTCGCCTTCTTGCAGGGTCTGGACCAGCGTTTGCACGCCTTCGATGAGCTCGGCGCCGTTGGCCAGGCGCGCGTGCTCTTCTTCAAGCGTGGGAATTTCCTCCGCCGTCAGCCCCAGCGCCTCCAGTTCCCGCACCTGGTAGCGCAAAAGTTCCATGCGCGCCTCGCGATCGGCCGATTGCTGCTTGAGGCTAGCCAGCCGCTCACGCAAGGATTCCATCTCCCGATAGTGATGGGTGAGCGTGGCCACGGTGTCTTCCAATTCGGCGTAATCATCCAGGATCTGTCGCTGGGAATCACGCCGCAGCAGCGATTGGTGCTCGTGCTGACCGTGGATATCCACAAGATGCTCGCCCAGTTCACGCAGCATCTGAATCGGCACCGGCCTGCCGTTGATGAATCCGCGCGAGGGTTTATCAATCTCGACCAGACGCCGCAGCACGCATTCCTGGTCGCCAAACAGGTCGTTTTCTTTGAGCCACTTCGCGGCGTCGTGCGAAGGTTTCAGGGAGAAAGTGGCCGTGACTTCGGTGCGTGGGCAGCCATGGCGGATCACCTGGACTTCGGCGCGCTCGCCCAGGACCAGCGCCAGGGCATCGATGAGAATGGACTTTCCCGCACCGGTTTCGCCGGTGAGTACCGTGAAACCCGGCTCGTACGACAGACTCAATTCGCGCACGATGGCGAAATCGCGGACGTAGAGCTGTGTCAGCATCAGAGTTTGCGACCCCAATGCAGCTTAATCCGCATCACTTCAAAATGGCTACGTCCCGAGGGGTGCAGCAGCTCGACTTCATGTTCGGCGCGCCGCACGTACACGCGGTCGCCGTCCTCGAGCATATAGGTGGATTGACCGTCGAAGGTGGCATGGGCGTGTTGGTCGCCGATGCGCGAGACGAGGATCTCCACGATGCTGTCGCTCGATACGATAATGGGCCGGTTGGAGAGCGTGTGCGGGCAGATGGGCACCACGGCGATGGCGTCGAGGGTGGGGTGCAGGATCGGCCCGCCCGACGAAAGCGCGTAGGCCGTGGATCCCGTGGGGCTCGCAACGATAATGCCATCACCGCGGATGCTGTGCACGAACTCACCGTCCAGGTAGGTTTCGAACTCGATCATGCGCGCGAGCTCACCCTTGCTGACGATCACGTCGTTGAACGCGCTCGCCGTGTGTACGATGCGTCCCTTACGCATGACCTCGGCATGCAGGAGCAGACGGCTTTCGGTCTGATAATCGCCATCGAGGATCTTGCCGATCTCCGTGGTCATGTGTTCGGCTTGAATGTCGGTGAGAAACCCCAGACGTCCGAGATTGACGCCGATCAGGGGTACATGGTGCGGAGCCATCTCGCGCGCCACATTGAGCAGTGTTCCGTCGCCGCCCACGACGATCGCCAGATTGATTTCGCTGCCGATACTGTTGCGGGCCCGCGTGGGCGACCTGGCGCCGGAAATGTGCTCGGCCGTCTCCTGATCCAGCAGGATCTTGAGCTTTCGTCCTAGCAGGAATTCTTCGAGCCGGTGAAGGTGTTCGCTCACGGCCTGATCCTGGTATTTACCGAAGAGACCGACGGTTTTGATTTTTTTGTCCATGCATGTATCCCGGAGTGGAACATTAAGCTAGCACGCACGGCCAGCCCGGCCAAACGCGATCAGGCGATATTTCGCGCGCGGCAGAATTTGTTGCGACCTGTGAAATCGTTTTTTTGTTTTGGTGGTCACGCTCTCGTTGATGGTCCGGGGCGCTTTTCCTCGTGACATTCTGATGCCGTTACCTCCGGTGAACGTGGCGGGAGTCAGGCCATTATTCCCCGGCTTGGCACTCAACGGCAGAGAGTGCTAAAGTTTGCACCAGAATAGAGGTTAATCATGAGTCTCGATGCACGCGCGGAAATATTGCTGAAAACCCTGATAGAGCGGTATATCGCTGAGGGTCAGCCCGTGGGTTCACGTACCTTGGCGCGCCAGGCGGGACTGGACCTGTCCTCGGCCACGGTGCGCAATGTCATGGCTGATCTCGAGGAACTGGGGCTGTTGCGTTCTCCACATACTTCGTCCGGGCGTATCCCGACGGAGCGTGGCTATCGGGTATTCGTCGACACCCTGATGCGGGTCAAGCCCCTTACTTTGGACGAGCTGCAAAAGCTCGAGCACGATTTACTCGCCAACCAGGACCCGCAACACCTCATCGAAAATGCCTCGCATCTACTCTCTGAGGTCTGCAAGCTGACTGGCATTGTCATGATGCCGCGGCGCGAGGACCAGCTGGCCTTCCGTCATATTGATTTTGTGAATCTGTCCGGCCACCGGGTGCTGGTCATCCTGGTGACACAGGACGCCCAGGTGCACAACCGCATCATCCAGGTGGACCGCGAGTATTCCCCCGCCGAGCTGGTGCAGTCGGCCAATTACTTCAATGAAACTTATGCCGGCGTGTCGATGGGCGACGTGAAACGCGCGCTCCTTAAGGAAATCCAGGAAGCCAGCGACGACATGCAGCGTATCATGCAGGTGGCGGCAAACATGGCGCGCGAGGCCCTGAGCAGCGAAGACCCCTCCGACGAGCTGGTAGTGAGAGGGGAGTCCAATCTCATGGACTTTCCCGAATTGGGTGACGTGCGCAAATTACGCAAATTGTTCGACGCCTTTAGTGCCAAGCGCGACCTGCTGCACCTTCTCGACCAGAGCATGCGCACCGGTGGCATCAAAATATTCATCGGCTCGGAATCGGGCTACGATGTGCTGGCCGATTGCAGCCTGGTCACCGCGCCTTACAGCGCAGACGGCCGGGTGGTGGGGACGCTTGGCGTGATCGGTCCCACGCGCATGGCCTATGAGCAGGTAATCTCGATCGTCGATATCACAGCACGTCTTTTGGGCGGCGCTCTGAGCAGCAACGAGCGCGCCGGCCGACTTGATTCCCCCAACCGTTAACCCCATACACCATGAGCGTATTTAGCGTGGAGGTTTACTCATGAGTCAGCACAAGGAGGCCCCGACGGATCCGGCGGCTGAAGACAGCGCCACGCCGGGACCGGAAGCGGATTCCTCGCCGAACCCCGAAGCACGTGCACCGCACGATCTTGAGCCGGCCACGGAAATTCAGCAATTGCAGGCGGAGTTGGAAAAAGCCCGTATGGAGGCAACAGAAAACCTGGACCGCTTTCTGCGTGCCAAGGCTGAAGCGGAAAATATGCGTAAACGTGGCGAGATGGACATGGCGGCCACGCGCAAATACGCGATCGAACGGTTTGCCTCCGAAATCGTCTCCGTGCGGGACAGCCTGGAGCTTGCCCGTATGGTGGAATTACCCCAGGACAGCCATCCCGCGGTACAGAAAATGCGCGAGGGTCTGGATTTGACCTTAAAGCTGATGGAAAGTGTGTTCCAAAAATTCGGTTTGATCCTGGTTGACCCGCAGGGGCAGAAATTCGATCCGGAACACCATCAGGCCATCAGCATGGTCGATTCCAATGAAGTCCCGCCGAATCACGTGGTCAGCGTGGTTCAGAAGGGACTTTTGCTGAATGACCGGTTGCTGCGACCGGCCATGGTGGTGGTGGCCCGTGGCGCCAGTGAGCCCGAAAACCCGGATAAAAAGGCTTGAAAAAGGCCTATTACAACCCCATTTTGGAAGATATATAACTGAGATCTATTGAGGCGATAACAATGGCAAAAATTATCGGTATTGACCTGGGCACGACCAACTCCTGCGTGGCCATCATGGAGGGAGACAAGGTCCGTGTGATCGAAAACAGCGAAGGCGATCGCACGACACCCTCGGTCGTGGCCTACACGGAGGATAACGAAGTCCTCGTGGGGCAAGTTGCCAAGCGCCAGGCCATCACCAATCCCGCGAATACCCTCTACGCTGTCAAGCGACTGATTGGGCGCAAGTACGAAGACGAAGTGGTGCAGCGCGACGTCAAGATGGTCCCCTACAAGATCGTGAAGGCCAAGAACGGTGACGCCTGGGTGGAAGCTAAGGGCAAGTCCATGGCCCCGCCGGAAATTTCCGCACGCGTGTTGCAGAAAATGAAAAAGACCGCCGAGGATTATCTCGGTGAGGAAGTGAAAGAGGCGGTCATCACCGTTCCGGCCTATTTCAACGATTCCCAGCGTCAGGCCACCAAGGATGCCGGAAAGATCGCCGGCCTGGAGGTCAAGCGCATCATCAACGAACCGACTGCCGCCGCCCTCGCTTTCGGCATGGACAAAAAGCCGGGCGATTCCAAGATTGCGGTCTACGACTTGGGTGGCGGGACTTTCGACATCTCCATCATTGAAATCGCCGAAGTTGACAAGGAACATCAATTCGAAGTGCTGTCCACCAACGGTGATACCTTCCTCGGGGGCGAGGACTTCGACAAGCGCATCATCGACTACCTGGCCGATGAATTCAAAAAGGACAATGGCGTTGACCTGCACAAAGACGCGCTCGCGCTGCAGCGCCTGAAAGATGCGGCCGAGAAGGCCAAAATCGAGCTGTCTTCGAGCCAGCAGACCGAGGTGAACCTGCCGTACATTACCGCGGATGCTTCGGGACCGAAGCATCTCAACATCAAGATCACGCGCGCCAAACTCGAATCGCTGGTCGAAGACTTGATTCAAAAAACCATGGAGCCGTGCAAGACCGCGCTCAAGGACGCCGGACTCAAGGCGGCCGACATCAACGATGTCATCCTCGTCGGCGGCCAGACACGCATGCCCAAGGTGCAGCAGGTGGTGAAGGATTTCTTCGGCAAGGAACCGCGCAAGGACGTCAATCCGGATGAGGCGGTTGCCGTCGGGGCGGCCATCCAGGGCGGTGTGTTGGGCGGCCAAGTGAAGGACGTGCTCCTCCTCGACGTGACCCCGCTGTCACTGGGAATCGAGACGCTGGGCGGCGTAATGACCAAGTTAATCCAGAAAAACACGACAATTCCGACCAAGGCCTCGCAGGTATTCTCCACGGCGGATGACAACCAGACGGCGGTCACCGTGCATGTCCTGCAGGGTGAGCGCGAAATGGCGGCGGGCAACAAGTCGCTCGGCCGGTTTGACCTAGCTGACATTCCAACGGCGCCGCGCGGCGTGCCACAGATCGAAGTAGCGTTCGACATTGACGCCAATGGCATCCTCCATGTATCGGCGAAAGACAAGGCCACGAACAAGGAAAACAAGATTGTTATCAAAGCCGGTTCGGGCCTGACCGAGGAGGAGATCCAGAAAATGGTCAAGGATGCCGAGGCGCATGCCGAGGAAGACCATAAGGCGCGCGAACTGGCCGAGGCGCGCAACCATGCCGACAGCCTGAGCCACAGCGTGCGCAAGTCCATGAAGGAAATGGGCGACAAGCTGGCTCCCGAGGAAAAAGACAAGATCGAGTCGGCCATCAAGAATCTGGAAGAGGCCGCGCGCACCGACGACAAGGACGACATCAAGAGCAAGACCGACGCCCTGACGGAGGCCTCGCACAAGCTGGCGGAACAGATGTACGCCAAAGCTAACGCCGAAGCGGGTGCCGCCACGGCGGGTGCCGCGGATAATGCCACCAAGAAGGAAGACGAAGACCATGCAAAGGAAAACGTGGTCGATGCCGAATTCGAGGAAGTGAAAGATAATAAGGACAAGAAGTAACTATCTCTTGTCCCGGCGCACAAGGGCACGGTGGGCGGTCTGCAGAGATTGACCACGGTGCCTTTATTGTTTGAAGTCCGTACAGACAGACAGGACAGGTAGCGGCATGACGAAACGGGATTACTACGAGGTACTCGGCGTCGCGCGCAACGCCTCGGAAGCGGATATCAAAAAGGCCTACCGGCGTCTGGCCATGAAGCATCACCCGGACCGCAATCCGGATGACAAGACCACGGAAGCCAAGTTCAAGGACGCGAAAGAGGCCTACGAGGTTCTCTCTGATGCCCAAAAGCGCGCAGCCTACGATCAGTTCGGACACGCCGGCGTCGATCCCGCGTCTGCCGCGGGCGCCGCCGGCGGTTTCTATTCCGCGGGTGGTGCGAATTTCGCGGACATTTTCGGTGACGTGTTTGGTGACATTTTCGGGGGTGGGCGTGCGCGCGGTGCGCAGGTTTTCCGTGGCGCCAATCTCCGATATAGCCTCGAACTTTCGCTGGAAGACGCTGTGCGTGGCGCCGAGGTGCGCATCCGTGTTCCGGCCATGGAGAAATGCGATGCCTGCCAAGGCAGTGGTGCCAAAGCCGGAACCTCCTCCACCGTCTGCCGCACCTGTGGCGGCCACGGCCAGGTCCGTATGCAGCAAGGATTCTTTTCGATCCAGCAGACCTGTCCGAAATGCCATGGCGCCGGCAAAGTCATCACCGATCCCTGCCCGACCTGTAACGGCGCTGGCCGGGTGCAACACACCAAGACGCTGTCGGTGAAGGTTCCCGCCGGCGTGGACGAGGGTGACCAGATCCGACTCGCGGGCGAAGGCGAGGCCGGCGAGAATGGTGGACCGCCAGGCGATCTTTTCGTGCAGATCCGACTCAAGCCCCATCCTCTGTTCAAGCGTGAACAGGACGATCTCTATTGCGAGATGCCCGTGAGTTTTGTCACCGCCGTGATGGGCGGCGAACTTGAAGTGCCGACGCTGGACGGACGCGCTTCCATCAAGATTCCCGCCGGTACGCAAAGTGAAAAACTGTTTCGCCTTCGGGGCAAGGGCGTGCGCAACGTCCGTAGCGGCCACACCGGCGATCTTTATTGTCGCATCGGTGTGGAAACGCCTGTGAACCTGACGGCCAAACAAAAAGAATTGCTGCAGGAATTTGACCGGATGATGAAGGAGGGGGGGACCCGCCATCATCCCCGCGAAGCCTCCTGGATCGACAAACTGAAGGGCCTGTTTGATTGATTCCACCGGCGGGTCCGCGGGTGACTCGCGACGGTCGCATCCCCATCGCTGCCGCGATGGGGCCCCTGCTTCCTGCTCGCGCCCGCACCCGCCACAGTCCGCGCGAAGCTTCCTGGATCGATATACTGAAGGGCCTGTTCGGCTGAATCAGGCTTCCAGAATTTACTGCACCGCTGTCTTAACCTGCATGGGTTTTTTACCATCCGGTTTATCGAATGGCATCCCCCGGTGAAATCATCTATTCTCTTCGGCAATCAAATTCCTGACTGGGAAGCAAGATGATCAACATCGCCGTCACCGGTGCCGCCGGGCGCATGGGGCGAACTCTGATAGAAGCCGTCGCGCGCGCCGAGGGCCTGCGTCTGAGTGCGGCCATCGAACGGGCCGGGAACGCGGCCATCCGCCAAGATGCAGGCGAGATGACCGGGGTGGGCAAGCTCGGCGTGATCGTTCGTGAGGGATTGGACGGCGCGGAATTCGACATATTGGTGGACTTTACCCGCCCGGAGGCCACACTCGCCCACCTCGATCACTGCCGCCAGCATAAAAGGAAAATGGTCATCGGCACTACCGGCTTTGATGATACCGGCAAGGGCCGGATCGTTGTAGCTGCCAAGGAAATCGCGATTGTTTTTGCGCCCAACATGAGCGTGGGGGTGAATCTCTGTTTCAATCTGCTCGAAACGGCCGCGCGCGTGCTGGGCGACGACGTGGACGTAGAGATTGTCGAAGCGCATCATCGCCACAAGGCTGACGCGCCATCGGGTACTGCCTTGCGCATGGGTGAATTGGTCGCGAAAGTCCTGAATCGCAATCTTAAGGAACACGGTGTCTTCGGCCGCCACGGCATCAGCGGCGAGCGTGCGCGCCAAACGATTGGTTTTTCCAGCATCCGTGCCGGCGATATTGTCGGCGATCACACTGTCTTGTTCGCCGGTGGTGGCGAGCGCGTGGAGATCACACATCGGGCCGAATCACGCATGACATTCGCCAGCGGCGCACTGCGCGCCGCGCGCTGGCTGGCTGACAAGAAGCACGGTCTCTATGATATGCAGGATGTTCTGGGTCTCCGATGAGCCTTGGTGACGCAGATGCAAAAAACTTTTCTGTATATAAGCTGCGCCATCCTGATGGCCGGCTGCGCGTCATCCGGCAGAAAAGCCCCTACGCTCAATCATAAGTCAGGCACGAATCAATCGCTGGTCGGGTGGATGCGGAATTCAAGAACATGCTCTTTCGCGGTGAGCGTTTCGGCCAGCCGCCGATAGTGGTCTCTTTCGTTTGACCGTATTGTCATCTGATATTCAAAAACCTTTCCTTCATCTGACTTTTGATAGCTCAGATTGGCCACTGAGAATCCGTGCCCGGTTATCAAGGCGCGCAGATCGGGCTCGGGCAGCAGGTCCTGGCTTTTGAAGCGGATATTGAGGCGTGCATAATACTGCGAAGGGATAATGGCCTCGATCCAGCGGAACAGCGATAGGGTGCCGAGCGTGAGCAGGGTCGCCACGATCGCGGGAAAATAAAAGCCAATGCCAAGCAGGATGCCGATCGAGGCAGTCATCCAGATAGAAGCCGCCGTCGTCAGGCCGCGCACCGTCAGCCCTTCCTTCATGATCACGCCGGCGCCAAGGAAACCGATGCCGGTCATGATGCCCTGCGCCATGCGCGTGGGGTCGACGCGTACCGTTTCCAGCGGAGCATTCGCCAGCAATTGCCACTGGTATACCGTGAGCAGCATCAACAGGCTGGAGGCGGTGCAGACAAGCGTGTGGGTGCGGAAACCGGCGGGACGCCCGTGGTAGGCGCGCTCCAAGCCGATCAGGCCGCCGGCCAGCACCGCCGCCCCCAGATGTATCAGAATGGTGAGGTATTCACTTTCCACGAGCGCAGTTTAGCCTTATTCCTAATTGCTGCCACCGGAGCGCCAACAGGTGTTCCACGATGGCAATCCCCTGTCGACCAACGTGCAGGGTTGCCTTTTCAGCCGCCCCGTCTCCACCGAAGACATCAGGCATCACTTGAATGCGATGGGAAGGCAAACGTCTCATATAAACATGGCGCCAACCTGGGAGTCGTGTCTCCCAGGCGGTATCGTTGATTCCACGCGAGCGGTCACGTAAAATTCCGTTTCAGCCGGAAACACCCTTATTCAGGCATTCAGGGCGGGAGAGAAGCACCAGCGAAATGGGCGCCTCTCCCGTTTTTGTGCGCCTGTGCGTCGTGAGGTTACTGGATTATGCCGTCTGCACTGCTTGCGCTGGAAGATGGCTCTCTGTTTTACGGGGAGTCCATCGGCGTTCCGGGGCAGGCCGTGGGTGAGGTGGTGTTCAACACCGCCATGACCGGTTACCAGGAAATCCTCACCGACCCTTCGTACGCGCGCCAGATCGTCACGCTCACGTATCCCCACATTGGCAACACCGGCGCCAATCCCGAAGACATGGAGTCAGGAAACGTGTACACCGCCGGTTTGGTGGTCCGTGATCTTCCGCCAATGCACAGCAACTTCCGAGCGGCCGAATCGCTTCCGGAGTTCATGCGTCGTTACAAACTGATCGGCATTGCCGGCATCGACACTCGACGTCTTACGCGCTTGTTGCGCGAGAAAGGCGCGCAGAATGGATGCATTCTTGCTATCGAAAAGGGTGGAAAAATTAACAAGAAAGAGGCGCTGAAGGCCGCGCGCGTCTTCCCGGGCCTTAAGGGGATGGATCTCGCCAAGGTGGTATCGACCCGCAAACCCTATTCCTGGGACGAGGGCCCGTGGCAACTGGGCAAGGGCCATGCGAAGCAGGTGAATACGCGGTTTCATGTCGTCGCCTATGACTACGGCATCAAGCGCAATATTCTGCGCATGCTCGCGGCGCGCGGGTGCCGTCTCTCGGTGGTACCGGCACAACTGTCTGCCGATGAAGTCTTGAAAATGAAACCGGACGGCGTGTTTCTCTCGAACGGTCCCGGTGATCCGGAACCCTGTGGATACGCCATCGAGGCGATCCAAAAAATTGTGGAAGCTGGTCTTCCGGTCTTCGGCATCTGCTTGGGTCACCAGCTTCTGGGGCTGGCCTCTGGAGCACGAACCGTCAAGATGAAATTCGGCCATCACGGGGCCAATCATCCGGTCATTGAGCTCGAAACCGGTCGTGTCATGATCACCAGCCAAAACCATGGATTTGCCGTGGACGAAGCCAAGCTGCCTGCCCATCTGCAGGTGACACATCGTTCGTTGTTCGACGGCACAGTGCAAGGGCTGAAACGTACCGACAAATCGGCCTTCTGTTTTCAAGGTCATCCCGAGGCCAGTCCCGGTCCCCATGATGTTTCACCGCTGTTCGACCGGTTTATCCAGATGATGGAAACGAATTCGTCACAAGATATGAAGAGCGAGAAAAAGAAAAATTCTTAAACACATTATGAAACGAATTAAAATAACAAATGCCAAAACGTGCTGACATAAAAAGTGTCCTCATTATCGGCGCGGGGCCGATCATCATCGGCCAGGGCTGTGAATTTGACTATTCCGGGGCGCAGGCCTGCAAGGCGCTGAAGGAAGAGGGGTATCGCGTCATCCTGGTCAATTCCAACCCGGCCACGATCATGACCGATCCGGAGATGGCCGATGCCACCTACATCGAACCCATCACCTGGCCGACGATTTCCAGGATCATCGAAAAAGAACGCCCGAGCGCGCTCCTGCCCACCATGGGTGGTCAGACGGCGCTCAATACGGCACTCGATCTCGCTCGCGAAGGCGTGCTGGAAAAATACGGCGTCGAGATGATTGGCGCCACGCGTGCCGCCATCGACAAGGCCGAGGACCGCGAGCTGTTCAAGAAAACAATGGAAGCCATCGGCCTGCAATGCGCGCGCGGCGCCATCGCCCACAGCATGGAAGAAGCGATGCAGGTTCAGGCCGCCATTGGCTTCCCGGTCATTATCCGCCCGTCCTTCACGCTGGGCGGGACGGGTGGCGGGATTGCTTACAACAAGGACGAATTCACGGCCATCTGCGAACGCGGACTAGACGCCTCGCCCACGCGCGAATTACTCATCGAGGAATCCATTATCGGTTGGAAAGAATTCGAGATGGAAGTGGTGCGCGACCGCAAGGACAACTGCATCATTATTTGTTCGATCGAGAATTTTGATCCCATGGGGGTGCACACCGGCGATTCCATCACGGTGGCGCCGGCGCAGACGCTCACTGACAAGGAATACCAGATCATGCGTGATGCCTCGATCGCCTGCCTGCGCGAAATCGGCGTGGACACAGGTGGGTCGAACGTGCAGTTCGCCATCAATCCCAAAGACGGACGCATGATCATCGTTGAAATGAATCCGCGCGTGTCGCGCTCCTCGGCGTTGGCCTCCAAGGCTACCGGTTTTCCAATCGCCAAGGTCGCCGCCAAGCTGGCGGTTGGCTATACGCTGGATGAACTGAAGAATGACATCACTGGCGGGAAAACTCCGGCCTCCTTCGAGCCCACGATTGATTACGTGGTGACGAAAATACCACGCTTCACCTTCGAGAAGTTTCCCAAGGCCGATCCCACGCTCACCACCCAAATGAAATCGGTGGGAGAGGCCATGGCCATCGGACGCACTTTCCAGGAGTCATTTCAGAAGGCACTGCGTTCTCTCGAAACCGGAAGCTACGGCCTCGAATCGCGACTTGATGTCACCGCGGACAAGGACGAGACGCGCAAACGCCTGTTGCTCGCGTTACGGGTGCCCGGATCGGAACGCGTTTGGCATCTTGCCGATGCCATGCGTTTTGGCATGACTCAGGAAGAAATATTCGATTTATGCCACATCGATCCCTGGTTCCTGGCGCAAATTGCCGACCTGGTTGAAACAGAGAAGACCATTGCAAAGTATGGCAGGAAGAAACCATCCGTCGATCTGCTGCGCGCCTGGAAGCGCAAGGGTTTTTCTGATCGTCGTCTGGCTCAATTGATGGGCGTGACGGAGAAAAAGGCACGTCAATGGCGCCATTCGGCCAAGGTAAGGCCGGTATACAAGCGGGTCGATTCCTGCGCTGCCGAATTTGCTTCCGCCACAGCCTACATGTATTCCACTTATGAAGAGGAATGCGAGGCCGAGCCTGAGAAAAAGAAAAAGATCATCGTGCTGGGCGGCGGTCCGAACCGCATCGGCCAGGGCATCGAGTTCGATTATTGCTGCGTACACGCCTCGTTCGCGCTGCGGGAGGACGGTTACCAGACCATCATGATCAATTGCAATCCGGAAACCGTGTCCACCGACTACGACACTTCCGATCGCCTGTACTTTGAGCCGCTGACGCTGGAAGACGTGCTTGAAATCATTCATTTGGAGAAACCCGAGGGCGTCATCGTGCAGTTCGGCGGCCAGACGCCGTTGAAGCTCGCCCGCGGGTTGGAGGCGGCCGGGGCGCCGATTATTGGGACCTCGCCAGACTCCATCGACGTGGCCGAAGATCGTGAGCGATTCCAGAAACTGATCAGGAAACTGAAGTTGTTGCAGCCGCCAAATGCCACCGCACGCACAGCACCCGAGGCGGTAAAGTTGGCCGACAAGATCGGCTACCCACTGGTGGTGCGCCCATCCTATGTTCTCGGCGGTCGCGCCATGGAAATCGTGCACGCGCGTGAGGATTTGGAGACCTACATGCGTCTCGCGGTTCGCGTTTCCGGGGATTCTCCGGTGCTGCTGGATCACTTTCTCAATGAAGCGACGGAAGTGGACGTCGATGCTGTATCCGACGGTAAGCAGGTCATCATCGGTGGCATCATGGAGCACATCGAGGAGGCCGGCGTGCATTCCGGCGATTCCGCCTGCTCGTTGCCGCCGTTTTCTCTGTCGAAAAAAATCCAGGATGAACTCCGTGGCCAGACAGAAAAAATGGCCAAGGCATTGAAGGTGGTCGGGCTCATGAACGTGCAATACGCCATCCAAAATGGCAAGATTTACGTGCTGGAAGTCAATCCACGTGCTTCGCGCACGGTGCCCTATGTCTCCAAGGCAACCGGTCGGCCGCTGGCCAAAATCGCGGCGCGTTGCATGGCGGGACAATCTTTGAAAAAACAGGGCGTGACGGGAGAGATCGTGCCCTCGTATTATTCTGTGAAAGAAGCGGTGTTTCCCTTTATTAAGTTCCCGGGCGTGGATACGATCCTCGGACCCGAGATGAAATCCACCGGCGAGGTCATGGGCGTCGGCCGCAGTTTCGGCGAGGCCTTCACCAAGTCCCAGATCGCGGCAGGTAGCCCGATTCCCAACAGTGGCCGCGTGTTCGTCAGCGTGCGTGATGCGGACCAGAAAGGAATTGTCGAAGTCGCGCGTTATTTCAGCGAACAGGGTTTCGAGATTATTGCCACTCGCGGAACGGCGGCGGTACTGGAAGCCGGCGGTGTAACGGCGCGGGGAGTAAGTAAATTGTCCGAGGGGCGTCCGAACATCATCGACATGATCATGAATGACGAGATTGATATAATCATCAACACGGTCTCAGACAAGCAGAGTCTCGCCGATTCCTATGCCATCCGGCGCGAGGCCTTGCAACACAAGGTAACCAATTACACCACGCTGGCCGCGGCCAGGGCGGCTTGCGAAGCGCACCGCGCTGCCGATCACATGCGCGTCAGCCGGTTGCAGGACCTGCACAAGGAGTTGGCATGAAAAAGACGCCCATGACCGTCGTGGGGGCGGAGAAGCTGAAGAACGAACTTCAACGTCTCAAGACCGTGGAACGACCACGCATCATCCAGGCGATTGCCGAAGCGCGTTCACACGGCGATCTTTCGGAAAATGCGGAATATCACGCCGCCAAGGAGCAGCAGGGATTCATGGAGGGCCGTATCGCCGAACTTGAACAGAAGCTGTCCACGGCGCAGATTATTGATCCCAAAACGGTCAATGCCAACGGTCGAGTGGTGTTCGGTGCCACGCTGAATCTCAAGGATGAGCAGGAGGGGCTCGAAGTCACATACCAGATCGTCGGTGATCACGAAGCCGATATTGCGCTGGGAATGATATCCATAAGTTCTCCCATCGCCCGTGCGCTGATCGGGAAGGAGTTGGGTGATGTCGTCGAAGTCCAAGTGCCCGGCGGTGTGCGCAGCTATGAAATCCTGGAAATCCGATATGTCTGATCATTTATTCTTTTCTCCTTCGACAGGAAGCGCGATACGTGGCTTATCGGCGCGCCGGTAAACCACCGCGATTCGCCCGATTTCCTGGATCGCTTCCGCCCCGGTGGCGTCACAGATCTGTAACAGCCATTCGTGCCGCCGTCCGCGTTCCACGCCTGGAAGGCGGATCTTGATTAATTCGTGAAAATCGAGCGCCTGCGAGATCTCCCGTATCAACGCCGGAGTCAGGCCGGCATTCCCTAGCTGCACCACGGGTTGACGATGGTGTGCCAGCGCTTTTAGATGTTTCCTCTGTTTCGTGGTCAATGACATATATAATGGTGGTTACGCACCGGTCCTCATGAATCGCCACATCTTACCGCCGCTCACCTCCCTCGTCGCCCCATGACCCGTACTCGGAGCAGCCAGCGCTGGCTGGCACGGAATGCCAAGGATCAATACGTCAAGCGCGCGCGCCAGGAGGGTGCACGCTCGCGAGCGATTTATAAGCTCGAAGAAATCGACCGCCGCGATCGCTTGCTCCGTCCTGGCATGACGGTCGTGGATTTGGGCGCCGCGCCAGGTGGCTGGTCGCAGTACGTTAATAGCCGCGTAGGCGACTCCGGCCGGGTGCTGGCTCTGGATATCCTGCCGATGCAACCAATTGTCGGTGTTGGTTTCATCGAGGGCGATTTCACGGAGCAGCCGGTGCTAGACTTGCTGATACAGCGACTGCACGGGGAAGCCGTCGATCTTGTAATCTCGGATATGGCCCCCAATATGACTGGGGTGGCATCGGTGGATCAATCTCGTGTAATGAATTTGGCGGAACTTGCCCTGGATTTTGCCGACAAAACGCTGAAGCCCGGAGGTTCCCTGTTAATTAAGACCTTTCAGGGCGCAGGGTTTAATGAGTTTCACGCGCAGATGCGCCGTCGTTTCGAGAAACTTGTATCGCGCAAGCCGTCGGCGTCGCGCGCCGAAAGCAAGGAAATATATCTATTGGGCAGAGGTTTTAAGCAGGCATGATCAAAATCGTTGTGTGCCGACAGACATCAGAGGAAAATGCGGATATTGAATGAAATGAAAGTTGTCGCGCCGTCCATGGCCGGTAAGGCAATTAATGTCTGTCACACGGTGTAATTCGTTGTTCCCTACTATTAAGTAAAGAGGCAAGAATTGAACAATCTCACCAAGAATCTGCTTTTGTGGCTCGTCATCGCTATCGTGCTGATGTCGGTGTTCAACAATTTTGGCAGTCGCCAGCAGGCGGCGCGTCCAATGGAATACTCCACTTTCATCCAGAAAGTGCGGCAGAACGATGTTGACCGCGTCACAATCCAGGGCCGCGAAATCATTGGCAAGCTCAAGAACAACGAATCCTTCACTACCTATTCGCCCGGTGACCCGGGCATGATCGGCGATTTGATCGATCACGGCGTGTCGTTCGAAGCCAAACCTCAGGAAGAACAGTCGCTGTTATTGACGATTTTCATCAACTGGTTCCCGCTGCTGCTGCTGGTGGGCGTGTGGGTGTTTTTCATGCGCCAGATGCAGGGTGGCATGGGCGGGAGAGGCGCCATGAGTTTCGGCAAAAGCAAGGCGCGCATGCTGTCCGAGGAGCAGAACAAGATCACCTTCGACGACGTGGCTGGCGTGGAAGAGGCGAAAGAAGAAGTGGGGGAACTCGTGGAATTCCTGCGGGATCCTTCCAAGTTCCAGAAACTGGGTGGCCGCATCCCCAAGGGCGTGCTCATGACGGGCTCGCCCGGGACCGGTAAAACCCTGCTGGCCAAAGCCATTGCTGGCGAGGCCAAGGTGCCGTTTTTCTCGATCTCTGGCTCCGATTTCGTCGAGATGTTTGTCGGCGTCGGCGCTTCTCGCGTGCGCGATATGTTCGAACAGGCCAAGAAGCACGCGCCCTGCATCATATTCATTGATGAAATCGACGCCGTCGGTCGTCAGCGCGGAGCGGGTCTGGGTGGCGGTCACGACGAGCGCGAGCAGACGTTAAACCAGTTGCTCGTCGAGATGGACGGTTTCGAGGGCACCGAGGGTGTGATTGTGATCGCCGCAACCAATCGCCCGGACGTGCTCGACCCCGCGTTGCTGCGTCCGGGTCGCTTCGACCGGCAGGTCTATGTACCGCTACCAGACATCCGCGGGCGCGAGCAGATTCTCAAAGTGCACATGCGCAAGGTGCCGGTGTCGGACGATGTCGACGCCAATATCCTGGCCCGTGGCACGCCTGGTTTTTCCGGCGCCGATCTGGCCAACCTGGTGAACGAGGCGGCCCTGTTCGCCGCGCGCGCCAACAAGCGCCTGGTGGACATGATTGATTTCGAGAAGGCGAAAGACAAGGTAGTCATGGGGGCCGAGCGCCGCTCCATTGTTATGCCGGAAAAAGAGCGCATGAACACCGCGTACCACGAGTCCGGCCACACGGTGGTGGCGAAGTCGCTCCCCAATACCGACCCAGTGCACAAGGTCACCATCATCCCGCGTGGACGCGCGCTTGGTGTCACCATGCAGCTGCCGACCGAAGACCGCTACAGTCATGACCGCGAAAGTCTGTTATCCACCATTTCAGTGCTGATGGGTGGGCGCATCGCGGAAGAGATTTTTATGAACCAGATGACCACCGGCGCAGCCAATGATTTCGAGCGCGCCACCGATCTCGCGCGCAACATGGTTATGCGTTGGGGCATGTCGGATGTACTCGGCACGCGCGTTTATGGCGACAACCAGAGCGAGGTGTTTTTGGGGCGCGATGTCATGACGCACAAGAACATGAGCAATGCCGTGGCCGAAATCGTCGACAAGGAGATCCGTCGCATCGTCGACGAACAATATACCCGGGCGCGTAATCTCATTAAGGAAAACCGCGACAAAGTCGAGAAGATGGCGAAAGCGCTGCTCGAATGGGAGACGCTGGAATCCGACCAGATCGATGACATCATGGCGGGGAAAGAACCACGTCCGCCGGCAGGTACGCCCAAGGGAGATGCCGGTACCCCCAAGAAACCAAGTGGCAAGTCGGTGAAGCCGCGTCTCGATTCACCCGCCGGCGAACACTGAGCCCGGATGACTGTCCTGGATTGCGCCGGGCGGCCGCTTGATCTGCGCCGTCCCGCGGTCATGGGGATTCTGAATGTCACCCCCGATTCCTTTTCGGACGGGGGTGTTTTTTTGTCCCCGGACAAAGGGATCGCCCGGGCTCTGCGTATGGCGGAGGAGGGTGCCGATATCATCGACATCGGCGGTGAATCCACTCGTCCCGGCGCGCAGCCGGTCTCAGATCAGGAAGAAATTGATCGTGTGCTCCCTGTAATAGAGGCTTTGCGTTCGCGGTTCTCGCTTCCCCTCTCCATTGACACTTCCAAGCCCGGAGTAATGCGGGCTGCTGTGGCGGCGGGCGCGGGATTCATTAACGACGTGCGTGCCTTGCGCGAACCCGGCACGCTGAAAGCCGCCGCCGAATTGGATGTCCCGGTTTGCCTCATGCACATGCAGGGAGAGCCGCGCACCATGCAGGAAAATCCACACTATGACGATGTCGTGGACGATGTCTGTACTTTCCTGAATGAAAGATTGCGGGCGGCGCAGACTCAAGGTATTCCCGCCAACCGACTCGTGATTGATCCCGGTTTCGGCTTCGGCAAAACACTGGAACATAATATAGAATTACTGCGTGGTCTCAAGAAGCTGCGAACCTTGGGTGCGCCAATGCTGGTGGGGCTTTCGCGTAAATCCATGATTGGCAAGGCGCTGGGAATACCCGTGGACCAGCGGTTGCATGCGAGTGTGGCGCTCGCCGTTATGGCTGTGCAAGAAGGCGCCCGTATCGTACGGGTGCACGATGTCGGTCCGACCGTTCAGGCGCTGCGTATGTGGGCGGCCGTTTATCCGCAAAGCGAGGATTCATAGAAAATGCAAATGAAACGCCGTTTTTTTGGCACCGATGGCATCCGCGGCAAGGTTGGCGAGGAGCCGATCACTCCCGAAACCGTGCTCAAGCTCGGTTGGGCCGCGGGTCGTGTGCTCGGACAAGGCTCGACGGATCATGAAGTTATCCTGATCGGCAAAGACACGCGCGTTTCCGGTTACCTGCTGGAATCCCTGCTCGAAGCCGGCCTCTCGGCCGCCGGCGTGGATATCCGCCTCCTCGGTCCGATGCCCACCCCCGCGATTGCTTACCTGACGCGCACCGCCCGTGCTCGCGCCGGTATCGTTATCTCGGCATCGCACAATCCCTTCGATGACAACGGGATCAAGTTTTTTTCGTCTGAGGGCACCAAGCTTCCGGATGACGTTGAGCTGGCAATCGAGGAGATGATGCGCCAACCGCTCACCACCGCCGGCCCGGAGGCGCTCGGCAAAGCCTGGCGCTACGAAGACGCAGGCGGTCGCTACATTGAATTCTGCAAAAGCACCTTCCCGCACAAGCTGAATCTTGACGGCCTGACCATCGTTGTGGATTGTGCCAACGGCGCGGCCTATAACATTGCGCCCCATGTGTTCAGCGAGCTGGGTGCCACGGTCATCCCCATCGCCAACGAACCCGACGGATTTAACATCAACCACCAATGCGGTTCTACTCACCCGCAATGGCTGTGCGAAACTGTCCTGAAAAACAAGGCAGATCTCGGAATCGCCCTCGACGGAGATGGCGACCGCGTCATCATGGTGGATGACAATGGCCATATCGTCGATGGCGATCGGATTCTTTACATACTCGCCCGGGAGCACCAGCGCAGCGGCCGGTTGCGCGGCGGTATTGTCGGCACATTAATGACTAACTTGGGCCTGGAGCATGCCCTGGGTGCGCTGGGTATTTCTTTCCGGCGCGCGGACGTCGGCGACCGCTATGTGATGAGCCTGCTCAATGAATTGGGCTGGGATCTGGGCGGGGAAACCTCGGGCCATATCATCTGTCTCGACCGCAGTATTACCGGCGATGGCATTATTGCCGCACTTCAAGTACTGCTCGCCATCGTGGAATCCGGCAAGCGTCTATCGCAGCTTCATGCCGGCCTCGAGATCTATCCCCAGCGCATGATCAATGTGCGCATGAACCACCGTTTCGACATCCAAGGATCCGCGCGCGTGCAACAAGCGGTCAAGCAGGTGGAAAAAGACCTGGCCGGCCAGGGGCGCGTGGTGCTGCGTGCCTCGGGCACCGAGCCTGTGATTCGTGTCATGGTCGAGGGCCGCGACGCCGCAGAAGTAGATCGTCTTTCGCGCCATCTTGCCGAGGCTGTAAAGAGCGCCTCAGAGGAAGCCGCATGATGCCGGGTCGCAGGGCTGTTGAGGGTTTTTGTCTGGCTAAATGCCGGTTTGTTTTATTACTGCTGCTTTCGCTCATTGCTTTGACGACACAGGCACAGAGTGGAGTGCCTCCACTGCTAACGGCGGCCGACAAGGGCAATGTGGCCGAGGTGCAAGCTTTGCTCGCCAAAGGCTCCAAGGTAAATACCCAGGACAACCGGGGACGCACAGCGCTGATGCTGGCGGCCGGACGCGGACATCGTGCGGTTGTCGATATCCTGCTTTCCGCCGGCGCGAATGTAGCAACGCGAGACAGTGATGGCGATACCGCTTTAAAATATGCCGCTTGGAATGACGATGTGGCTATTATCCAGTCGTTGATCGACAAGGGCGCGGATGTCAATGCCGTGAGTCATTTCAAGATATCGCCGCTGCGTGTCGCGGCGACCAGTGGCCATACGCAAGTGGTCAAGGTCCTGCTGAAACACGGTGCTGATCCCAACATCCGCGGAAAAGATGGCCTTACGGCGATTTCTTTTGCCAAGGCACGGGTACATGTCGAAATCGTGAATCTGTTGCGGGAGGCGGGTGCCGACGAATAGCAGGCGTTCCCCTAGCACTGTGTAGCCAGTCGTTTCATTCCCAATGAAATTGCATTCCGGGGCCGGCATCGGTAACATCGCGCCCGTTTTTCGGCTGATTCAAACGAATACGGGAGGTTAGATGGGCAAGCGCCGACCGCTGGTGGCGGGCAACTGGAAAATGAACGGCTCACGGAGCGAATCCGCGGCCCTGCTGGACGGGATCAAGAAAGGCGTGAGTAGCGCGTCCAAGGCAGAAGTGGCTGTATGTCCGCCGTATATTTTTATTTCGTTGGCTGCGAAAAAACTCTCTGGAAGTGCGGTGGCCTGGGGCGGACAGAATTTATCCGTACACAAGTCCGGGGCTTATACCGGCGAAATCTCCGGGGCAATGCTCAAGGATTACGGTTGCACTTATGTTATCGTCGGCCATTCCGAACGGCGAACGCTCTATGGCGAAAACGACGCCCTTGTAGCGGAAAAATATGGTGCGGCCCAGGCTGCCGGATTGATACCGATTCTGTGTATCGGTGAAACTTTGCATGAGCGGGAATCGGGTCAGACCGAAACGGTGGTGGCACGTCAGCTGGACGCCGTGTTGGACAAGCATGGGGTCGGCAGTTTCAGGAGCGCCGTGATGGCCTATGAACCCGTGTGGGCCATCGGTACCGGCAAGACGGCGACACCGGCACAGGCCCAAGAGGTGCACCGTTTCATCCGCCACCGGATGGAAGCCCAAGACAAGACTGTGGCGGAGAGCTTGCGTATTCTTTACGGCGGCAGCATGAAGGGCAGCAATGCCAGGGAACTGTTGGCTCAGGCAGATATCGACGGGGGGCTCATCGGTGGGGCGTCGCTCCAGGCAGAGGAATTCCTGACGATTTGCCGTGCCGCCGATTGAAAGTCGCTTTCGGAATACGGGTCAGCGACAATTGCACGTTCGCGCACGTTGGAGATAGTGGATGAGAGACATCGTACTGGTTATCGATATAATTTCGGCTGTGGCGCTGATCGCGCTGATCCTGTTGCAACAAGGAAAGGGCGCCGATATTGGTGCGGCCTTTGGCAGCGGCGCCTCACAAACACTGTTCGGCGCCCGCGGTTCGGCCAATTTTCTGACGCGTACCACGGCGATTCTGGGAGCGGTTTTCTTTTTTTCTAATCTCGGATTGGCCTGGTTGTATGCGCAACAGACCGTACCGTCAAGCGTCACCCGAAGCGTGGTCATCGAACAGCCGGTTAAGCCTGAAACGTCAGCACCGCCACCCGATGTTCCTGTTGTCCCCAAGACTCCGGAGGTACCGAAATAATCCGGAAGCCGGGACGCTTTTGTCTGTTGTGGGTCGGATGCGATCTGCCGAAGTGGTGAAATTGGTATACACGCTACCTTGAGGTGGTAGTGGCGAAAGCCGTGTGGGTTCGAGTCCCACCTTCGGCACCATTCGATGATTCATTCAGACACCGCGATACAGTCGAACAACTTCTGGGTCACGCGGCGTCAGTGTTAATAGGCATTTTTTATACCCCCAATAAAAACTTAACCCCTTGAAGCGTATCTGTTTGTAACCCTGCTGTTTGCTTGACATACTTTATAGCCAAAGCCTAGACTCGCCGGCACCTACAATTATTGGTCCGGCATGATTTTTTTGAAGAAAAGGTGATGCAGGAGACCAAATAATGTTGGTTTCGCAGTGCCGATTCAGTTATTCCATCTTCTTAAGATTGCCTGTTATAGCGGCGGCAAGGCGACTTAAGTGCAAGGCATTTCCCTGGTTATCAGGATCTGCACTTCGAAAGGACACATGCCGCCGCAATATTTGTGCGGATTGAAGTCCGCCAGCCAGTCTTTGGGGTTCATATGCTGCAAGCTTATCTCCCCATTTTGATTTTCATTGGCGTCGCCCTTGTTATGGGCGGTGTTATCATTTTGGCCGGGCGCATGCTCGGGCCAAATCGTCCCGACAGTGCGAAACTTTCCCCCTACGAGTGTGGTTTCGAGGCGTTCGAGGATACTCGCATGAAATTCGATGTGCGCTACTACCTCGTCGCCATTCTGTTCATTATTTTCGATCTGGAAATCGCCTTCCTGTTTCCCTGGGCGGTGGCGCTCCAGGAGATCGGGATGTTCGGCTTCCTTTCAATGATGGTGTTCCTGGGCATTCTCGTTGTCGGCTTCATCTACGAGTGGAAGAAAGGGGCATTGGAATGGGAGTAATGAATTTATGGGAATAGAAGGTGTCCTCGAAAAAGGCTGGGTCACCACGCAGGCGGACAAGCTCATCAATGCCGCGCGCACCGGTTCACTCTGGCCCATGACTTTTGGGCTGGCCTGCTGCGCGGTCGAGATGATGCATGCGGCGGCGGCACGCTACGACATGGATCGCTTTGGCATTGTTTTCCGGCCCAGCCCGCGGCAGTCGGATGTCATGATCGTAGCCGGAACACTGGTGAACAAGATGGCGCCGGCCCTGCGCAAGGTCTATGACCAGATGGCCGAGCCGCGCTGGGTAATTTCTATGGGTTCCTGCGCGAATGGCGGTGGTTATTATCATTATTCTTATGCCATCGTGCGCGGCTGCGACCGCATCGTGCCGGTGGATGTCTATGTGCCGGGCTGTCCGCCGACGGCCGAAGCCCTGTTGTACGGCATTATTCAGCTGCAAAACAAAATTCGCCGCACCAACACCATCGCCCGCTAACGGCCAATAGATCCGAACCATGACTGATTCGATTCAGGACCTTGCCGACCATGCTCGGGAATTGTTCGGTGGGGCGATCACGGATGTGCGCGAGTCGGCCGGCCAGCTCACCTTGGAACTACGGCGCGATGACATTCTCCCGGTTTGTACCCGACTGCGGGACGATTCCGCATTCGCCTTCGCCCAACTGATGGATCTGTGTGGCGTGGATTATCTCGATTACGGGAAGGAATCACCGGCAGGGTCGCGGTCAGGCCCGCGCTTTGCCGTGGTCTATCACTTGCTGTCATTGAAACACAATCGCCGGATCCGGTTGCGTGCCTGGCTGGATGAGGAAATGCCTCTGATTGCCTCCGTGACCCATATCTGGAATTCGGCCAACTGGTACGAGCGCGAGGCGTTCGATCTTTTCGGCATTGTGTTCGAGGGGCACCCGGACTTGCGCCGCATTCTCACCGATTACGGTTTTGTGGGGCATCCCTTCCGCAAGGACTTTCCGCTTATCGGCCAAGTCGAGATGCGTTACGACCCCGAAAAACAACGCGTCGTATACCAGCCGGTTTCGATCGAACCGCGCGTGCTGGTGCCGCGCGTGATTCGTGAAGAAGGTTTTGCGAAGGAATAAGGATGTTAGCCTCCACTGAAATTCATCGTGAAAGTAACAGATTTAACGTTACACAAAAGGCTGAACATCGTGGCTGAAATTCGGAATTACACGATGAATTTTGGGCCGCAGCATCCGGCGGCGCACGGCGTGCTGCGTCTAGTGCTGGAGCTTGACGGCGAAGTGGTGATGCGCGCCGATCCGCATGTCGGCCTGCTGCATCGCGCTACCGAAAAGCTGGCCGAGAGCAAACCGTACAACCAGTCGATCGGCTACATGGACCGTCTTGACTATGTTTCGATGATGTCCAACGAGCACGCCTACGTGCTCGCGATCGAGAAACTGCTGGGCATGGAGCCGCCGCTGCGTGCACAGTATATCCGGGTGATGTTTGACGAGATCACGCGTCTGCTCAATCACGTTTTCTGGATCGGTGCGCACGCTCTCGATATCGGCGCGATGACGGTGTTTCTGTACGCATTCCGCGAGCGCGAGGATCTGTTCGATATCTACGAGGCAGCAACCGGTGCGCGCATGCACGCAACCTATTACCGCCCCGGCGGCGTGTACCGCGACCTGCCTGATTCCATGCCGCAATACCTGCCCTCGAGGCTCCGCAGTGCCGAAGACCTCGAACGGCTCAACGCCAATCGCCAGGGTTCGCTGCTCGACTTCATCTGGGATTTCACGGAACGATTCCCGAAACACGTGGATGAGTATGAAACCCTGCTCACCAACAACCGCATCTGGAAGCAGCGTACCGTCGGCATCGGCGTGGTGTCGCCAGAGCGCGCCCTGCAGCTCGGCTTTACCGGTCCGATGCTGCGAGGCTCGGGGGTGGAGTGGGACCTGCGCAAAAAGCAGCCATACGAGGTCTATGACCGCCTTGAATTCGATATCCCGGTGGGCGTCAATGGCGACTGCTACGATCGTTATCTCGTCCGCGTAGAGGAGATGCGTCAAGCGAACAAGATCATTCGCCAGTGCGTGGAATGGCTGCGCCGGAACCCCGGGCCGGTGATGACCGACGATCACAAAGTCGCGCCGCCGAGACGCGAGGAAATGAAGGCGGACATGGAAGCACTGATCCATCACTTTAAGCTGTTCACCGAAGGTTACTGCATCCCGGCAGGCGAGGCGTACGCAGCGATCGAGCACCCGAAGGGCGAGTTTGGCGTGTACCTGATCTCGGACGGCGCCAACAAGCCGTACCGCGTGAAACTGCGTTCCGCCGGTTTCGCGCACCTCGCGGCAATGGACGAGATGGCGCGCGGCCACATGATCGCCGATGTGGTGGCGATCATCGGCACCATGGATATCGTGTTCGGGGAGATAGATCGATGATGCCGCAATCCCGGTCAGCCGCAAAGAACGCTCTCCTGTCGGAATTGTCGCGCGCCGAAATTGATCGCTGGATCGCCAAATATCCGCCCGATCAAAAACAGGCCACCGTCATGGCGGCGCTGCGCATTGTCCAGGATCAGAACGGCGGCTGGTTGACGGTTGAGCTGATCGAGGCCGTGGCGGAATACCTCGAGATGCCGTCGATTGCAGTCCACGAAGTCGCTACTTTTTACACGATGTACGATCTCAATCCCGTGGGGCGCCACAAGGTCTGCGTCTGCACCAATATTTCATGTCAGCTGAATGGTTCCAGCCGCATCATGAGTCACTTGCAGAAAAAACTTGGGGTGAAGGCTGGTGAAACCACGCCGGGCGGCAAGTTTACTCTGAAGGAAGTCGAATGCCTGGGCGCCTGCGGCGGTGCGCCCATGATGATGATCGGTAAAACCTATTTCGAGAATCTCACCCCCGAGAAAGTGGACGAGATTCTGGACAAGCTGGAGTAGCGCCGTGGCGAACGAACTTTGCTTCAGGAATCTTCATCTTGACCGGCCTTGGCGCCTTTCGGTGTACCAGGGGAGCGCTGGCTACGAGACGTGGAAAAATATTCTTAAGAACAAGACGCCACCGGAAAAAATCATCGACGAACTGAAAAAATCGGCGTTGCGTGGCCGTGGCGGCGCGGGTTTCTCCACCGGCCTGAAATGGTCTTTCATGCCGAGGAATTCACCGGGCCAGAAGTACATTGTGTGTAATTCTGACGAAGGTGAACCGGGCACATTCAAGGACCGCGATATTCTGCGATTCAATCCGCATTCCCTGATCGAGGGCATGGCCATCGCCGGTTACGCCATTGGCGCGACTGTCGGCTACAACTATATCCGCGGCGAATTCTGGGAGCCCTACGAGCGATTCGAGGCGGCGCTCGAGGAAGCCTATGCGGCGGGCCTGTTGGGCAAGAATATTCTGGGCTCTGGCGTGGATTTCGATCTCTACACGCACCTTGGTGCCGGGGCCTACATCTGCGGCGAGGAAACAGCGCTACTCGAGTCCATCGAGGGCAAGAAGGGCCAACCGCGCTTCAAACCACCGTTCCCGGCGAATTACGGTTTGTTCGGACGGCCCACCACTATTAATAATACCGAGACGCTGGCATCGGTCCCGGACATCATCAGGAACGGCGCTGACTGGTTTCTCAAGATCGGCAAGCCGAATAACGGCGGGCCCAAGCTTTTTTCTGTATCGGGTCACGTCAACAAGCCCGGCAACTATGAAATCCCGCTTGGCACGCCGTTTGCGAAACTGCTGGAAATGGCTGGCGGCGTTCGCCAGGGCCGCCACCTTAAGGCCGTGATTCCCGGCGGTTCTTCGGCCAATGTCCTGCCGGCCAGGGTCATGATGGAAGTCACCATGGATTATGACGCGCTCGCCAAGGCCGGTTCCATGCTCGGCTCGGGCGGCGTGATCGTGATGGACGACAGCACCTGTATGGTGCATGCACTGGCGCGTATCGCGCACTTCTATTATGAGGAATCCTGCGGTCAATGCACGCCATGCCGCGAAGGGACTGGCTGGATGTCGCGCGTGATCCATCGCATCGAGCAAGGACAAGGGAAACCCGAAGATCTCGACATGCTGACGGATATCGCCTCCAACATCGAGGGACGCACCATCTGCGCGCTCGGCGATGCCGCGGCCTGGCCGGTGAAAAGCTTCATCAAGCATTTCCGCAGCGAATTCGAGCATCACATCCAGCATGGCCAGTGTTTGCCGGGAACGCAGGGGAGCCGCGCATGAGCGTCAGCGCGGATAAAATGAAACCCCCGATCGCGCCCGACACGGTGACGATCGAAGTCGACGGCCGCAAGTTGCAGGCGCGCAAGGGTGATATGTTGATCAAAGTGACCGACGCCGCCGGGATTTACATCCCGCGCTTCTGTTACCACCACAAGCTCTCCGTGGCAGCCAACTGCCGCATGTGCCTGGTGGACGTGGAAAAGGTGCCCAAGCCCATGCCGGCCTGTGCCACGCCGGTCATGGACGGGATGGTGGTGCATACCCGTTCCGAAAAAGCTCGCACGGCACAGAAAGGCACTATGGAATTCCTGCTGATCAACCATCCGCTCGACTGCCCAATTTGCGACCAGGGCGGCGAGTGCGAGTTGCAGGATCTGGCGCTGGGATACGGCAAGAGCGCTTCGCGCTATACCGAAGTCAAACGTATCGTGAAGGACAGAGACATCGGTCCGCTGATCGCCACCGAAATGACGCGCTGCATCCATTGCACCCGTTGCGTGCGTTTCGGCCAGGAAATTGCCGGCGTGATGGAGTTCGGCGGCTTGGGGCGCGGCGAGCACATGGAGATTCGCACCTTCCTCAACCGCAGCGTGGACTCCGAACTGTCCGGCAATGTTATTGATCTCTGCCCGGTGGGCGCGCTGACTTCCAAGCCCTTTCGGTATACCGCGCGCACCTGGGAGCTTACGGATCATCCTTCAATCAGTCCGCACGATTGCGTAGGCGCCAACATCACCGTGCAGACACTGCACGGACGCGTGAAGCGCGTGTTACCGCGCGACAACGAGTCCGTCAACGAATGCTGGCTGGCGGACCGTGATCGCTTTAGCTACGAGGCCCTGAACAGTGATGACCGCCTGCGCGTTCCGATGATCCGGCGCGGTACCGAATGGGAAGAAACCGACTGGCCCACGGCGCTCGAATACACCGCCGCGGGACTGCGAAAGGTGCTGGAAAGCCACGGGCCCGAAAGACTGGGCGCACTGGCCGCACCCATCTCCACGTCCGAAGAATTATATTTGCTGCAGAAATTCATGCGTGCGTTGGGCAGTGGCAATGTGGACCATCGCCTGCGCCAGATGGATTTCAGCGATGATGCGATGGCGCCGCTGTTTCCGTCGCTCGGACGACCTCTTGCCGAGTTGTCAAATCTCGATTCCGCGCTGCTGATTGGAGCCAACCCGCGCAAGGATCAGCCGCTGATCAATCTCCGGCTGCGCAAGTCTGCGCTCAAGGGTGCGAAAATATTCGCCGTCAATCCGCTCGATTACGACTTCAGCGACAAACTTGCGGGTAAACGTGTCTGCACACCGGTCCAGATGCTGCAATCGCTGGCGGGTGTCGTGAGTGCGCTCGGCGCATTGAAAAAATCTGCATTGCCCGCAGCCTTTACCGCACTCTTCGGCAGTATCAAGCCAGAAGCGTTGGAACAGGTCATGGCTCAAGCCCTGCTTCAGGGTGAGCGCGGTTCCGTTCTGCTGGGGACGTTTGCACTCAGCCATCCACAGTCAGCCAGCTTGCGCGCCCTGGCGCAGCTCATTGCCGAGCTGTCCGGGGCCCGGTTCGGCCAGCTCGCGGAGGCCAATGCCGCAGGTGCCTGGCTTGCCGGATGTGTCCCGCACCGCGGTCCGTCAGGCATGAACGCGAAGACGGGTCGCCATGCCCTGGATATGTTGCGCAAGCCACTCAACGCCTATCTGCTGTTTGGTATGGACCTGGAGTTCGACTGTCTGGACGGTTCTGCCGCCAACGCCATGAGCACGGCGGAATTCGTCGTCATGATGACAAGCTTCAAGCCATCGCCATATCGTACGCGCGCGGTGGAATATGCGGATGTGTGGCTGCCGCTCGCGCCTTTTACCGAGACCGACGGCACGTTCGTCAACGCCGAAGGACGTTCGCAGTCGTTCGCGGCGGCAGCAACCCCACTGGGCGATTCGCGGCCAGGTTGGAAAATTCTGCGCATGCTGGGGCACCTGATGGGGCTGACCGGATTCGAGCAGTCGCAAATCGAGGAAGTACGGCAGGAAATGAATCAGCCGACGGTCAATACCGCTTCCTCCCCGTTTTCCCTCCCGCCGGGAGATCCCACGATGACACCCGCGGCCGGTCAGCTCATGCGTCTGGCGGAAGTGCCCATGTATGCCATCGATCCCATCGTACGACGTGCGCCTTCGCTGCAACTCACTGCGGACAATCCGCCGCCATCGGCCCGACTGAATGCCGGACAGGCCGACAAACTCGGTTTTAAGGGTGGTGAAACTGTGCAGGTTGTCATGTCGCAAGGGGCGGCGCGTCTCGATCTGGTACTGGATGAACGCGTGCCGGATGGTTGTGTATTGGTTTTCGCCGGTCTTCCGGAGACGGCCATGCTCGGTGCACACGGACCGGCGACCCTGAAGGTGGTGTCATGATCCAATTCATGCTCGACATCTGGAATTTGTTTCCGGACTGGTCGCAGATAGCCATGATCAATATCGGCAAGATTGTCCTGATACTCGTACCGCTGCTGCTCTCCGTCGCGTATCTGACATATGCCGAACGCAAGATCATCGGCTACATGCAGGTGCGCATCGGCCCGAACCGTGTCGGCCCCAAGGGTTGGCTTCAGCCCATTGCCGATGCGGGAAAACTGCTGTTCAAGGAAATCATCATCCCGACCCAGGCCAGCCGTTACCTGTTCGTGTTCGCGCCGATATTGGCCTTTGCGCCGGCGTTGGCGGCCTGGGCGGTGATTCCCTTCACCGACAAAATGTGGCTGACGAACATCGATGCGGGTCTGCTGTATATTCTCGCACTTACGTCCATGACAGTTTATGGAGTTATCATCGCTGGCTGGGCATCGAATTCCAAATACGCCTTTCTCGGTAGTTTGCGTTCTGCGGCCCAGATCGTCGCGTATGAAATTGCGATGGGATTCGCGCTGGTGGGTGTGTTAATGGCGGCAGGCAGCCTGAACCTGCGCGAGATCGTGTTGGCCCAGAGCGGTGGTCCGCATCAATGGTATCTCCTACCGCTGTTTCCGCTGTTCTTGGTTTATCTTATCTCCGGCGTGGCAGAAACCAACCGTTCCCCGTTCGATGTGGCCGAGGGTGAATCCGAGATAGTCGCGGGTTTCCACGTGGAATATTCCGGCATGACTTTCGCGATTTTCTTTCTGGCCGAGTATGCCAACATGATCCTGATTTCGGCCCTGTGCGCGATCATGTTCCTCGGCGGCTGGCTGTCGCCGTTCGAGGGCATCCTGCCCGCCAAAATCTTGGCCGTGCCCGTCATCGGCACCGTACTCGGCAACGGAGTGCATTGGTTGCTACTCAAAATGAGCTTCATCCTGTTCTGTTTCCTATGGTTCCGCGCGACATTTCCACGGTATCGTTATGACCAGATCATGCGTCTCGGGTGGAAGGTGTTCATTCCGGTGACGCTGGTATGGATTGGCGTGATGGGTGGCGTCATGTTTCTCACGCCCTGGGGGTTTATCTTCCACTGAGTGGAAGAAGGGACAACCATGCTGAAGACCTTCAAACGTTATCTAGATACATTCCTGCTCTATGAGCTTCTCAAGGGACTCATGGTGACTGGGCGTCATCTGTTCATGCGCAAGTTCACGGTGCAGTACCCGGAGGAGAAGACGCCGATCAGCCCGCGTTTTCGGGGCTTGCATGCGCTGCGCCGTTATCCGAACGGCGAGGAACGCTGTATCGCCTGTAAACTGTGCGAGGCGGTTTGTCCAGCGGCGGCAATTACTATCGAATCGGAAGTGCGTGCCGACGGCACGCGCCGCACCACACGTTATGATATCGATCTCTTCAAGTGCATTTATTGCGGTTTCTGCGAGGAGTCCTGTCCCGTGGATTCCATCGTCGAAACCCGGTTTTTCGAGTTTCATTTCGAGAATCGCGGTGAGAATGTGATTCACAAGGAACAATTGCTTGCGATCGGCGACAAGTATGAAAAGCAGCTTGCTGAAGATCGTGCCATGGATGCGAAGTACCGTTAAGCGCCACAGAGGAAAAGTACTGGAAATATGACGTTCCTGCAGGGAGTTTTCTATTTTTTTGCCACCGTGCTGGTCTTCGCCGCGGCCATGGTCATCACCGTGCGCAATCCGGTGAAGGCGGCGCTGTTCCTGGTGCTCGCGTTTGTGAGCGCCGCCTGCTTGTGGGTGCTGCTGCAGGCGGAATTTCTCGCGATCGTGCTGGTGTTGGTGTACATCGGAGCGGTCATGGTGCTGTTCCTGTTCGTGGTCATGATGCTCGACATCAACCTCGTGCGTCTGCGCGAGGGTTTTGGCGAATATCTGCCGATCGGCGGGCTGGTGGCAGTGCTGCTGGTGCTGGAAATGGTCATCGTTCTGAGCACCGATCAATTCGGGCTGGAGCAAATGCCCGACCCAGGGGCACTTCCTGCGGATCACAGCAATACCCGGGCACTGGGACGCCTGCTCTACACGGTATACGCCTATCCGTTTGAGATCGCGGCCGGCATTTTGCTGGTGGCCATTGTTGCGGCAATCGCGCTGACCCTGCGCCGCCGCAAAGACAGCAAATACCAGGATCCGTCGTGGCAGATTAATATCGAACCGCGCGAGCGCGTGCGTGTCGTCAAAATGCCGTCGGAAAAGAAAAGCTGAGTGATGACCGGACCAAAAGGGGAAGGGAAACGATGATACCGTTGTCGCATTACCTGATACTCGGGGCCATCCTGTTTTCCCTTAGTGTCGTCGGCATTTTTCTCAATCGCAAGAATCTGGTCATCCTGCTGATGGCGATTGAATTGATGCTGCTCGCCGTGAACCTGAATTTCATAGCGTTTTCACATTACCTCGGCGATATCGCCGGCCAGGTTTTCGTGTTTTTCATCCTGACCGTGGCGGCGGCCGAGTCGGCCATCGGGCTGGCCATTCTGGTGGTGGTGTTCCGCAACCGCCAGACCATCAATGTCGAAGATCTGAGCAGCCTCAAGGGATAGAAGATGCAAGACACCGTTTCTTTTGAGCTGATCTACCTGGCGATTCCGCTGTCCTGCCTCGTGGGGGCGATATTGGCGGGTCTGTTTGGCTGGAAAATCGGACGTATCGGCGCGCATAGCGTAACGATCCTCGGTGTGGCGACTGCGTTCGCGCTGTCCGCTTTCGTGGTTCTGCCGGACGTGCTGGCAGGAAATACTTTTAACGGCCAAGTGTACACCTGGGGTGTTTCCGGCGGTATCCCGCTTGAAATCGGATTTTTGATCGACCCGTTGACAGCGCTCATGATGGTGGTCGTTACGTTTGTTTCGCTCATGGTGCATATCTACACCATCGGTTACATGCATGAAGACCCCGGTTATCAGCGCTTCTTCAGCTACATCGCGCTTTTCACCTTCTCGATGCTGATGTTGGTGATGTCGAACAATTTTCTCCAGCTATTCTTCGGCTGGGAGGCGGTGGGCCTGATGTCCTACCTGCTGATTGGCTTCTGGTACACGCGCGATTCGGCGACACACGCGCAGCTCAAGGCTTTCCTCGTCAATCGCGTCGGCGATCTGGGTTTCCTGCTCGGTATCGCGGCGATTTACATGACGTTCGGCACACTGGATTATGCCGCCGTGTTCGCCATCGCGCCACAAATGGCCGCGAAGACGATTCAGGTGCTGCCAGGCGTCGATTGGAGCATCGTGACGCTCATCTGTATCCTGCTGTTCATCGGCGCGATGGGAAAATCGGCACAAGCGCCGTTGCATGTGTGGTTGCCCGATTCCATGGAGGGTCCGACGCCGATCTCGGCCCTGATTCACGCGGCTACGATGGTAACAGCCGGTGTGTTCATGGTGGCGCGCATGTCGCCGCTTTATGAGCTGTCGGAAACGGCCTTGTCGGTGGTGCTTGTCATTGGGGCGATCACGGCGCTGTTCATGGCCTTCGTTGGAATAGTGCAGAACGACATCAAACGCGTCGTGGCCTATTCCACGCTGTCCCAGCTTGGCTACATGATGGTGGCGATGGGTGCGTCAGCCTACAGCGTCGGTATTTTCCACCTGATGACACATGCCTTCTTCAAGGCCTTGCTGTTCCTGGCCGCCGGCTCGGTGATTATTGCCCTGCATCACGAGCAAGACCTGCGCAAAATGGGAGGTCTCAAGCGCCGTATGCCGATAACTTTTATCACCACTTGGATCGGTGCGCTGGCACTTGCCGGAATTTTTCCTTTCGCCGGTTTCTTCTCCAAGGACATGATCATCGAAGCGGTTCATTATTCGCGTCTGCCGGGCAGCGGTTTCGCTTATTTCGCCGTGGTGTCGGGGGTTTTCGTCACCGCCTTTTACACCTTCCGCATGTTGTTCCTGACGTTCTACGGCAAGCCGCGCATGGACGAGCATACGCTCAAGCATGTGGAGGAATCTCCCTGGGTGGTGACAATTCCACTTATCCTGCTCGCGATACCATCGTTGATCGCCGGATTCGTGTTCATCGATCCGCTGGTATTCGGTCATTTCTTTGCCGACTCTCTCAAAGTTCTGCCAGCGCATGACGTCGTGAAGGATGTCACGAACCAATTTAGCGGCCTTGGTCCTTTCATCGCCCACGGCCTGCAATCGACGCCGTTCCTGCTCTCGGTGGCGGGCGTCGTCCTCGCCTGGATCATGTACGTCCGGTTGCCGCACCTGCCGGGCCGGGTGCGGGAAAAAGCCGGCGCTCTCTACACCCTGCTGTTACGCAAATACTTTGTCGATGAGTTTAACGAGTTTGTGTTCGCCGGCGGCGCGCGCATTATGGGCCGCCTGCTATGGAAAATCGGCGACGTGAAGCTTATTGATGGTCTTGCCGTAAACGGGACGGCGCGCGTGATCGGGTGGGTGTCCACAGTCATCCGCCACATCCAGTCCGGTTACGTGTATCACTACGCATTTGCGATGATCTTCGGGTTGTTTCTGCTGATCACCTTCTTTCTGCATCGCTGACCATGTTGGCCGATAATATCCTCAGTGCGGTGACTTGGCTGCCAATCTTCGGTGGCATTGCCGTGCTCTTCACCGGCAGCGATCGCCATGCCGATTACGCGCGTCAACTGAGTCTCGCGATTGCCGTTTTGACCTTCCTGGTCACTTTGCCGCTGTATGCCAATTTCAACAGCGGTACGCATGCCATGCAGTTTGTCGAGGACCATGCCTGGATAGAGGCCTTCAACATCCGTTATCGCCTTGGCATCGATGGCATCTCGCTGTGGCTGATCCTGCTGACGAGCTTTAGCACCGTGCTGGTCGTCATCTCTGCTTGGAAGGTGATTGAGAAGAAGGTGGCGCAGTACCACGCCGCGTTCTTGATGATGGAAGGCCTCATGATCGGCGTGTTCAGCGCGCTTGACGGCATCCTGTTTTATGTCTTCTGGGAGGCGATGCTGGTGCCGATGTTCATCATTATCGGCCTGTGGGGCGGGCCCAATCGTGTTTACGCCACGATCAAGTTTTTCCTTTATACCTTCCTGGGCTCGGTGTTGATGTTGGTGGCTTTTATTTATCTTTATTCTCAGTCCAACAGTTTCGATATTCTCGTCTGGCACGAGGCCAAACTGGGGCTCACCGCCCAAATACTTATTTTCTTCGCCTTCCTGGCGGCCTTTGCCGTGAAGGTGCCGATGTGGCCGGTGCACACTTGGCTGCCGGACGCGCATGTCGAGGCCCCCACAGGCGGGTCCGTCATTCTGGCCGCGATCATGCTGAAAATGGGCGCCTATGGATTTCTGCGCTTTTCTCTTCCTATTCTGCCGGATGCCTCACACGAGCTGGCCTGGCTCATGATCGCACTCTCGCTCATCGCCATTGTGTACATCGGCTTGGTGGCGCTGGTGCAGGAGGACATGAAAAAGCTTATCGCCTATTCCTCGGTCGCACACATGGGCTTCGTAACTCTCGGATTTTTCATTTTCAACACGCAGGGCATCGAGGGCGGCTTGGTGCAGATGATCTCGCATGGTTTCATTTCCGGCGCACTGTTTCTTTGCGTTGGCGTGCTGTATGACCGTCTTCATTCGCGCATGATCAAGGACTACGGTGGCGTGGCCAATCGCATGCCGGTGTTCGCCGCCTTCATGATGCTGTTTGCCATGGCCAACGCTGGATTGCCCGGTACCTCCGGTTTCGTGGGCGAACTGCTGGTGATCCTGGGCGCGTTCCAGGTTAACGTCTGGTACGCCTTGGCGGCGGCCACCACGCTTGTATTCGGCGCGGCCTATACGTTGTGGATGTACAAGCGGGTAATTTTCGGAGCAGTCGCCAACGATAAGGTCGCTGTGCTCATGGACGCCACCCCGCGCGAGGTCGTGTTTCTCTCGTTGCTGGCCTTGGCCGTGCTGGCAATGGGCTTGTGGCCGTACCCATTTCTTGATGCGATGCACGCGTCGGTTGAGCATCTGTTGCAACAAACCATGGTAACTAAATTGTGATCTGCAAATGAATTTCCTTATCCCAGACATAATGCCCGCCATGCCCGAGATATTCGTGTTCTCGATGGCCTGCGCAATCCTGGTGATAGACCTGTTCCTCTCGGACCGCCTGCGAGTGGTTTCTTATGGATTGGCGCAGGCGACGCTGGTGGGTGCTGCCCTGTTGACGTTGAAATTGCCGAGCACTACTCCGGTTTTCACCTTCAGCCACATGTTTGTCGCGGATCACCTGTCGGATTTGTTGAAGCTGGGGACATACGTTATCACTTTCTTTGTCTTCGCCTATTCGCGCGATTATCTGCGCGATCGCGGTATATTCCGGGGCGAGTATTTCGTCCTGGGACTGTTTGGTGTGGTAGGCATGATGGTCATGGCCTCGGCGAGTCATTTCCTGACCTTGTACCTGGGCCTCGAGCTGTTGTCGCTCTCGCTTTACGCAATGATCGCGTTCCAGCGCGATTCCGCTACGGCGACCGAAGCGGCGATGAAATATTTTGTGCTTGGGGCGATTGCGTCCGGCATGCTGCTCTATGGCATGTCCATGCTCTATGGCGCCACGGGCAGCCTTGAAATTGCCGCGGTTTCCAAAGCGATCGGAGAGATGTCACCGGACAACATTATTCTGATTTTCGGGCTGGTATTCGTCATTGCTGGAATTGCCTTCAAGATCGGGGCCGTGCCGTTCCACATGTGGGTACCCGATGTGTACCACGGCGCGCCCACGGCCGTGGCACTGTACGTGGGGACGGCCCCGAAACTCGCGTCCTTCGCGCTGTTCCTGCGCCTGCTGGTCAGTGGGCTCGAACCGCTAGCCGGTTCCTGGCAGTCCATGCTCATGATTATTGCTGTGCTGTCCATGGCAATCGGCAATATCATTGCCATCGCGCAGGACAACATCAAACGCATGCTGGCGTATTCCTCGATATCGCACATGGGTTTCTTCCTGCTTGGCATCCTCAGCGCTGAACCGAACGGCTACAGCTCCTCGCTCTTCTACATTCTCATCTACGCGGTGATGAGCGCCGGCGCTTTCGGCATGATTATCTTGCTGTCGCATGCAGGTTTCGAGGCCGAGAATCTTTCGGACTTCAAGGGGCTCAACCAACGCAGCCCGTGGCATGCGCTTCTCATGATGCTGCTCATGCTCTCAATGGCTGGCGTGCCGCCAACCGTGGGCTTCTACGCCAAGCTGCTGGTGATCCAGTCGATCATCAAGGTGGGCATGGTCCCGCTGGCCGTGGTGGCGGTGCTGTTCGCTGTCATCGGGGCCTACTATTATCTGCGCGTGATCAAGCTCATGTATTTCGACGACGCCACGGAGCAGGCCCCGATCCGCGCCGGCCGGGACGTGCAGGTGCTGATCAGTGTCAACGTGCTGCTGCTCATCGGTATCATGCCGTGGGTGGGGGTCATCATGGAACTCTGTCGGCAGGCTATCCTGACACTATCCTGATTCATAAATATTCCGGTTAATTTGAAAATCCTTATTCACCACTATCCTTTGGTCATTCTGATCACTTGCTTGATCGGTGCTCCAGCGGCGTATGCAGCTCAGACAGCCCCTTCCTCTCCGCTCACTTTGAGTGTCGGCGTGGAAAGCTTCCTTTGGAAAGAATACAGCGGTGGCCAGCGTCTGCTACGCGAATCGGGTCCGCGGCTGACGATTGGACTTACGCTAGATCATTTATTGCATGGCAATCTGGCCAAACCCTATGCCATGGAATTTCGAGGTTACGTGGGGTTCGTTGACTATAAGGGCCAAACCCAGGCAGGCGTTCCGGTGCAGACCGATGTTGATTATTTCGGCATCAGCGCCGAGGTCATGGGGGCTCACCCCCTGCGGGCAAATCCTGGCACGAACGTGATTTTCGGCTTAGGCGTGGATACCTGGATCCGAGATATACAGGATGGTATCGCCGCCAATGGCTCCCCCGCTTTTGGATACCAGGAAGATTATTTCATTCTCTATGGAAAGCTGGGACCAGGATTCCTGTTTCAGAGTGGGGCGAGACGATCTTTTCTGCAGTTTGGAATGAAATACCCGTTCTTCACATATGAGCGGGCGCATCTTTCAACTGTCGGTTTCGACGACGATGTGAATTTGAAACCCGGAAAGAAGATTTCCGGATTTGCCAAGTGGCAAATAATCGGGGGGAAGGAAAAAGGCAAATCGCGTTTTGGCGCGAGTATTTATTACGACAGCTATCGTTTCAGTACTTCCGACGCCAAAACGGTAACCGCGGGTGGAACCTTATTTAGCGTCCGCCAACCCGAGAGCCGTATGGACGTATTAGGGGCAAGTCTCGAATATTTTTTCTAGACTGGATTCCGCCGTACGTCAGAACGCCGGATACACCTTCATCTCGCTCAGAAACTTTTCCTCCGTTTGCACAATCACTTGTGTCGGCGCTGTCGTCTCTAGCGGGACAGGCTCAATA
>Ga0224512_10000228_pt1 | contig 60016 bp, 76 predicted proteins | sample SF_May12_sed_USG_4_FD_169103 | JGI IMG/M metagenome (GOLD analysis project Ga0224512, IMG submission 169103) | Sediment microbial communities from San Francisco Bay, California, United States - SF_May12_sed_USGS_13 | ecosystem: Environmental > Aquatic > Marine > Sediment | place: USA...
CGTCGCCCTGTTCGCCCTGATCTGGAAGTTCGGCGTCTGGAGTGGGAAGATCACGACGTTGGTTGATGAGTTTGCCAAGAGTCACCGCGAGCATTATGCGACCGCTCACGAGCACGCGCAGCGGTTGTCGCATCTCGAGGGAGCCCGTGTTGAACCTCATTGACATCCCGAACGCGAACCACGGCGCCCAGCGGGGTCCGGGGGAGATCGACCTGCTCGTGATTCACGGGCATGGCGAGTGGGTGGTAGATCTGAACAACGACGGCGGGCTAGGTCGTGGCCGGATCTGGCACTGTACGGATTGGCTGCGCGCGATCGGCCTCTCGGTCCATGCGTGGTGTCTGCCGGACGGCCGGATCGTGCGGGAAGTCGATAGCTGGCGGAAGGCGTTCCATGCGCGCGCGTTCAATCGGCGCTCGATCGGCATGGAGTTTGCGGTCCCTGGAGTCTGGACCTATGACAAACTACAGCGGGCGTGGAGGACGGGGCACCCGGCCCAGCTCTACACCGATCTCCAGCTCGAGGCGGGAGTCGAGTGGTTTCGTGCGCGTGCCGTGGAGCACGACATTCCGCGAGCGGCTGCGTCGGTTCGGACTCATCGGCAGCTCGATCCTGGTCGCAAGACGGATCCCGGCATCCAGTTCCCACTCGAATCCTTCGTAGCCGAGTTCACCCGTTAGCGACGATGGTGCACGAGCCTCGTCGCGAGCGCGAGCACCTGGAGTAAGTCGGCGGCGGTCGGTTCCCCACCACAGAAATGCGATCCCTGGGCCCGGAGGTACGTGACGACGGCCTGCCGTAGCCGTTCGATCTCGGTTGGCCCCCGATCTACCTTGTTGCCATCGAGAAAGTCGGCGGGCTTGTCCCGCTTCCCGTAAGCGTATTCGCGCCACGCATCCCGATGACGTTGCATTTGCACCAAGTCGGTGTCACTCATCGGTCGTCGCCTCGCTGCACTGTGATCCCGCAGGTCGTATGCAGCACCCGGATCGTCACCGACACGCCGAATGACTGCCGGCACGAGCGGCAGATGGTCTCGAAGTTCCGCTCGAGCAGCTGCTCGTTGGTCAGCGTCGGTCGTTCCTCGTAGGCCCCGCAGTAGGGACACACGATGTCGGTCTCATCGTCCAGGTCGAACGCCAGCGTCTTGCCGGCAGCGATGCGCTCACGGCGCGCTATGCGGTACTGGTCGCGGTTCATCGCAGAATCTCCGTTGCTCTCACGGTCAGGTAAATTTCGCAGCGCTCAGGCTCGCCGTACACCTTCATAACCCACTGTTCGACAATTTGAGCGTCGTTCGCATAGACGACGCCTTGCAGCGCATCCTCCACGGCGCGCCAGAGTTTCGAGGCGTCGGGCTGTACGGCTGGATACCGGGGCGCGCTCGGCCGAAGTCCGCGCTTGCCGAAGTGCCCTTTGGGGCGGGCCAAGTAGAACATCGCCCTGGCTTGTATCGGGTCGCGGATCAGCGGCCGGCCAGCCATCAGCTCGGCGGCTTCCGCTCGGACCTGTGCTTGCCACGGCTTTGCCTTGCTTGAGGCGTCGGTGACGGACACGTGGATCTTCCCGCCCTTGCCGCGGATCGGGAATCCGCGCTTCGAGCCAGCCGGCACCGGCCGGCCGTACACCTTGAGCTGTATCGTCGTGTCCGTCATGTGGGCGGTCACGGATACCTCTCCCGCTCGCCGTCTTCCTCGCGCGGCAGCTCGAGCTCGGGCTCGGCCTCGGGCTCAGGGTCGGTCGTTTGGAGCAGCCTGGTGCGCTCGCGGAACTGTTGGTCAGCCAGCTCAACGCCTGGCGCACACTCCGCGCAGGCGGTCGCGTACCACCACGGGTCCGCGTCACCCCGGCGCTCAGCGAGCACCCAGAAGTAGCGCGGCCGCGGCCCCTCGAACCACTTGCCGCACGCCAGGCACTTGAGCCGCGCGGGGCGCGGATCGAGCTCGGCTAGGGGTCCGAGAGCTTCGCTGGGCGGGCTTCCACGTGCTGCGCCAGGTGGGCTTCCACGTCGGCTCGAATCGTCCTGCGGAGCTCCGGGAGGAACGCCCCCGTCCATTCCGCCTCCACTTTCTCCACGATCCTGTGGACCGACTCCTCCACCACCTTCGCCAGCTGCATCCGGGTCTCGTGGTGGAGGTAGTCCCGGAGCCGGTCGATCAACAGCTCGGACTTCTCGATCCGCTCGAGCAGCATCGGGATCAGGTCGTTCATTACCAGCTCCAGCTGCTCGTGGTCCGTCATGGGTTCGTGCGCGGTCATTCGGCATCCTCCGCTCCTGTTGGGATGTAGCCGTGCTCGGCCAGGCGGGCGAGGATCTTATCCACGGCCTTCCGTTTCTTGGTGCCGGCTGCGGCCAGCTTCTCGACGGTCCCGCCTCCCTCTTTGCGTTTGAAGATGTGTTCGAGCTCATGGTACTCGCGGCCATCCTGCTGGTTGTGGTCCGCGTGGTGGAAGGCCCCCTCGACGGCCAGCAGGCAGTCTTCCAGCCCGTAAATCTGGAGGTAGCGCCTGAGTCGGGTCTTCCGGTCTTCCGTGAGCACAACCCGCTTGCCGTTCTTCTTGGCACGCCAGGACCAGAAGGCGAAGACGGTGCGGGCTTCCCACAGCAGCCGGTGGCGATCGAACACGTCGGGCTCGAGGTCGTGCAGGGTCTCATTCACCCACTGGGCGGTCTCTTTGGCTGGCACGAGCGCTGTTCCGTTCGCAGAACGGGACAAACTCTCACCCTTTTTAGTAGGTGGAGATCCTAACTGGGAATCCTTCTTACTTACTGCATCTGCTTCTACATCTGCTTCTGCTTCTACCGTGACATCGTTACGTGTCACGCTTGGTTGTGACATGTCACGCTGCTGGCGACGAAAGCGGCTCTGCCGCTGGGCGTTCATAATCTGTTTGCGGGACCGCATCTCTCGGTATTTCTCGTAGTTGAGTAGGAGCCAGCCACCCTCGACCTTCTCGACGCGCCGGCCGCCGTAGCTCTGGTCTTTGCTGTCGATGTCGGGGGCCACAAGGATCTCGAGCGCGCGCTTGCACTCCTCGAGATTGACACGGGCCCGGTGGGCCAGGCCGGCCGTCGATGCCTCGACAATGCCGTACTCGTTGGCCATCGCAAGCATCGTAATCCAGACGATCCGGGTGCCGATGTCTTCCATCCAGACGGACGAATCGAGGATCGAGCCGAACAGCTTCACATACATTTGCGGCCTCGTAGCGGTGAAGGCGGGGACCGTGACAATGCGTTACTGTCACGGCCCCGTCAAGAGTCCTACTGGTTCGCCTTCGCCTCCTCGAGCTTGAGTTTCAGCTCGTCCTGCCGGATCCTGGTTTCTTCATCGATCTTGGCCTCGAGCTCCTCCGCGTCTTCGCCCTCGATCGGCCGTGAAATCTTGCCCGCTTCGGCTCGGTTGTCGATCTCGACCAGATCAGCCAGACCGGGGATCTCGGTCACAGGTAAGCGCTTGTCGGCGAGGTATTTAATCGCCGATTTCAGGCCCATCCGATCGTACCAGTCCCGCCACGGGATGCCGTCTTTCATCGCCGAGCTGGCGCGGATCCGGTCCACCTCGGTCCGGTTCATTACGTGGAACACCGGGACCGGGGCGTTCCGGAGCCACGCGATCGCGTAGAAGTACAGGATCTCCTTGGGGCTCGACCGGTCGATCGAGTAGTCCGGCTTGTGGTGAATGGCCATTGTGCTGCCTTCCTGCACGTCGAACTCGTCTTCGGGGAAGACGGTCTTGGCGTCCAGCATCAGCACGAGCTGGGACCGGTAGCCGAGTGTGATGAACCCGCGGTAGTCCGGGATCATCTGACAGCGCCGCTTGTAGGGCACCAGGTGGGCCTCGCGGCCCAGCATGAGCCCGAGCCGGGCGGCATCGTAGACGGCATTGAGCACGCTGTTGGGGCTGCACTCGCCCAGGTCGTCATTCCGCGCGACCTCGAATTGGGCGATCCGGACCAGCTGGGCGCCCGTGATCCCCGCCGTGCCCGGAATGATCTCGTCCAGTCGGGCCGCCCGCTTGTTGAGCATCTGGACGGCGGTGAAGTCTTTGCCGTCGATGGTGACGGTCGCAAGGGCTTTACCCATGAGTCGGCTCCTGGTCGCTGATATGATAGACCCGCAGATCCTTGTACCGGCTGGGGTTCTTCCGGAACGCCTCGAGATCGGCGCGCAGCTCACCGGCCCGCACGTCAGCCTGAATCAGCGCAACGGCTTGGTCTTCTCCCATCCACGTTTGAAGCAGCTGCATGAGCCACGCCTGCACCCGCAGCGGATCGAGCAGGCCCGCGCCGAGTAGGCGCTTGGGGTCGATCGCACCCTGGCGCTCCCGCTCTTTGAAGTAGACCCGGGCGCCGGCGCCCTCGAATTGGCCCAGGTGGCCGCACTCGTCCCGCAGCGCTTGGCGCGCCTCCTCGTACAGCTCGTCGGCCTCCTGCTTGAGCGCTTTCATGTCCTGGAGCTTCTCGATGATGGCCCGCCAGCTCGGGTCCGTCCGGGGCTCGACCTCGCCCTCGACTTCGGGTAGGTCGATCGTCCATTCCGGGTCGCGTGGCTTGGGTGGCTGCTGGGGTACGACGTGGTTGTACCAGAAGTGCTCGCACACCTCGACGACCTGTTGCTGGATCGCCGGCTCGATCACGACGGTTGGCGTGACGAATTGCCACGAGTCCGGCTGGAGGACAGCAAACGTGACCCAACGGTGCTTGCACAGCGTTCCGTAGTGGATGCCCTGGAGCTGGTTGTGTTCTGGGAGGCCGCGATCGACCACCTTCTTGAAGACGCCGCGCATCATGGTCTTCGCCTCGAAGACGCCGCGCTCGTCCGTGACCTCCTTCACGTCGTCGCGGGCCATTACCAGCGAGTCCGGGTGGCCGATCATCCATTTGTGCTCCGGATGGCGGCGGAACCGGGCGGGCTGGAGGCGCCGGCCAGAGCGCAGCTTGTAGAGCTGGCGGATCACAGGCTCGAGGAACCGGCCGCGCTCCTGGACGGGGGTGGGGGCTTCGTCAGGCTCGACTTCTCCCGTCTTCTCGAGGTACACATCGAGCGCATTTCGGTACGGATCGACGCCCACGATGGCGCCGACATCCGAGCCACCTATTCCGGTCAGTCGCCGTCGGTGGAACTCGGCTCGGCTGCTCTTTGGGGTGTGCATCTTGCCTCTCCTTCGGTCAGGGTCTAAATTGTCCTCTTCGGAGGGTTGTGAACGCTGCTCACGTAGTACGCGCGCGTCCAGTCACCTCACGCAAGGTTCTGCGGCCAACCGTGTGGGTTAGCGCTCCGACTGGGCGCGCGCTCCTCCCCTCTCGGCCTCGAGCTCCACGGCCACGATCTCAAACCACCAGACCAACAGCGTCACGGTCCACTCGTTGTCGTTGGCCAGGATCATGAGCTCTGGGCGGGCCGGCCAGTCGATCGGCAGCCAGGTCCAGGCCCCACCATGATCGTCCAGGCGGGCGACAAACCAGTAGTCGACTGCCCGGCTCGATTCGATCCCGTATCGGCCGAGATGGTGCCGCACGTGGTTCGCAGACGCCGGCACGATCAGGAACGCATAGTGGCTGGCGTCGCCTGGCTCGAGCTTGACGACCGCGGGCTCGCCGCGGGCCAGCACACGGACCAACTCGCGCAGCTCGATGTTGATGGGTTCGGGGTTCATCTGCTTCCCCGTGTGGTACAGCAGGTCTGCGTGCATCATCGCAACACCTCGTCCAGTTTGGATTGGATGGATCGCGAGTAGTCGACGATCCGGCGCACCACCGCGGCCGGTACGGGTCGGTGGCCGTTCTCCCAGCCGTGCCAGCTCCGGAGGCAGACGCCGGCCCAGGCGGCCGCGCGCGCCTGGGTCCAGCCGCTCACTTGCTGGTTGTTACGGGCGCGGAACTCGCCGGCCTGGGCAAGCCGCCACGCCTCGAGCTCTGGGCCGCTGAGCGCGCCGCGGCCGAAGTCACGGCTCTGGATGAGCCGGCGAATGGCGGGGGTACTCATTGCGCCTTCCCGTTGCCACGCCGGCCGGTCGATACGGCGCGGACGCGCTCGAGGACGCGGTTGATCGTCTTCTGCACGCATTCGAGGTTCCGGCAATAGGCCAGGTCGTTGACGTGCCCCCATATCTGGTCGCTGCCGCACACGACGCACTTCTCGGTGGTCGTCATGTTTTCCTCGTTTCGTCGATCAGGCGCTCGATTGCGCGCTCCTGGTCGTTGGCCGGTGAGAACCCACTGTCCGGGGTATGGGCAGTAAGGTCCGTCCCGTTGGCGTCCGTGAACGTGTCATGGGCCAGCGCCGACCTCAACAGCACTCGGGCGCGGATCGCTTGCCGCTCGAGCTCGCGCGCTTCGGCCTTGTTGATCAGCGCCGCGGCCGCGAGCAGCATGGCCCACGCCTCGTTCTCGAGCAGCGCCAGGCCGAGCACCAGCGCCACCATCGCGGTGTAGATCGGGCCGGCATACAGCAACCTCCAGACTCCTAACATGTGGTCTCCCCCTCTCGGAGCTGGGGTTAGGCGGTGCCGGCGCGGCGCGAGCGTAGACTCGTGGGTTTCACGTGCCTGACAGCCCAGGAATAGCCGCAGGACTCGGAACAGAATCGGCCGTTGCCCTCGATGCCCCAGCCGGCCTGGAAGCTCACACTGAACGGGAAGTCTTCCTGTGTTCGGCGTCGGCGCGGGCGCCGAGCGGGATCCAGGAGGTCGACGAAATCCGCCGCCTCATCATCCGACTCGAAGCTCCGCTCGAGCCGGTACGCGCGCAACGGTTTGTCGCAGCTCACGCACTTCGGTCCGTCGGTTCGTTGCTTCGCCATCAGATCGCCAGTCTGACCCGATCGTACAGGTCGATGAGGGTTTGCATCTCCTGGGTGCCGTAGCGGGCCAGCTCGTCCCACTGGCCAGCGAGCGCCCAGCCCAGGACGTGGTGCCCCGCCTCGCGTGCCTCGATACCGAACGCCTCAGACCACACGCTCAACGTCCCTCGAGCTCGCCGGTCGCCGTCGCTGAACAGCAGCCGCAGGTCGATGTGCTCCTGGTGCCGGTAGGGGTAGAGCAGCTCGTACCACTTGAACGTCGGCAGCTGGATTCCCAGGAGGGCCGACCGCCAGCGCATCATCGGCAGGTCAAAGCCCTTGCCGTTGAACGTGACTAGCACCTTCCGGGTCTCGAGTGCCCGGGCCACGAGCCGCCAGCTCTCGCGCAGGATCTCCCGCTCGAGGTCGCGCTGCTCGAGCTCGGTGAACTCATCCCACGGGTTTGGATCAGCGATGGTGGACACCTGGACCGTCTTGGTCTGGATCCCCTTGGTGTCGTCAAGCCAGCCCATCGAGACACTCACGACCTGGCCGGTGATTGGGTGGCAGGCCGGGATGGTGCCCGTGATTTTCAGCGGGTACTTCCCTTGCTCGATGGCGACGGGTTCGCCGGCCTCGCCCTCGGGCGCGTCAGTCTCGATGTCGTCGCTGTCCATCTTGTACGGATCGCGCCACCGTCGTTGCGGCACGGTCTCGATGTCCAGGGCGAACGGTGCTCCTCGTGGTGGGGCCATTAGGGCGCTCCTCGGTGGATGGCTGGCGACGGGTCGCGCGAGCGATCGCGCTTGGGGTGTCGCGTCAGGGTGAGCACGTTGTTGACTGCCTCGAGCAGCGCCGGCGTCGGGTTCGGCTGATCGAGTGCCGCGTTGAGCAGCCGGCGCGCGGCCTTCCCGTGCTTCTTGTCTTTGTGCTGGTCTGGTGGGCCGTCCCACATCTGGCTAGGACTCGGCATAGCTCTACTCCTCCTCGTGTCGACGTAGCCGGGCCATGAAGGCCCGCGCTGCTGGTCGGGCCCAGGCCCGGGCGAGGCGCCGGCGATTGTTCCGCTCGTGCTGGGGCTGGCACGCGAACATCCAGCGGCACTCGCGCGGCTTCGCCTCGTGAATCGAACAGAGCCCGTCGGGATGGTGGAGTCCACACGGGCGGCTGGTCCACATCGGCCAGGCCCAGCTGGCGTCCTCGCCGGCCCGGAGGCCGTCGGCAAACGGGATGGGCACCAGTGGCTGCTGGCAGTCGCACGGCTCCTCCTGGTCGTGGAGCGGGCACCCGATCCAGTGGTCGAACGCCAAGTGCGTGCGGAACAGCTCGCGCGGGCTGCACCCCAGGTGCTGCGCGAGCCGTCGCACGTCGTTAGGGCCGAGCCAGCCGGGCATGTGTGTGCAGCAGCTCCGGCAGGCGTCACAGGCGCAGCCGGGCGCCGTCAAATCCCGAGAGCCGTGAGCCCGGGCGATTGCTTCCCCTCTAGGGCTCGCCGGGTGTAAGCGATCGCATCCCGGCCCGCGTTGTTCAGGTGGCGCAGCCACACCACCCGGGTCGGGCTCCAGCGCCACCCGTAGCGGCGCATGAGCTGGCACGTGGGCCGATCGGGTTTCGTGTCGAACTCCCACCAGATGCGGTTCTCTTCCGGGTGCTCGGTGATCTTGTAGCCGGGCCCCTCGATCGCCGGCGTTGGGCTCGCGGTCTCCGGATCCGGTCGGCTTTCCAGCTCCTTGATGCGGTCCCGGACGCGCCGGATGTTGGCGCCGAGATTCTGGAAGAAATAGCCCGGGTACACCTTGTGCTTGTCCGGTACCCAGGGCGCGCCGGGCTCCTGCTGGCTCTGCATCGTGGCGTCAATTCGCGCGGCGGTGTCGTCCCTCATGTCCGGGAACCCGCGCAGCGTGCTATGCTTGCGCCAGTAGGCGTTGATCTGTTTCGCCTGGTCGCGTTGGCGCTCCATCGTGGCCAGCCCGGCCTGTAGCTTGGCGACCGCGCCGGGGTCGTCGCTGCTGATCCCACCGCTCCCCACTCTGGCGGCGGCCGCCTCGAGCCGCTTGGCCTCGTCGGTCGCCTCGATCGCCTTGCGGGTGTTGGTGTGCATCTTCTCGATGTCGCGGCGGTGCCGCTTCTCCGAATGGTGGCCGACTAGGATGGGCTGGCCCTGCATCACCCGGCCCAGGTCGTCGCTCGTGGCGTGCCGGCGCTCGGCTTCGGCGCGCAGTCGTGCGGCCTTGTTCCGCATACGCTCGCGCCGTGCCTCTTGGCGTGTCTCGTAGTCGTTCACTGGAGGATCCCTACCAACTGCTCGAGCTGGCTGCTTGTCAGCTGGACGTGATCGAGCCGCCAGCTCTTGCCGTCGTAGCTGGTCGCGCGATAGATCCCCGGCAGGTACAGCGTCACGCCCTCGCCGTTGCCGTTCTGACTGATCGATCCGCCCAGCTTGGCCACTAACCGTTCGGCTTCCTGCTGGCGGGTGTCGATCTCTTCCCGGATCTCGCGCGCTCGAGTCACCATCAGCGCAAAGACGCGGCTGTATTCGGGCCAGAAGCGCCGCGCGATGTCGGCCGCAATCTTCTCGGGTGTCTTCGTCAGACTCACCGTAATGCTGAAATCGTGCTGGCGGTTCTGGTTGGGCATTTCCTGAGAGAGTAGGTTGTCCCGCGGTAGGAACGCGCAGGTGCCGCGCGGGTCGTCTGGCCACAGTCCGTCAATGTGCAGCCGGCCCTTGGCTCGGGTTGTGTTCATCCAGACGGCTCGGCCGTCGGCGTGGGTCAGTCGGGCGCTCCATTGGTTGCGGACCTCTTCCTCGTAGCGCTCGTATCGCAACGCCAGCCGGCTTGCTCTGGCGATCGCGCTTGCGAGCGCTGGTAGGTTCAGCTCTGCGGGCTGCGTCATAGTTGCGCTCCTCGCTGCGGGTGGGGGTGGCTCTGCGTGCCACCGTATAATAGACGCGCAAACTTTGCGTGTCAAGCTGGGTTCAGTCTTCGCGCTGGCACACGAAACACGTGGAGCCCTCGCGCTTGCGGCCGTCCCACTCGTGGCCGCACCTGGGGCAGTTGGGCGAGGCGGCCGGCTGGGGTCTCGGGATTAGTCCGGCCTTCACAAGTCGGCACGTCGGGGTGTGCCTCCGGTCGTCAACTGTCCATGTGCAATCGCAACGGATCATTAGAACGCCTCCGGAGCGTAGATGTAGGGCGAGCCGGCGCCCTCGGCGGCGCGCGCCTCGCAGTCGACACACAGGCCCGACGGCATGAGGCGCGCCGGGGTCTCACACGTCGGACACACACCCAAGGGACGGCCCAGCGTCACGCGCTCAACCCAAAGGCGGGCCCACAGCTGGTCTCGATTCATAGCGCCACTCCATACGGCTCGAGGCCGACGGCAACCCGTAGTGCGTCCTCTTGGGCCTCCGCCAGCGTTGGGTAGGCATGCTCGGAATGGTGAATCAAGGTGACCCCATCGGGCAGCTCGACAGTGTAGGGCCACAGAGCGGTAGGGTGGCCACAGTGGCGCACCACAGGCCCGACTGGCCGCCCGTTGTGGTGCAGCTGCCAGCTGGCGCCACACGTCGGATGTCCCGGCCCGGGGCGCTTGGCCCACCGATAGCCTAGCGCGGACATGGCCGGCGCTGCTTCTCGGGTGGCCACGTGTCGGCGCCATTCGGGGTCCAGATCAATTCGCTGTCGGCGAACTCGTAGACATAGGCTAGGACGGCCATATTTCGCCGCCTGGCGGTCTCGTATGCCTCTTGATAGGAGTCGTATGGGTAATCGTCTACCCTGTCGTCACTGTCCACGAGATGATAGCGTATTATGGTCATGGGGAGCCCTCCCTAGCGGCGCCGGCGTGTCTTGCGCCGGGGCTCGCGGTTCAGGAGTACAGCGGTCACTATCTCGCTGTAGGTGGCCTCGAAAAGCGGGGTGCGGGCCCGGAGCGGGCGCACCGTAACCGTGCCGGCGCGCAGCTCGACCACCAACTCACCCAGCCGTCCACCGGATACGACACGGCGGAGCGCCTTGTGGTTGGCTCGAGTCAACGTCATGGCTCACCCGCGCAATCGGAAGTCGACATCATGGAACCCGGCCCGTCGGAGCTGGCGGAAGAGCTGCCACACCAGGGCGGCCGGCTGCGGCGACGCCCAGCCCGCCCAAATATGGCCGTCGTCCCGGCTGAATACTTCGGCGCGCCGCGGGGGCAGCTGCGCCACTCGAGCGGCCAGCGCGCGGTCTAGGGCGGTCGGTCTCATGGCGTGAGCTCCTTCACCCGGGCATAGTCGCCGGTCGAAACGTAGTAGGTGCCGGCGTAGGTCCGGCCGTTGTCGCCGTGCACCGTGATTGACTGGCGCTCGGAGTAGCTGCCAGCAAAGCCGGGGCAACGATACCGGGGCCCAAGCCGGGCGGTTCCCAGTCGATCGCCTACCCAGGTCGTGAACAGGACGGGTCCGCTGTGATCCTTGGGGAGCGCGACGTAGCCGAGGTAGCGGCTGGGTGGGGTGGTGTGCCAGTCGTACACCTCGAGCGCTGAGCGCTGCGCGTTGCTCGGGGGTAGCGCGTCATTAGGCACTTCGGACGGGTGCCAGCTGCGGCGCTTGCCCAGCCAGGCACGGAAGCGCGCTTCCTGGCGCCTCACGCGCTCGGCGTCCCGGTTCACGAATCCGGGCCCGGTCACTACTGGCGGGTTTACGTCGTCGCGCTCGAGCTGGTGTTGCTCGGCGTCCCAGTGGTCTAGCGAAAACATGAGCGCTCCTTAGACAAGGGTTAGCTGTTCGGCGCCCTGCGGCGCGCCGGCGCAGCGGGTGAGGAGGCCGGCCGCCATTGCGGCGCGGTCGCGGTCGTGGTGTAGGTCCATTGCGCGGTGGCCGGAGGGGCGCCGGCACCAGCTACCAACCGGCGCCCGACAGTGGGGACACGCCACCTCGAGCGCGGGGTCTCGTGGCCATTCCTGGCCACATCCGGCGCACCGGCTCGGTTTCATCGGCCTAGCTCGAGCTGGATCCGCTCGACCGTTATGGCCGGGTGTTGGGCTCGTACGCGCTCCCGCCACTTCTCAGAGTAGGGGCCGAATCCGGCTGGATCCGCCAGCTCGAGCAGATCGAGCGGACAGTCGATCTCGAGCGGCCCCATATCCTCTGACACGGGCTTGTATCCCCAGCCAGTGGGGGCCGGCTGGCGATCGAGCAAGTAGCACACAACGATCAAGCGGCCGTCGCTCAATCGCTCGACCGTCCAAAGGTGCGGCCGGCCAGTCGGTGCGACGTGCGACCGAACGGCCGGGCCCCGGGCCGTCAGCATGGCGATCAGCTGGGCCTTCGTCTGGTTGTGCTCGTAGTACCAACCCATAGTCGCGCTCCTGGGGTTGGGGTGGGGTACAGTCTGTGGCCAGTCTCCAATTTAATGCGCAATCTTTGCGTGTCAATAGTGAGATCTTGCAGGCCGGCCAGCCGTCCCGTACCTTGCCTCCTAATCTCGCGCGGGGTTTTGTCAGTGACCGGTAAGCTCACGGTAGGGCGCACTCCCAACTTCATACGCAAGCTGTGCGCGGAGCGCTTTCACGACGCGCTGCCGCTGCTTGACGCGATTATCTGGGGCGGGCTGGACTTGACCCCGGAAGCGGCTGAACGGCTCGGCCTGGGGGATCCTGGGGAGCCGGGTGGGCCTCGAGAGCGGGCGCAGCTGGTGGCCTCGATCAAGGAACGGCTCTCGGCGATGGAGCTGCTTGCGCGGGTCGGTGTTGGGTTCCGGACGGAGAGCCAGGCCGATCGACGGGGCGACGTTGGCGCCGGCGTGATCGCGCTGCCCGACTGGGATGATGAGGTAGGCGAATATGAGGTGATCGAGCCGGGGGATCCGGCAGCGTTGCCACGTGGGCAAGCCGAACCTGGCGGGTGAGCTCGAGTCAGCCGGCGAGCTCGAGCCGTTGGTCCGGCAGCTCGTGAGCCAGTCAGCCGGTGCCTCGAGCCCGGGAGAGCTGGCCTATCGGCGAGCGCTGGCGGCGGCCTACCAGAAAGGGCGGGTGCGGACTATGCGCGACGTGGCGGAGCTCGTGAATCGAGCGCTCCAGGATGCAATAGGCCGGCTGCTGTGACGCCGGCGATCGGTGGTGCGTCGTGGTGCAACTTGGTGCAACGGTACGTGACGGAGCGTGACCTAGCGTGACGGAGCGTGACGGTCACGCCAGCCAGGGGCAACGGCCGGGCGCGGTCGACTGCCGGGGCCCGCATTGCTCGAGCCGGTTCGTCTGGGTGGACTGCCTGAAACGGGACGGCCAGCTGGGGCGGGTGCCGCTCGAGCTCGAGCCGTGGTCTGGGATCCGGCCAACCGGGTCGCTGCGTGGCCTGTTCGTGCTGCTCGAGCCCGGGCGGGTGCGGGCGGCGCGGCGTGGCGACACGGGCCCGTTCTATCGGTCCCACTTCGCGAGCTGTCCGGATGCCGCGCGGTTCCGCGGTGCTGGCCGGCAGCGGGCCCGGAGCTGAGCCGGTGCTCTTCGGCGAGCTGCTACCGGGCAACTGGGCCCGACTGGTGGGAGTGCTCGAGCGGGAAGGGCTCGAGCTCACGGTCCAGCCGGCGCGCGACGTGGTGACGATCGGGACGCCGGACGGCTCGGTGGTCTCGGTCGACGGTGCGGCGCTGCGGGTGGCAGCTCGGCACGGGGACGGGGCGGTGCTGGCGGTGCTGGACCGGGTGGCTGACTACCTCGAGGCGGCGCGGGATGCGGTCCAGCGGTGCGAGCGGGCCGGCCAGCTGGCGGCGGTCCGGGACGGCGGGGGCGAGGCGTGAGCGGGCAGCGGGAGCTGGTTGGGCGGGTTGCTCGAGCGGTAGTTGCCGGCATGGCCCGGTACGGGATGGACGTGGTTGGGCGGTACAGCCGGGAGTTGGTGAGCCCGGAGCTCGTGGTAACGGCGGCGCTCCTGGAGTGGGACCGGCTCGAGCCGTTGGGCCCGTTGGGTCCACCGCTCACGTGTTCGCTCGAGCAGCCCGGTCTGCTGTGCGGGCCGGCCCGGGCGGTGGGTGGGTCGCTCTCGTGCCTCGAGTCGGGGCACCACCGCGACTGCTACTATCGCCGGCATCCACGGGGCACGATGCCTCCAACACTACCGGAAGGGGTGACGACATGAAGACGATGGAGCTGGTGAAGGCGGCGACGCTGGTAGCCGGGCTCGTGCTGGTGGCGGGCGTGGTCTCGCGGTGCACGACGGAGGCGGGCGCGTCGGCGGTCCCACCGTCGGCCGTGCGGATCCGGATGGTGGAGCTATGGCAGGCGCCCGACTCGGCTCGGTTCGTGGTCACGTGGGCGATGCCGGACACGTTGACGCCGGGGCAGCTACCGCTGGCCGGCTTCCGGGTCGAGCTGTGGGACCAGGTAGGCGACACGGTGTTGGCCAGCCAGGCGGCCGGGCCGGCGCTGCGGTCGGACACGGTACGGCTGGCCTGGATTGCGCCGGGTGACACGCTGGTGCTGCGGGCGCAGGTGGTGGCGCAGGACACGCGGGGCACGGAGTCGGCGCCCGGGCAGTCGGTGCCGTGGGTCTGGCGGCGGGGGATTGTGGCGCCATCCATCCCGGGGCCGGTCGAGCTGGTGCCGATCGATTCGACGGTGAGCCTGGCCCGGGTGGACGTGCGGCCGAACGTGGTGGTGGTGGCGCCGGGCGAGCTGGTCCAGTTCTGCGCGATCGGCGTGCTGGCGGATTCGACCAGCGGGGTGCTGGTGGACTTTCGGCGGCCGGATGGCACGGTCGGCACGCTGGACGCGGCGACTCGGCTGTATTGCGAGGATGTGTACCAGGTCTGGCTGACGGAGCGGGCGGCCTGAGCTGGACCGGCAGATGGCGCTGTGGTACGTGGAGGGGTTCGACCGGGTGGCCTGGCTGCTCCGGGGGCAGGTGCTGGCCCCGCGGGCGTATGCGTTGTGGCAGGACGCCCGGGCGGTGCTCCGACGGACGCAGCCCTACTGGACGCCAGAGCGCAGAGCGGTTATAGGGGGTGGGGGCAGGCGGTCGATCCAGGCACTTCGGCCTGGCGATCTACGAGATCCAAGGGGGTAGGACTCGCAAGGGCACCTGTTCCCGCCTCTCACTTTTCTCGGAGGTAAGAGCCTGCATGGACCACACAACGAGACCGGCCGATCTGACGCAGGGCGATCGGCGCGACATGACGGTGCGGCTGGACGTGATGTTCAAGCTGCACCAGCTGCCCGATGGCCACACCAACCAGGCGAAGCAGCTCCGGGCGATTCGGACGATGGGGCGCGAGCTGTGCCAGGTGATCGCCGACAACACGCCGCGCTGCGCCGACCAGTCGACGGCGTTCCGGACGGTACGCGAGGCGGTGTTCTGGGCGACGGAGGCGATTTTACGGGAGGGCGCCATCTGATGCTGTTGGAGTTCGTCGGGGGCCCGTTGGATGGGCGGCGGGACATCTTCTCGCCACCCGAGGGCTCCACGTTCATCACGTACACGACGGACCCGCAGCCGGTGACGACGATGCTGGAGCCGCAGGCGGTTGCCGAGCTCGTGCCGGTCAGGGAGCATCGGTATGCGCGCCGCAAGATGGCCGCATCTGGTCCGGAGTGGCGCGGCAAGACGGGGTACTGGCAAGAGGTCTGGTGGGAGATTTGGCTTTACGAGGGGGTCACATGACCAAGCTACTGTTGCGCGTGGCGGCGTTTCTCGCCCGGCTGGCGCGCCCGCTCAAGGAGCTCTCGGACAGGCACAAGTGGGTGAATTGGGGGCTGGGCCATCCCGGGGGCTATCTGCTGCTGGGCCCGGTCCCGTTTGCGCTGGGGGCGTTGCTGCTGCGGTGGGTGGGGCTGGACGTGTCGCTCTGGTGGGCGGTGCTGTTCGGGTCGTGGTTCTCGTGGGGCCACTACATCTACCGCGAGCCCGAGGATTTCTTCTTCCGGATCATGGACTTGGAGCAGGATCCGGCGACGGTCTTGTGGCTCGAGGATCGGCTGATGGATATACTCGGGCCAACGATCGTGCACGGCGCCGTCCAGGCGCTGCTGCTACTGGCGCGATGAGCTTCACGGTCAAGGTCCGTGGGAAGCCCGTCACCTACGGGGTGAATACCGACCTGGTGGATCGGCACGCCGTCGCACAGTGCTCCGAGTGTGAGTGGAACGACCACACGCACAGCAGGCGGTCTCCTGGTCATTTCAACATCAACGTCCATCGTCACGTCGAGCAGACCGGTCACGAGGTCAACGTCTGGCGGGATCGGCGTACCAGCGTGAGTCTGGTACGGTTGAGTCGACATCGACGGCCGGGCGAGCAAGGAGTAAAGTGAGCATGGACCCCAAACCTGGAGCTGCACCGGTGCTGGCCTGTGGCTGCGTTGGCCATTGCGGCGGGCACACCGAACAGGGGCCAGCGGAGCCGGACCCCACGGCGAAGATCCGCGATGCTGAGGCAGATCAGCGGCCATACTTCGAGTTTCACAAGCAATTCAGGGCGCCTCCAGAGCCGATCGACAAGAGCGATTGGACCCACATCGTCAAAACGGACAACTGGAAGCACCGGGCGGCGAACATGCGGTGCCAGACGTGCATGTTCTACGTGCCCAAGGTGACGCCGAGCCCGCGCACGGCCGTCGGGCGCTGCCGCGAGCGGAGCCCGACGCTCAAGGGCTGGCCGGCTGTGTTCCCGACGGACTGGTGCGGCGCGCACAAGCTCGATGAGGCCAAGCTCTGAGAGCCGACCCAATCCGCGATCTGCGGTTCGAGGGGTTCGTGAAGGCGACGTTCGGCTGCGTCGCCACGGGGCCAGCGTGCACAGGCTCGCGCGAGTTCAGCCACCTCGATCACGCGGGCATGGGTAGCAAGCGGGTGCCATCCTACCGGAACGGGGTCGTGAAGTGTACCGGACACCATCACGAGTATCACCAGCACGGCCGCGAGGCGTTTGAGGAGCGGTTTCACGTGAAACTGTCGGCGGTGGCCGACTGGCTGGCCAGGGAGTTCGATGGCGACTTCCTGCTCATGGCCGAAGAGCCACCGATCGGCGTCTGGAGATTGCGATGAATTGGCCAGAGACCCTGCGATTGGAACCGAGCGCCAAACTGGCGCTCGAGGACGTGGTGAACAGCAATCCGTTCCTCGGTAACTGGATCGAGGGCGAGGCATACGCGAACAACCACCAAGCGCGCGAGATGGGGCGTATCTTGATCGAGGCGTTCCATCCGGAGATTCAGCACGCCCGGATTGCCTACCTGTTCCGGGAACGGATGCAGACCAAGGGGACGGTCGTGCATGCGAAGGCGAAGCGGGCCGGTGCGCAGTTGAAACACCTGGCCGACATCGATTTCGTGCTCGAGTTCAACTGGACGGCCTGGCGTGGGCTGGATACGGTGGCTCGAGCGGCGCTCGTCGACCACGAGCTCACGCATTGCAGCCGGAACGACGACGAAGAGTTCTGCACGGTGCCCCACGACATCGAGGAGTTCCATACGATCGTGGCCCGCTGGGGACTCTGGAACCGCGATGTCAAGACGTTCTCTGACGTGCTGCATCGCCAGCTGGAGCTGTTGCCGGCGTAAGGGCTATGACTACCCGGCGTGAAGTCGTTGGGGCGCTCCTAGCGCTGTTTGGGGGCGTCCTGCTGCCTGAACCCGTGCGCGATCTGATTCGCGTAGCGCGCCCTGCGGGGATGTGGGGCACCGCGATCTTTCCCGGCGATCAGTTCACCATCACGGCACAGCAGTATTTCGAGTTCTCCGTGTTGAAGCCATCATCGGCGGGTATCATCTCGCGGATCGAGACCGACTTCTTGCCTAATCCGGCCGGACCGGAGATCGTTACGTTGAAAGCCACCAAGGCTGAGATTGAAGCCCTGGAACGCATGGTGATCCCCGAGCGTGAGTTCTTGGCGAGGCTCGAGGCGCGACCGTTCGTGTGGGACGATGATCCCCACCCAATCTGGAAGGGGTCTCATGGCAAAGTCTGAGCACTCCCGGGATATGATCAATGCGGCGCGACTGACCCGCACCCTTCGGGACAAGCAAGCCGTCGCGGAGGTGGTGGGCGAGAGCACGTTCCATTTGAGTCCTACACAGGGCGCGGAGGTTATTCGGGGGCTTGGGCTGGGGTTCACCCGGGCGATGTGGGTCTTGGGTCGCGTCCGTGTCACACTGGCGAAGGCTGACCATGCCTGTCCAACCTGTGACAAACTGACGGGCGCGCTGGACGATGAGCTCAACCATCACGATCTCCTCACGTTCTTCAAGGATCTGGAGCGGTTTGGGGTATGAGCGGTGATTAACCCGTACAAGGAGGCGGCGCCGTGGGCACGACTCGCGCTCCTCGTTACGCTTGGGGCGGCTCTCCTCTACGGCCTCGGTCGCTGGGACCAGGCCATCTCCGATCGCGCTCGGCAGCTCGAGGACGACACCCGGGCCGCATTGCGCCTGACCCAGCTGCTTCGGGCTCAGCGCGACTCGTTGCGCGCGATCGAGGATTCGCTCGTCGCGGTTGATTCGGCGCTTGCGGTACAGGAGAGGCGTGCAACTGTCGCTCTTCGAGAGCTGGCGGCACTGGATCGTCGCGAAATGGACAGCGTGGCGGCGGCCTCCGTGGCGAGTCTGTTGCCAGCATTGCGGCTCCGACCGTTCATCAGCGGGGCAGACACGCTCTATGCTACGGACGAAACAGGGGTTCGTGTTCTGGCCGGTCGGCTGCTGCGTCTGGATCAGGTGGAGCGAGAGTTGGCCCAAACTCGAGTGGTGGCTACTACCCGCACCCAACGCATCGCGACGTTGGAGCTCGCCTTGGGGGCCGCTCAGCTGCGCGCAGATACGGCCGAGGCGCGGGTGAGGGTGTTGGAGCCGTTACTCGAGCGGTGGCAAGCGCAACGTGAATGTCGTATCCTCTGGCTCGTGCCCTGCCCGTCCCGGACAATGGCGTTCGTGCTTGGGGCTGGTGTGGGCGTGGCGGGCACCCTGGCCCTTGGAGGTCTCTGATGCTGGAACACAACGGCGAAACCATTCGTGGCGGGCGGGTGATCCGGACGGTGTTGGCGATCTTCCTAATCCTCGTTTCAGCGGCCATGCTGATCGTGAAGTTCGTGGTCATTCCGCTCAAGACAAGCGCGATGCCGTCGATCGAGCTCACCGAGTCGATCTTCCATCTGCTCGTGATTGTCGTCGCGGTGGTTGTCTATGACCATCGGACCGGCAAGGCGCTATTCGCGGGACTCGGCAACCTCAAATTGCCGTTTGGCGGCAAGTAGTTGAAGATCCGGCTCGAGGAGGGGCAGCGCCTCCTCTGGAAACCGATCTCCAAACGCCAAGTCGAGCTACTGCGGTCCACCGAAGATGAGGTGTTCTTCGGTGGCGCCAAGGGTGGCGCGAAGTCCGAAGCTGTTCTGATGAAGCCGCTCAAGCAGGTCCATCTCGAGCGGTTCAAGGCACTCATCCTGCGGCAGACCTTCCCCGAAGTCCAGGAACTCATCGATCGATCGCATCGGTACTACACCGACATGGCCGAGCGGCCGGTCTGGAACGGGTCGCTGAAACGGTGGACCTTCCCCAATCCCAATACCACGTTTGGCACGGGTGGCGGGATCATCCAATTCGGTCACTGTAAGACCAAAGAAGAGGTCAAGCTCTATCACGGGGGCGAGTGGGCACAGATCAATTACGATGAGGTCGCCGACGTGAAGGATGAGGCGGTCTGGATTGAGCTGATCGCCGAGAATCGGTGTCCAAACCCGCTCGTGCGCCGCCAGATGATTGGCACGGGCAACCCGGGGAAGCCGGGCCATCCGTGGTGTAAACGGCGCTTCATCGATCGCTGTGGCAAGCAGGGGCAAACGATCTATCGATACGACCTCAAATTGCCGAACGGCGACGTGGTGCAGCGCACGCGCCGTTTCATTCCCTCGAGAGTCACCGACAATCCGATCTACGCCAACGATCCCGTCTACATGGCCGCGCTCATGTCGCTCCCCGAAGTGCTGCGGCGCCAGCTGCTGTTCGGCGACTGGGATGCTGGCTTCGGCCTCGCGCTCGAGGAGCTCGATGAGATGGTGCACATCATCCCGAGCTTCAAGGTGCCCGCCAGTTGGACCCAGTTCGGCGCGTTGGACTGGGGCTACCAGCACCCGTGGGTCTTTGGCCACTATGCGAGCGATGAAGACGGTCGGCTCTACAAGCTCAACACCATCCGGGGTCGGTGGATGAGCGATCGGCTGATTGCCGAACGGATCAACGACAAAGTGCCGGTCCAGGAGCTCTCCTACATTGTGGCGGGCCACGACTGCTGGGCCGAGGTCAAAGCCCGGAGCGACGACATCACGCCGTCAACTGCCGAACGGTTCCAGGCAGCCGGGATCATCCTGAGCCACGCCAACATCTCGCGCGCGCCCGGACTCAGGAATTTCCGGGAGCAGGTCGCTTGGAAGGGAATCGACTCGGGCGGGACCGATGGCGAGCCGAATTTCTTCTGGATGGACACGCCGACCAACCGGAAAGCGTTCGAGGCGTGCGCCTCAATGGTTGTTGATCCGGACGACGCCGAAGACGCGCTCGGTGTGGATGCGAACCCTATGACGGGGGAAGGTGGGGACGACGACTACGACGAGACCCGGTATGCGCTGGCCAGCCGGCCGCGCCGAGCGCAACCGACGTGGCAAGAGGGGGATGTACGGGCCTTTTCCAAGGCGGTCCTCGAGTACGAGATGGAGCTGGGTCGCCGCCACCGGTCTCGAGTCACCGTCCGGCGCCGTGGCGCCTACGTGTCGCTCGATGGCTACTAGCGTGGAGGGGAGTGCTTTATGCTTGAGCTTCTGGCGTTTAGTGCTATCTTCGTGGGAGCCGTTGCGATTGCCCTCGCTTTTCTTGTAGGCGGCGCCCTGCTGGCCTTTTGGGCGGTCGCACATGGTCATGTCCAAATCCAAACCTGGCAAGAAGGTTCCAGCCCACACCTCTGGACCGGTCACAATCGGCCAGTGGCTTCGGTCAGCCCCAAAACGTCCCGTCACGCGATCTGAGTTCCTGCGGATCTGTGAGGGGCTCGAGCTGGTGACGCGCCAGGACATGATCAAAGCGCTCCAGCAGTACGAGCGGATCCGCCGTCAGATGGCGTGGTACCGGCGCCTCTGGCGCTGGCTCAAGGCCCAGGTCGTGACTCGACAGAAGGGCATCGACGATCTGACTCCCGATCAGCGCGCCGCCTTGCAGGAACAGCTGGCCGTGGCTGCCGCACGCGAGGCCCCACCGACAACGAAGGAGACACCGCCCAATGGTACTTGAGATCGCACTCTGGATCCTGCTTGGGATCCTGGCGGGCCTGGGTCTTGCGGCGGTCCTCCATGAACGGATCCTCCGGGCCGAGCGCGCGCAATGGATGGCCTTCATCGAGCGAGGCGTGTTCGACAAAGTACCGGCGAAGTCCTACCGACCAGAGACCGCCGAGGAGCGGATCGACCAGGCGGCCAAAACGATCCAAACGCACTGGTCTCAACAGTCGGTGGCTCGCGGGGTCAGCGACCTTGCCGACACGTACCGGGCCGAGGGGCTCCCGGTGCCCAAGCGGAGCGACCTCAAACGCGAAGTCGAGCTCATGCTCAATGCCGCGGCGCAGGGCGAGGCGGCGATCGATGTCTGAGTCACGAGTCGCGCCGAACGAGCCCTTCACGATCATGGAGCAGCTGGTCGCCATTCTGGTCGGTCGTGGCCACGAGTATCCGGAGATTGCCACCAGGCTGGACGTGAAGAAATCGACGATCAAGTTCCATGCGGAAAACGCCGCCGCCAAACTGCCGGGCACCGATGCGCCACGGATGAAGTTGCAGATCTGGTGGCGTGGGGCTGGCCGGGAGATCCTCGCTCCCCCCTCGAAGCGGTAGCGCCCCAACTCCAGACGGTCCTAGCTTGGGGTGTTCGCCGTCCTCTTGAACCCCGGAGCGTGCCATGTCTACCGTCCTCGACATCTTTACCAACGCCCAGCAGAAGGGCGTCCCGTCACCAGAAGGCAACCCCAAAGTCAAGAACGTCTACACGCCAACGAACGGCGTCCCGCAACGGGAAGCTGTCAACGTCCAGTACATCCCGGTCGCCCCCTGGGATCCCATTCGACTCCGCATCCTGATCGACAAGACGGCCGTGCTCAATCTCGTGTTTCTGGATGGGATCGGTCAGGAGCTCGGACCCGGCTTGCGAGCGGTCAGTGGGCCGCTGGCGTTCACGGGCCAGCCGGGCAACACGCAAACCGTGGTCCTGAACAGCAAGACGTACACGTTCCAAACGACGCTGACTGACAGCGATGGGAACGTGCAGATCGGGGCCGACACAGCTGAGTCGATCGCGAACCTCGTGGCGGCGGTCAACCTCGAGGCAGGCGCTGGGACGAAGTACGCGCTGTCAACGACCCTCCACCCGACCATGCTCGCCACGGGAACGGCAACCGTGTTCACCGTCTATGCGAAGTCGCTGGGGACCGGTGGCGATGCGCTCACGACGACCGAAACGATCACCAACGCGACCGGCTTTACCGCCACGCTGGCGGGTGGGGCCGATGGCGACATCACCGTGGACGGGACGGCGATCACGGCTGATACGCCGCTCACGGTCGACATCCCGGGAACGGAAGGCGCCTCGCCTGAGCATGTGGGCGAGCCGTGGCTCAAGGTGTACGTGACCGGTCTGGACGCCGCGGCGGTGGTCACGTACTTCGATGCGATGGGCTGGTACGGCTAATGCCTTCTCCTCCGGCCGTCACGCTTCCCTATCAGGGCCCGCAGCCGGGCTCCCCGTCACCCCGGGGATCGGCGCGGCCCCGTCGCGTCTATCTGCGCTGGCAGCCGCCTTTCGCGCCGAACAGGCAACAGCTCGCGTGTTTCCTGCCCGACAACGAGGTGGTGGTCCCGATCGCACAATGGCGCGGCTTCCGGCTCCGCTTTGCGGTCCAGCGCGATTGTGTACTCCGGCTCGTGTTCTGCGATCGCTACGGGAACCCACGCACGAGCGCCAAGCAGGCGTCCACGATCTTCGATTGTGAAAACTTTTTCCAGACGCAGACCTTCACGATCAACGGAGTGGGGTACGGCTGTGTTATCAACTTGAGTGGCTGTTCGGATCGCCAGTTCATCATTATTGACAGCGACTACGGCCGATCGATTGCCGCGACCATCAATCGCGGCGATCCCGTTGATCCCCCATCTGGCTACCGGACATGGTGCACCGGCACCGCCGCGAACCCCGATGTGTTCGCGACCCGGATTGACGCCAACACCATCCTGCTGACCGCGCACCTCTACGGCGCGGCCGGAAACGCGATTACGACGGTCACGGACCAGGGCAGTTTCTCGGAAGGCGCCACGCTTGCCGGTGGGGTCGATGGCGACAAGCTCGCGGCTGATGGGACGGTGCTCACGGGCGATCTATTCTTCACCGGCGCTGGGCAGTCGGTCTACATCTCGCCGGCTGAGCACATTGGCGAGGAGTTCATCAAGGTCGGTCTGGCTGGCATGTCGGCAGATTGTCGGAATTGGTACTTCGATGCCTATGGGGTTGGGGCATGACCGATCCCCTCGGATCCGGAATCGTTGGGCTCAGTCGCTCGGCCAAGGAGCTCGACTTCGGCTGGGCGCGAGCAGGCGAGGATCAGGAGCAGTTCTACCAGCGGCTGACGCGGAACCTGCGCCAGATCGATGCGCAGCTCCAGAACCAGTTTGCGCCCAATCCGGCGCGGTTCCTGGGACTCAAGTTCGCCTACTTCGGTGGCGTGCTCGACACGGGCGACTGGACGGTGATTCCCGACGGCGACCTCGTGTTGCCGAACAACGCCACGAGCTACGTCGAACGGTCGGACAGCGGGACGGTGCGGGCAGTCGCGGTGGGCTTCACGTATCCCGACTGGATCCCGATGGCGCAGGTACGCACGCGCGCCGGCGAGATCAGCGACGTGCTCGATCGACGCCCGGAGCTCGGTGGTGCCCCAAGTGGGAGCGCCGGTCTGGTCACGTTCAGTCAGATTCTTGGAACGATTCTCAACGTGCAGGTACCGCTGTCAGCGGTCAGCCAGTGGCAAGCGTTTCTGACCATTCTCAGCACGCAGATCCCGGAGCCCTGGACGGTCGACACGATCAACGAGCGCACGCTCGATGCCGGTGTCACGATCGAGGGCGTGCTGCTCAAAGATGGGGAGATCGAAGTGGCGAAAAAGGCACTACGACTCGATGATACCGGCGTGACGCCGAAGCTGCTCTATCTCGGCAAGGCAGCGCCCGGATCAGCGGAAGGGTCGGCGGTATGGGCGATCCAACGGATCACGTTTGCCAGCGACGGTGACGCCGATGTTGAGTGGGCTGATGGGAATGGAAACGAGGATAACATTTGGACGAACCGGTTGGCTATCTCGTACAGTTAGCTAGGAGCCTCATGGTCAGATTCTTGTGGTATCCGGAGGACACCTACGCGATCTCTGAGTGGCGCTACATCGACAAGCTGCTCAGTTGTCTCGGGTACGCACCGACCATCGTTGACAGGCTGGGAAGGTTTCGGCCCACCTCACCAGCGGCATTGACGAATCCGCAGGTGGCGCTGCACATCTTCGGCTCGACGGTGGCCGCACGCAATCACTACGCCGGCGCGGGCTACACGTTCGTCACGACCCATCCTGACGCCACACTCAACGTCAAAGACTTCCAGCACCCAACCACGGGCAATATCCTCTATGCGGTCGGGTCGGATATGGATGGGTTCGACGGGCGTTCGTTGGCACAACTGGAAGCGATCAGTACCGTCCTGAGCCTCAAAACCAAAGTGACATCCTATGAGTTATTCGCGCAGGTAGCGCTGCCCATGCTGGCGATGGACCGCTGGTGTCGGACGCCGGAGGATTGGGTGTAGCATGGCCGTTCCAGTTATCAATGCCGGTGGGTTCACCCTGATCAGCGCTGCGAACAGTACGTCCCCCTGGATCGACGGGTGGGGCTCTGACGCGAAGAATTGGGAGCTCACGACCGACATCAAGGTGGAGGGCACGGGGTCCATTGGGATCGGGAACAAGTTTACCGGCGAGTCGGGGTATGGCGTTAACTACGTCCCGACATTCAACGCGACGACGAACCTGATCTTCATTTGGCTCTGGATCGTGTCTGATTCCTGGATCAACACGAAGGCCAATCACGGGTGCTACATCCGGCTCTCGAGTCAAGCCAACTGGACGAACTACTACGACTACGACGTGGGTGGGTCCGATGTGGCGTGGGTCGGCAAGGGCTGGCGGCTGATCGTTCTTGATGCCAACCGAACCCCGGATCGGACAAGTGGCACGGCGCCCACGCTGACAGCGATCTCTCGGATCGGCATTGGGTGGAACTTCCTGCAAACGTCTGCGAAGTCCATCGTCGCGTCGGTCGATAAGGTTTTCTTCGGTAACTCCGTCGAAGTGAGCTCGCTCGACTTCATCGACGGTACGAACGGGATCGACTTCAACGAGAACGGTGCGTCAGCGGATACCATCGATCGGAACGACGGTGGATCGTGGATCACCGGGGGTGTGGAGATTGGCGACTTCATTCGGGTCGATGGCTCAACCGGCAACGAGGGCGTGTTCGAGGTCTTTGGCGTGAGTGCCGCCACCCTCACGCTCTCGATCGGCGATTTCACGGTCGACGACCTAGCGAACACGACGGCCCGTGTGGCCCTGTTCGTCACACTTGAGGACATCTACCAGAAAGACGGCCCGACCGATGATCTCTGGTGGGGCCCGGTCGCAAAGAACCGCGACGGTTCGTTTGAGGTGAACTACCACACGATTCTAGGCGACGTGTCCGGTGCGTTGAGCTGTCACTTCCTGTCACGCGGCGACTTGGTATATGGGGCAGATCAACCACTCAATGATGTTGCCGCCGACCTCACGCTCGAAACGCAGGTTGATACCGGTCGGGTGCGCGTGCTCATGGGCGAGAGCTCGGGGACGGGCGACGGTCGGGTTGGGTTCGGTGGGTCGGTCTTTACCCAGGACAACCGGGCCTTCGGCCAGAGTTTCAGCGTCGATTTCAGTGACGCGACGTTCGTGGAAGTCTACGGGACGACGTTCCTCAACATCTTCCCCGGGACGGCCAAGTTCCCAACGGCCGCCTCGAGCGGGTACCTGGCCTCGACCGGGTTCGTGAATACCGGGCAGGTCGACCCTGGGCGGCTCGAGTGTCGCGGGCTCTCGTTCTCGGGCTACCCACAACGATACCTCGATACCTACCCGGTCGAAGCTGACGCGGCGCTCCTGTGGGGCCCCAACGCCGACATCAAGAACAGCAACATCCTGGCGAATACCCGGGCGATCGAACACGAGACTGTGGGGACGTTCGCCTACGACAATCTCAAGTTTGCCGGCAACGAGATCGATGTGATCAACTCGATCGCCGCGAGCCTCGAGATTAATCTCGACGACTCGGTGATCGATGCCACCTTGCTGCTCGACAACACGAACAACGGGGGCGCGCAGAGCTTCACGGTCGGTGGCACGAACCGGCAGCTGGCATCCCTGGCGGCGTATATGGGTAGGGTCGGCACGCCGACCGGGACTGTCGAAATGCGGCTCTATTCCGACTCAGGTGGATTGCCGGCAACCCTGCTCGCGACCTCGACGCCACGGACCGCAGCCGACCTCGTGCTGTCCGTGTTGCAATACAGTTTTTCATTCGACGATCCCGATGAACAATTTCTCCTTCTGGCGGGCATCACCTATCACTGTGCCGTCGTCTACACCGCAGGGACCGCGACCGACTACGTGCGCGTGGGCCTCCGAGCTGGTGGTGGGCTGGCCGGGACGTACTCGATTCTCAATGGCTCGTGGGCGTCAGGTGGGACACCGGACATCCCGATCGAAGTGCGCTACGGTGGGCGCGTGATCATCAACGCGAGCAACGGCGCGAACCCGTCAACGGTCTCGAATGAGGGCGAGGGGGCCGGTGGTATTCAGGGGCACACGATCATCAACAATCCCGTCACGTTCACCGTCACGGCCCTCCGGACCAACGATCGTGTTATCTGGATCCGGGTCAGTGACGGCGCCGAGCTCGAGAACAAACTCGAGACCTCCGGCAGCGCGACCTATCAGTACAACTACAGCGGCGATGTCGATGTCTATGTCCAAGTGCTGAGCGGCGACTACTTGAGAAAGAACACCGTGACGCCGATCACGCTTAGCAGTACAGATGCGGGCTTCCCGGCAGTCCAAGCTAACGACCCGGTATATGCGAATCCTTAACGGAGCACTACAATGGCCAAAATTGTTGATCCTGACCAGCTAAACCAAGCGACAGAGGTTGTGTTCTCCACCTCTGCCAAAACGGTGCAGCTCTTGGTGGCCGGGAACCTGAACGACAATTCGCCCGGGCGCACCTCCGGTGTCACGCACCAGGCTGTGTACTCGTTCACGAAAGAAGAATGGCTCGCCACGGCCGGGCTCCAATCCAGTCGGTTCCCGTTCGACCCGATCTTCGAGGCGAAATTCGATTGGGTGCACGATTGGCAACCAGCGGACGCGCAGACGCTCGATCTACTGAGAGATGGTGGCTTGCGGGTCGTGCTGCTCGATGATGAGTACGCCTGTCTCATCTCGCTCCAGGACTTCAACGTTACCGCGGATCAGGCGTACTACTACAACGATTCGACCAGCCGTTTCACGGGAACACGGCTCGATTTCGATAAGACCGGCGAGCTCAACGAAAACATCCTGATCTACGACGGGACCAACGACTACCGCGACTTCCTCAAGCTGTTCCTCCGGATCCAGGGCAAGACCCACGGCTACGGCGATCTGCCCATTGACCAGGGCATCACGCCTCTGACCTATCAGGCATACAGGATCCCGCTCTCGAACGTGGTGGACATCAACGTGACCGAGAGCGACGCCAACATCGACACCATTAGTCCGTACACAGAAATGCGGTTGTCGCTGTTGCTGGGGAGTGGGTTCACAACCTGGGGTAATAGCGTGGTCTACCCAGCTGGCGCGGTGGTGCTCGACGCGATCCGGCAGAGCGGCGGCTCGAGCAACGGGACGTGGTGGTTCACGCCGGCTGGCGGCACATCGTCAGGGACCGGGACCGCCGACGATACGGGCGTCACCGATTGGGAGTCCTACGCCGGCGAGGAGCAGATCGGCGATGAGTGGTTCGCATTCAACCGAATCATCGACCTCACCTCCGGTACCGGCACCAGGACGGAGATTTACGAGTGGGGCGAGCGGCAACTGAGAAAGACGGGCAACATCAACGCGGCCGCGCTCGGGACGCCGAACCAGGACGACACGCAGACGTATGACGGCGAGCTCGCGATGGATCTGTTCGAGTTCGTTGGCGACAACCTCGTGACGCGCGGCGGCGTGCTCGTTCGGGACTTCGATCCGAATGACACCAACAATCTCCAGCTGGGCGACATCACCGTTGACGGTGGCGGGTTAGACCAAGATGGTGTTGCTGTCACCACGACGCTGCGCACGTACCCGTTCGTGTCGGCCGGCACGCTGGTCTTCTCAACGAACCTCGTGGATGAGCCGGACGTGGACACGATCTACAAGATGTTCTTCCAGCGCACGAGGCGGTACACCAATAACGATTTCGCTGTCACGGCGTCGTCGGGCGACACCATGACGCTGACCTCGGGGACGCTCGATCTCACGACGTACTTCGCCAACACCGAATACGTCTTGATCAGCGGATTCACGGGCAATCCGGATGAGAACAACGGCTTGTTCCAGGTGAGCAACGTCGCGGCCGGAAGCATGGATTGTCGGCGCGTGAACGGCATCAATCCTGTCAACGAAACGGTCGGCGATACCGTGAACCTCGACACGGACCCCTACGATTCGCCCGATGCGCTCGTCGTGAACGACAACGGCGGGTCGCCGATCACGGGCCAGATCACGGCGGGGTCGATCGCGTTCGACTTCGATTACGACGGCAACGTGCAGGGTGGCAGAACGCCGAGTGAGGATGCGCCCGTCGCGGTCATTGCTGAGGCGCTTGATGGTGCTCAGTGGGTCGACGGCCTGTTCACGATCACGGAGGCGACCGGCCTCAATTTCCCGCTGAACGCGCCAACGGAAAGGGTATACGCGAATCCATAATGGAGAAATGGGAGCAGTACCCGAAGCTGCCTCACCTGTCGGGGGCGGCGCTCGCGAAGATGGAGCGCCGGCGCCGGCATCGTGGTGTGCGCTACTGGCTCTTTCGACTCCAGAACTCCGAGGAGTATGGCAAGCCGCCAGACGGGCCAGAACACTTGCCCGGATTCACGGAGTTTTGGTTGGAGCAGCGGCCGGAGTACGCGATGGATCCGAATGGCAAACAAGTGCCCGTGCCGGAGGGGAAGCACGTGCCGACCGCGCTGCTGGGCGGCTATGCCATGTTCGCAACGCTGTGGGATGTCGATGAGGACTTGAAGGTATACCTCAGACATTCAAGCGTCTGGAATGAGTGGAATCTCGTGATGCAGCGAGTCGTGCCCGTGCTGGGCGAGCGATGAGATGGCAGCGAAACTCACCGCGGATCCGGACACGCGCATCATCGAGATCACCGAGGCGCCTGTCGCGGGGCTCTTGAGTCTCGTAGTGGAGACCGACATCTATTCCGATCTCAAGGAGGATTGGCTTGCCGGTGCGACCCTCCACCCGCTGCGATTCCCGCTCTCGTCACAGGGGGAGTTTAAGACGCCAGCGACACAGATCGGTCCCTATGTGTTCATCAACAATGCGGAGGGGTGGCGGATCCTGCCGTATGACGCGGACCACGAGCTCACGATCATCGGTAATCTCGTGCCGAACGATCTGACGGTACCGTTGTACCTGTCCCGCGCGACCCGCACCATTCTCGTGCGATCGGAAGAATCCGCACAGGCGCTCACGGTACTCGTGGACGGCGCGGGTGGCGGCCTCACGCTGAGCGAATTTCTCGCACTCAAGGACGCATAGCCATGCCTACAGCACCACCAGGAGCCGGACGCGGGACGGGCGCTCGAGGCGGGGGCGCCGTCGCCCAACGGTTCTCCTACAAAGACATCCCGGACATTCGCAAGCAGCCACGGGAGCCGGACAAGGACGACGGCCAACGGATCGCCTGGGCGACCTCGTTGTGGGATGCGCAGGATGAGCTCTTGCGGATCCGGGACCGGATGATCGAGGAGAATCTCCGGATGTTGGCCGGCCAGCAATGGACGGTTTACAACAACCGGATCGGGCGGTTCGTGGACGTGACGCGCTGGATGACCGACGAAGAGAAGCGCTGGCGCCAGCGACCGGTATTCAATCGGCTCTTGCTGTGGTTTATGATCACGCACGCCCGGATGAACGAGAACCCGCCGATCATCACGTTCCTACCGGGCCCCGATCGGATCGACGCCGAAGCGGCCATCACGAACGACATTATCTGGAAAGCGAAATGGCGTGAGATCGGTCTCACGGCCATTTGGGATCGAGCATCAGCTTGGCTCGTGCCGAGTGGCACCGTCTATCTACGCAGTCGGATCGATCCCGAGAAGGGCAAGCTAGTTCCGCGACAGGGACGCTCGCAGCTGCCAATGATGGGGCCAGAGGGCCCAATGATGGACGGCGAAGAGCCGATGGTGACGGAGGAAGAGTTCGACGACGTGCCATTCGGTGAGGACTTCGAGCCGCTGATGGAAATGACGCCGGACGGCACCCGGACCAAGGGACAGCCGTTCGTCGAACGCAAGGGCGATCTGAACGTCGACGTGTTCAATGCGCTCCAGGTTCGGGGCGAATGGAGCCCGCGGCCCTGGCATGAGAAGCGCTGGCACCAGATCCGCACCTTCTTGACGCCGCAAGAGATCATGCACACCTGGGGCGTCGACACGATTGGTGAAGCCGAAACGGCTGCCGATTCAACCGGTGCACTCGAGCGGATCCTGTTCGGCAAAGGGTTTTTCGGTGCTGCCGACGCCTTCTTCGGGTCCGACTTCGCGGGTGCCTCGATGCCCGAGCAGCTGGTCGAAGTGTTCGAGCTCTGGCATCGGCCGATCATGCTGCCGAGTGCTCCCCGGATGCGTGAGTCGGTGGAGGGGCCTGGTGGGCGGGTGCTGGTCTGTACTCGTAACAAGGTGCTCAATGACGACGTGCGGCCCTTCCCCTTCAAGTACACGAGCGGCCTACGCCGTTTTGAGTTCGTGAATGTACCGGGACGCCCCGGGGGTGGCACGACGCCTCAAGAGGCGATGAACGGGGCACAGCGGGCCTACAACCGCGGCTGGGCGCAGATCCTCGAGCATCGGAATCTGGTCACGAATCCCAAAGGGATCATCGATTCGATGTCCGGACTCGAAGAGAACGATGTTGACAACGAGCCGGGTACGTGGCATGTCGTCACGCGCCGGCCGAACGTCCCAGCGATGGAGTACGTCGCGCCGCCGCCGCTTGGCCAGGATGTGTACCAGACCCAGGCGCTGCTGTTGAACGAGATCACCGATCTTGGGGCGCTTTCCGGGACAGAAGGCGACGCGCCGACGGAGGACGCCTCTGGCGAGCTCGTGAAGGAGCTCCGGTTCAATGCCGACCGGTTTGTTGGTCCGACGATGCGGCGCGCGGTCGAGGAGTTCGGTCGCTTGGCCGAAGACTGGCAAGCGATGTTGCCGTTTGTCTTCGATGAAGAGGAGCTGTTCAGCTACGCGGGCGAGGACAATACGGCCAGAACCATCCTGATCCTGCCGACCCTGTTCACTGAGGGGAAGGTCAACGTCCAACCGGACATCGAATCGATGCTGCCGGAAGGCCGTGGCGAGCGCCAACAGCGCATCGCCGCCTTGTACGCCAACGGGCTATTCGGGCAGCCGGGCTCGCCCGAAGCGATCAAGCGGTTCTTTGACCTATCCAGCTTCCCGCACCTCGATCGGGCCCGGAAGTTCGGCGGGGTCCATCGCATCACGGCCGAGCAGGAGAACGGCCAGATCCTGCAAGGAATGGACGTGCGCCAGATCCCCGTGTTCGAGTGGTACGACGACGCAATTCACCTGATGGTACACGAGGACTTCATGGCCAGTCCGGAGTATCTGAAACAGGAAGAGCCGATCCGGAAGGCGTTCGAGTTCCACCGCGGGATGCACATTATCAATATCCAGCTCAAGGCAGCACAGATGATGCCGCCGAACGCACCCTCCCCCTCTCCGAGCGGTACCCAACGTGGGCAACCGGGCGCAAGTTCCGGTGCGGGCGGGCCTTCCGGGTCGATGGAACGAGGGCCACGGGGTCAGGCGGAAGTCCCGACGGGCGCCGGTCAGGGTGGCGCCGCGCAATTCGGCTCGTTCGGAGGGTAGGCCATGACGGCACCGCGTCCTGATCGCTCGCCCGACTATCTGCGCGGGTTCCAAGACCAGCGCCGCGACCTGATGCGGCAGTTCCTCGAGGCGGGGGACGAAGAGAGCCAGCGCCAGTTGCGCGGCCAGCTCCAAGCGCTCGATCGGATCATCGACCGTTTTGAAGGGACGGTGCCCGAAGCCGAGCCAGAACCTGCGGCCGGCGAGCCTCCGGTGCCTGGTGGCCAGTTCTCGTTGCAGCAGGTACCACGAGAACGGATGATGGCTGGGACGCCACGGGCGAGCCTAGCCACTCGCCAGCCCTCCTTGCCTGGTCGGCCGGTCCTGGCACGCCGGGACGCCACCATGAGTCCACGGGTGGAGCTCGCGCCCACGACCCGAGCACCATTTTCGCAGCCGAAAGCTGCAATGATGTGGCAGGGGATGTTTGAGGAACCCGGCCTCACGTTCGGCGAAGCATCCCAAAACTTCAATGAGGCCGAAGCCCGACTGTGGCGCCTCCAGCAAGGACAGGACATGCCCCTGAAACGCGGTACATCCCAGGCCACGATCAGCGAGAACATCGCCGAGATGATCGAGAGCGGCCGCCCACAGAAGCAAGCGGTAGCGGCGTCACTCGATACCGCTCGGAAGAGTGGTGCCAAGATTCCTAAGCGGTCCCGCGCCTCTGCGCGTCGCCGCAAGAAGAAGCGCGCCAGGGCGCGCTCACGCTAACGAAGCGGAGGTTCCATGACGGCCCCAGTCAAGCCTGATCCGGGCGCGACGACGCCCCCATCGGGCACCGACGAACCGAGAGTGTCCCCGATCGCGGCAGCGCTCGCTGCGGCCCGCGAAGCCCAACGATCGGGCAAGCCCATGCTGCCGGCATCCACCGATGAGGAGACTCCCCCAGCGGAGGAGCCGGGAGAGACCCCGGACGATACGGATGAGGACGATGGCACCGACGACGCTGCGGGCACTGAGGACGAAGGCGAGGCAGAAGGGGAAGACGAAGCGGAATCCGACGACGACGAAGCGAAACCGCCCGAATCGGAAGATGGCAAGCCGCCTGACACGACAGTTGAAGCTGGCGAGGCAGGTGAAGGCGAGGTCGATCCTGACCTGATCGTTGCGTTGCCACCGCGGCGCGAGGGTGACGATGAGTTCGAGCTCGTGGTCGAGAACAAAGAGGCGGCCGAGCGAATCCGCCAGTTGCGGAACGGTTATCTGGCTGGCTCTCAAGTTCGCGCACTCCAGGAAACGATCGACCAGGAACGCGCGCAGATCGAGGAGCTCGAGGTCTGGATTGGCACCGATCCGGCCGGCTTCATCCTCCAGAACGTGCCGGCGACGGTTATCGAGGATGTGGCACTGTCGTTGGTCTTCTCGCCCGACCTGTTCGAGAAGGTCAAGGACAAGCTCCAGACGGCGGTAGAAGACGATCGCGAACGCCGCGTCCTCATGGCCGAGCTCAAGGCGAAACGGTCCGACGCGAAAGACACGCTGCGCCAGGTACTCGAGACACGCAAGTTCGCGAAGGGGCAGGCCATCCTGGTGCGGGATGCGATCGCCAAGATGGTGCCGGTGACGGATGGGATTACGGACACCCGGCGCCAGGCGATCATTCAGACGCTGGAATCAGCTGCGGCCGATACGATCAGAAAGAAAAGGATCGCGAAGGTCGAAATAGATGATGTGCCGATCATGTTGGCGGCACAGCTGCGCGCGGCGGGGATCGATCCGCTGGCGGCAGCGCAAGCACTCCACGGCGACCCTTCTTCCCAGCCCGGCAAGCGCCCCGCGAAGAAGAAGCCACAGCCCACACGACAAGAGCTCAAGGCGGCGAGCGAAAAACGGAAACGAGCTACCGCGTCAACGCCTCCAGGCGGCGGCGCCCCGGCCGGCCGAACGAAGCTCCCCAAGGGCCAAACGCTGGAAGAACGGTTCAAGCTGGCGCGCGAGAAAGGGCTCGGCGCGCTGCTGGGCCGGTAGCACACAACTCGAGGAGACATCGAATGAGGCTGACTACGAGCTTCAAGCGTTTCTTCATCGTGTGTGCGGTTGGGGCTGTCGCCTATGTGTTGGCGGGGCCGATCGCGTTGAGCGGTCTGCCAATCATCATGGGAGACATCACGACTACCGCCGATCTCGATGAAGCGCTCAAGATCATCTTCTCGGATCCGCTGATCAACAACATCGTCGAGGATTCAGAGTTCATGGACATCTTCAAGGTGGACATGAACGTGCAGGCCGACGACACGACGGGCGGGCGGTACATCGAGATGGGTCACTACTTCCGGCTTCCTGCTGGGGTGGGTGCCCGTGCCGAGAATGAGTACATCCCCGTGCCTGACGATCCGCGATTCGAGAATAGCCGGCTGTTCCTGCGCAAGTTGCAGGGCACAGTCGAAATGACCGGCGACACCATGCGACGCGTCCGGTCAGACGAAGGTGCGTTCCTCAATTACATGGAACGGGCGTTGCCCGATCTGGTGACGCGCCTGGTCAACGAGATCGATCGGATGTACGTGTCCGACGGCTCGGGAGTAAAGGCCCGGATCGCCTCTATTTCGGGCTCAGGTGGGGTCTATACCGTGGTGGTCAACCGGACCTATGGCGTCGACGGCTTCACCGGCGCTCACCTGCAATTCCTGGAGGGGGAGCGGATCGTCGCTGACCCCGCCGCTGACGGCCAGAGCATCCGAGCCAACGGCACGATCAAGGGAGCGCAGGTCACGGACATGGATGAGGATGCCGGGTCGATCGAGGTGACGGGCGACAATACGTTGCTCGCGGCCTGGGTGGCGGACGACTACCTCTTCGCCGGCGACGATGCAGGTGCCTCGACCCAGACGGCAGCGGGCCAAGACCGCGAGATCGCGGGATGTCTGGCGGCCGTCGACGATGGCGGGATCATCGCCACGTACAACAACATCGATCGCACCGCGTCGGGCAACCGGCTGTGGAAGTCCATCGTGATCGATGCGTCGGTCGCCCAGTGGGGCGGCCAAATGACCGAAGAGCTGCTCACGTATGCTGACGATGAAGTGACGACTAAGGGTGCCGGGAAGATCGATACCCTGGTCATGTCGCGATCGGCAGCGCGTGGCTACTGGCAGAGCCTCAAGGGCGACCGGTCGTTCAACGATCCGCGGTCGTTCACTGGCGGGAAGAAGTCTCTGTCGATCTTCTTGGGCGATCGTGACTTGGCTCTCAAGGTGTCGCGGAAGCTCGCTCCGGAGCTCACGTTCGGCTTGCAGTCGGACACGTTCCGTCGGCTCACGCTCGGCCAGTGGGAGTGGGACGACAAGACCGGTAGCATCTGGAACCGCGTGACCGATTCGGTCGGGCGGAAGGATGCGTTCTACGCCGTGGGCAACATGTACGAACAGCTGTTCTGCATGGCGCCCCGGAAGAACGTGCGCATCGAGGGTCTGACCTCGGTGTTCTAGTAGATCGAGCCGGTGGGTTTCGCTGGGGGCCTTCGGGCCCCCAGCACCACATCATTCGAGTTGGAGGGACCATGAGTATCCAGGATCGGAACGTCCACAAGGACGCCTATCTCAACCGGAAACAGCTCCCGGTAACGATCGTGACCCCGAGCGGTACCGATGAGGACGAAGTGCAGTTCATGTTCAAGCCGCGGCACAATTTCCGGCTGACGGACCTCTACGCCTATGCGGCGTCGGTTGCCACGACCCTCGCTACGGTCCGGGCGTGCATTGCGAAGGAGCTCTGCGCGATCGGGGCACCGCAGTTTGGGCAAGGGACTGCCGCCGCCACGTTCCTCATCGAAGCGTTCGCGCATCTCGATGGGGGGCTCCTGGTTGCCAAGACGGCCACGGCCGCCCAGGCGTTCACGGGCGCCGAAGTAGTGACGGCCGGCTACTGGGGTGTCTGGACCGTACAGATCGACGGAGCCCAGGCCATCACGACGAAAGCCGCCGCTGGGGTCATGGCGTTCGCCACCGAGGAAGACGCCATCAAGAACGCCCCGGCACCGGATGCGCTCAACGGCCTGGTCGGCGTGTTGACGCTCAAGTGTATCACGACCGACTTCACGGCTGGCACAACCAACACCGACTCTGCCGTTGTCGATGAGTTCAACACGATCGATCGCGGTGGACATGCGGCGACGTTGGCGCTGTTGGCTACCGATCAGGCAGTCAACGCCACGCGGGCTACGCGGTTGAAGGTGGCTGGGATCGGCAATCTATTCGGTGAGGTCGGCGACTACATCGCGCTCACGGTCCGGTCCGCAGGTACCTCAACCATCACACTGGGTGCTGGATCGGTGGAATACCGTAAGGCCCCGGCACAAGGCGAAGGGTTCGAGCTCGGCACCGGGCTGACCGCGCCGTTCGTCCCGTAAAGAAACGGAGGACGCAGGCATGAAAAACGAGAAGCGGGAAGCGAAGTACAACCCGATGTCGCATGGCGGCCTGAACCCGACCAAGACTGCGGGAGCAGCCAAGCGATCGGGTGGCTCGATGCTCGAGTCGAGCGTATCGGGCGTGAAGCTCCCGGGCAAGGCGCCGGTCGGCGGCATGGGTGGAAAGTCACCGAGTGCCGACGCGCCAGCCGCGCAAGCGGCCCGTGCGGGACATATCGCCTCGAGCGGCCAGGCACGCGGGGGGCCACGGAGTCAGTCCAGCAAGACGAACACGCCGTCAGGTGGCACGGGCGGCGGCAAGCGTGGACGCAAGTAGGCTCACGGACGTTTATCGGTTCCGTGATGCACCACCAGAGGTGGTCGCGCGGTTCCGAACCATCGACCCCCGCGCCGAGCTCGTCTATGTCGGCCGGGGGAAATGGTGGGTTGGGCTGGTCTACGCTGACATCCCGCTGATCCACCAGGGGCGGCGTGAGCTCATCGCGATCAAGGCGTCGGGTGGGGCGACCTGGCCTGCTATCCGACTATCCAGTTTGAAGGCCCAAGGGTTCCGGAAGGTCCGGTTGTGGGACATCGATCCGCGGACAGGTGAATGGGTGGAGCTCCAGCGGTTCGACCAGGATCCGCCGTGGACCCGATTGATCGAACGGTTTCGCCTCCAGGATTGGGTGTACCGCCACTATCCTAGCTCACCCGCTGCGTGGCGGCGGTTGATGCTCAAACACGAGTTAGGTCACACTGACGACCGGCTCCGAGAGGCACTCAGTCGGACACTTGATCAAGTCCAGCAGTCGACGCGATCGGGAATCATTGCGAAGCTCCGAGGTCGCAAGGTGTTCGGTTGGCGTCGGAGGCTGGTGAGCTGAAAGGGTGAACACGATGCCCCACTTTGGACCCAGGAAAGTCGGCGCGGCTCGCTTCAAGGCGAGCGCGCTCCACGAGTCGAAGACGAAGAAGTTCGGCCCACGCAAGTTCGGTGTCCGCAAGGCCGCCGAGATGCAAGCGGCGCTCGATGCGGCCGAAGCGGAGGCTGTCGCGGCCGCCCAGATCCCGGTCAATGGGAACGGCGAACCCGCCACGACCAGCCTAGCACAGCTACGAGAAGCGCTGAGCGACAACCCGGCCGTGGCCGATGAGTTGTACGCGCTCGAGCTGGCCCGTGCTGGTGGTGCCCGCAAGGGCGCGGTCAAAATGTTTCTGTCGACCGAGCTTGCGCGGCCGGGTGGCGCGCGACCGGACCGACAAGAGGAGCTCGAGGCGCTACTCACGGACTAGAGGTGCAATATGGCGGTGACAGCGGGGCAGGTCATTACCGCCGCGCGGGATCTGCACCAGGCGTTCACGGATCTACGCACGCCCGACGGTGTGTTGCTGCGACAACTGGGGCACTTCAAGCGCCGGCTGTGGGGCCGGATCACGAACATCAACAGCTCGGTGCTGGCGGTGACAGAGACCATCCCGCTCAGCACCTACGACTTTGCGACCGGCCATCCGTTTCCGGCGAACGTCTACGTGCTGCCGTCGGGTGAAGTCGAGCCATCGAACGAGCTCGATCCGAGTGAGCGATCCAAGTTCACGCTGATCGGGATGAATGTTCGGCTCTACAGTCGACCGCTGCTGTCCGGATGGTTCGTCCAGGACCAGTTGTTCCTCCAGGGATCAGCGCAAGACTGGGCCGGCTTTGTCAACGTGCATCTCGATTACGTGGCGATGCCAACGGGGCCGGTCGGGCTGGCCGACACGTTCGCACCCGCGCCCGATTCCGTCGAAGCAACGCTGGTCACGTATCTCGCGAACGTCATGGCCAAACGCGGGCACAACGATCCGACGTTGCCAGCGATCGATCGCCAGCAGTTTCAGGGCGACCACGACGCGGCGTTCGCCCAGTTCCTGATGGAGCAGGGTGAGAAGAGGAAGGCACGCCGGTTCAAGACGCTTGACGTGTTCCCCGGAGGTGGCTGATGGCCGTGACGACGACGGGCCAGGACGTGCACAACGGGGCACTCGCGAAGAGCTCCAAGAACGAGCCGAGTAAGTTCGCTGCCCCCGAGATCATACGGCGGATCAACAAGCGGCTGAGCGGGATCTATCAGGTGGCCGCGCGCGTGAATCCGATCCTCTTCGCCGCAAAATCAGTGGTCGTCGAAACGACAGGGATGTGGGTTCGACCGGAAGTGGCCCTGTCAGTCGAGATGGCCGAAGATACGACCCCGGATCCCGTCGAGATCGTCCCGTTCGATGATCAACAGTCGGAAGCGCACCAGCTCTGCGTCTACGAGTTCGGCCAGACGTTCTATGCGATCACGACCGCTGCGGGCACGCCCACTGGCGACCTCACCTTCTGGTACGCGCGCCGGCCGACGACCATCACCGCGCTCGCGAACACCCTGGACGCTCAGTGGCGCGAAGACTACAACGAGCTGCTCGAGCTCGAGCTCGCAATCGACTACTCGCTCAAGGACGGTCGGACGGATGAAGCCGCGGCGCTGATCGCCGATCGCAATACCTGGCTCATGTCCTTCATGCAGTTCGCCCAGCATCTCACGGGTGGGGAGCGGCGTCGCTTCGAGCGGAAGACGGTGAACATCCAGGAGCTCCTGCCCTTGCTGGCGGGTGGCGCGACCTAATGGCCCCGCGTCAGCGTCTGTTTCTGCCATTCGGGAGCGGGCTCGATCGGGCCAGTGGCGTCATGGTCGCGGAACCCACGAGCTTCGAGGATCTCCGGAATGTCTTCCTCTATCGTGGCAAAGCGCAGGTGCGCAAAGGCTACGAACGTACCTCCCAGCTCGTCGACAACGTGGCCGGGATCCTTGATCAAGTGATCGAGCTCGCGCCCATCCGGTCGGAGGGGGCCGGCATGGGGGTTGGGTACGATCAGGCGACCCGCGAGCTGCACCTGAACCTCATGTCGATCGGTGGCGAGAACCCCAGCCACCAAGCCAGCGCTCTCGCCAATGGGCAGCTGTTCACGTTGAGTCTGGCAGCGACCTTCGATCCGCCTGTGCTCGATATGGTGGACACGTACAATCGCATGTTCATCGCCCACCAGGAACCGCTGATCGCTGCGCGGAACGCAACGCGCATCTGGAGTCCAGCGGGCAGCCCGGCTGTCCAGGATCTGACCGCGGATCTGGACGACGACGACGTGGAGGCCCCCGTCAAGTTTCGTGGGGTCACGCGCTATCTGTCCTATCTCGTTGGCTGGGGGTACGGGACGGAAAGCGATCCGAACCGGCCCGAGGTTGTCCGAGTGTCGTTAGCGGGCGATCCGAACCTATTCGATCCGCGCCATTGGTTCAAAGCGGGGCAGCGCTCGGAGCCCGTCGTCACGTGCCGACAGGCCGGCACGCCGCCGCGCTCCGCGAGCATCCTGGCCTTCAAAGAGACCGAGACCTATGAAATCTTCGGCTATTCGCCCGAGACCTTTGGCATCCGGCCGGCTGATCGCCAGTTTGGATGTGCTGGGCCTCGGCTGGCCGTTACCGTTGGCGATACGGTCTTCTTCTGGAGCAACCAGGGGCCACGGATGTCGCAAGGCGGCTCGTCGGTTGATCTCGCCGTCCCACTCGACATCGGTGCGCCACCGCCCGCGACGCTCGTTGATGAGAGCCCGCCGTCCCAGGCGTTCGCCCTCTACTACGCGCTCGATCGCGTCGTCTTGTTCGTGTGGGGTCGTCGGGTGTACGCGCTCTCGATCCGGGATCCGTCGAAGCCCAAGTGGAGCTACTACGAGTTGGGTGAGAACGCCGAACCGTACTGTGGGTCAGAGTTCTACACGACGCTCGCGACCGGTGGGGGCGGCGCGGCGCCGGCCGGGTGGCCGATCATTCAGGACGGCTCGACCGTCTTGAACCCAATGTCCATCGAGCTCACGTGGTTTAACTCCGGGCATCCGTCGCCTCCCGGCGTGCCGAACGGCAACGAGCAGGTCGAAGTGTATCTCAAAGACCTGTCGGCCGGTGGCAGCTGGGCGAAGTACGGCGAGGTCATTGTCGATCTGAGTGGTGGCGGGCCCAACTACTCCCAGACCTTCGAGATCACCGGCCTCACCGCGCTGAATCGCTACGCAGTCTCGTTGCGCTACCGTGGCGGTGGCCAGTACACGGCAGGCTTCACCGACAGCGATCCGGCGCTCTGGAACGATCCGGCCTGTCCCACCTGTCCGGATGATCCGCCCGCTTACCGGACCGGACTGCTGACCACGGCGACCCCTCCGGAAGTCGTCACACGGGCCGGCGACAATACCGGTCTGTGGTCACGAACCAGCGCGAGTACCGAGGATCTGACGATCGAGTTCGTGATCCCGCCCGGCCACGATCATTTGAGTCTGGAGGTCTATCGAGAAGATTGGGAAGACGGGAACACCACCGTCCAGAACATCGACGGCATGGGCCCGCCCGATAGTCCTGGGGGCGATCGGCTGGTGACAGCGGAAACGCTCAAGGCCACCCTCGCGCCCGGTGTGTCCGAGCATATCGATTTCGCGCCCGTAGGCGAGCTCTACCACAAGTTCCGTGGCCGCTTCAAAAACGCTGAGAGCACACCCGATTTCAGCGCCAAGGGAGCGTACCAGGAGTGTCACGCCGGGCCCGATCCGCCGCAATGGGGCTCGTTGATCTTGTCCTGTGGGTCCAGTTCCCGCACGTGTTCCTGGGCCAATGCGGTCACGCCGGTATCGAGTCGGGCCTGTCCACCCGATCCGCCTGTCGGTCATTTGACGCAGGTGTGGGCCAAGAACGTGACGCTCGCTGGGTCGTGGACGCTCGTAGACACACAGCCGTCCTACATCACCAACGGCGGATTCGGTGCCCTCGGCGCCAGCCCGAGTCAGGTCGTGCGCGTGGCAGTCCGACACAAGACCAGCTGTAACGGCGTGATCGATTACAGCCGGTGGGTCAAACCCTATGAAGATTGCGTGTTGAGCTGATGGCGACCAAAGCGCTCGACACGATGACCGATACGGATGGGGTGCTGATCACGGCCCATACCCCCGACAAGGGATTCGGCACGCCCTGGGTCACGGTTGGCGGCGTGTTCGACGGCATCTACAGCAACGTGCTCCGGGCGGCCCAGAACTCTTTCGCCGTGTGGGATCTCTACTGCACGGCCGACGTGGTGTTCGACAACTTCGAATATTTTGCGGACGTAACTCGGCCGAACGATGGGACGACCTCGGCCCATGCCGGGCTGAACTTCCGGCACAACGGGATCCAGAAAAGCTCCTCGACCAACGCGCTCTCGTTCGTATGGGAGCGGAACACCGGCGACCCGGACACGGTGAACTTGATTATCCGTGAGTGGCTTGGCGTCGGGATCTCGAATCAGGTTTTCCAGACCGCGTATCCGTGGGCTCGCGCGGTCGGGAAACGGATGGGCGTCCTGGTCAGCGGGCAGTCGATCACACCGTATCTCGAGGACTTGGGTGGTGGGAATCGGGTGACGTTCGCGCCGGTAACGGCCGTCAACGATTTCAACGATGCCTCGCACCAGCGGTTCGGCCTGTGGTGCCAGGTCTCGAGCGTCGACAACCAGTATTTCGACAACTTGACGGTCAAGGATTGGGCGCCGGGTGGTGGCACGCCGATCCCGACGATGTTTCTCGGCCGCCGCTATACGAGTGCCGATGTCTGGCGCTTCGGGGTTGGAGAGTCCGACGGTGCTGGTCCGGAGGGGTCGCCTGTCGGTGACACGATCACCTTCCTGGCCAAGTCGGATCGGTTTGCGCCGGCTGGAGCTGGCGGCGAGGCGATCTTCACCCAGTTCTGGATTGCTCTGACCTACGACATGACCGTGACGCTACGATTCACACCGATCGTCGACGGCATCGTGTACGACGGGACGGGCACCAATCCGGACCTGCGACAGACGCTGGCGCTGACGGGAACGCCGGGTGTCCGGAAGACAGAACGCTATGAGTTTGCGCTCTATCTGCCCTATGATGATGGAACGGATCCGGATGCGCTGCGCACCGATCTCCGTGGTACCTGGTTCCAGTTGGTGATTGACAATATGACCGTGCTCGGCGCTGGCGACCTCATCATCGAGCAGCCAGAAATCGAGTTTGAGATTGTCCGGGAGAGCGAGGCAGCCCAATGACAGCACCAAGCATGATCCAGCAGATGATGGCGCGCGGCCGGGGCCAGAAGCCACGGACGTTTCGTGGTGCCAAAGGCGATCTCACGGGCACGGCGCTTGATGAAATCGAGCGGAGCCGCGGGCTCGGCGCGGAAGCCGAGAGTGAGTTCTTCAAGCGGGCCCTGGCGTTCGATCCCCAGCAGGGAGCAGAGGAATCGGCGCGCGGGATCGTGGCCGGCCTCACGCCGCAGCTAACGCGGAATCTCGAGTTCGCGCGCGGCCAAGCAGCCGGCACGGGGCGCCTCGAGACCGGCTTTTTCGACGTTGATCGCGGCCGGCTATTCGAGGACTTCAACGATCGGGTGGCGTCTGCGGTGGCGGCGAACGCGCTCCAGGCCCAGGGACTCCAGCAACGCGGGATCGAGTCGATCGGCGCCTTCGGCCAGAACGTCCAGAACCGCTTCGTCAACCTGCTCGGTGGCTCGCTCGATCGTGCCCAGGCCGAAGAGAACGCGGCTAAAGGCGGTGGGCTGTTCGGCAAGCTGATCGGTGGTGCTGCTGGCCTGGTTGGTGGACCGATCGCGGGGGCGGCTGGCAACTGGCTTGCTGACAAAGCGTTCCCCGGAGGCGACTAATGACCGTCCCTTTCGGCCCGCGCGTCCTACCGACGGCTCGCTCACAAATGGGCGGTGCCGAGCGGTTCCTTGATACGGCGACACGCGCCTTTGAAGAGGCGGCGGCGTTCGTCGAGTCGCAACGCGAGAACACGCGACGCCAGCAGGAGTTTGAGTCAGCGCAACAGCTCTCGGATCTCCGGTCGAGCTCGCTGGCTCAGGAGATCGAGCAACGGAGCGAGGCCGCCATGCGTGAGCGGGCGGCCGATCCGCGGTTCGTGACAGGCGAGGCGGCCCGGATCCCGGCGCCGGCGACCGAAGCGCGCCAGGCACCGTTCCCGGAGCAGGAACAGCCTGACGTGTCGGCTGAGATCTCCCAGGCCCTTCGACCGACGGGCGGGCTCCAGGAGCTCCGACCACCGCGGCCGGGGCTGCGCCCGACGGGCGTTGAGGGGGAGTTCTTCGATCCAGAGGGTGAACAACGCGCGCAGCAGGGCCAGTTCAGTCAGTCGGCGCAGCGCGTTCAGGAGCTGCTCGAGCGGCTGGCCACTCAACAGGAACAAGCCGGCAATCCCGAGCTCGCGAACGCCATCCGGGGACAGGGTGCCCTGGTCACTACCCAGGTCGAGGCCGGGAACAACCCGGCGCAGGTCGTCCGATCAGCGCTCGAGGATGTCCAGACGCGCGGGCAGCGACAAGGGCAGATCGACTTCTTGATCGAGCAGGTCGGCCCGGAGAACGTCCCGCCAGGATTCGAGTTGCTAACCGGCGATCAGCAGATCGAGGAGCTCGAGCGGATCCGGACAGAACAGGGTCGGCTCCAACGGGCCACCGAAACGCGCACCGGTGGTCGGACGGGTGGCACGACCCAGGCGCGAATGACGCCGACAGCCGCCGCGGCGTTGCTCCGGAGCTTCAATGACATCATCAACGAAAACACGGGTGTCGTGGAAGGGCACCGGGCCACGCCAGCGCAACTGCTCGGCCTGATCGATAAGATGGTCGCGGGGACGGCCACGCCGGAAGACTTCCTGATCTTCGATGAGCAGGGAGAGAGCATCCCGATCCTACCACCGATCTATGCGGCGACCCCGGAGGGGGAGACCGGGCTGATCCGCATTACGCAGCAGGACTGGGACGATCTGATCGAAGATGGGCTGACGCCCGACCAGATTCACGAGCTGTACGACGTACCGCCTGATGTGGGCCGGTAATGCCTGAGACCCCAGCACAACGGTTGGCACGGCTCCGAGCGGAGCGGGCGAAGCGTTTGCTGGGCCGCGCGCGAATGGCCGGCCAGGTGCGTCGCGGTGCGGCACCCGCTGATGTCACGGTGGCCCGGACCCAGCGCAAGCTGTCGAAGCTGCTGATCCCCGAACCCGTCACACCACAGGCCGGTCCGGTCCAGCGGGCGCCGGTCTCGCCAGAAGTCCAGCAGCTGCTCCAGGACCAGTCGAGCTCTGAGGCCCGTGAACGGCGCCAGGCCGAACGCACAGCCCGGGGGCTCACCGGTACCACTCTGGGGGTTTCCAATGTCCTTCTGCGCGGCCTGGGGCGCGACCTCGGGGCTCGTACCATCCTCCAGGGAGCGGTCAAAGCCGCGGATCTGATCGGGAAGCCTTTGGGGCTCGAGGCGCATCCCGCCCTCCGGTCCGTTGTCGAGAAGGCCAACGAGCAGGCGCGGCTCCAGAAGCTCGGTAAGCCCGGCTTTGTCCCGCAGCTCTCGAGTGACATGTTGGGCCTGATGGCCACCATGATGCTCCTACCGGGCGCTTCGGCGCCAGGCCAGGTAGCGCGATTCGGGCCCCGCGTCCGGCCGCTCATTGCCGGTGGTGTCGGCGGGCGCGCGATCGTGGGCGCGCTCGAGGAACGGCTCAGCGGGACCGTCGTTAGCCGGGTCGCTCGTCGCGCGGCCGAAGACGCGGCGCGGTTCGGCTACCTCGAAACGGCCGTCGCGCCGATCCAAGAAGAGAGCCTTGCTGATGCTGCGGCCAGGCAGCGCGGCGGCCTCGTTGGTGGGGCGGTGGCGGGTGGCGGATTCCAGATGCTCGGCGAGGCAAGTGCGCTCTTCCTGAAACGCCTGTTCACCCATGCCATGCTGCGAAACGCGCGCATGGGTCGAATTGCTGGTCCCCAGGCCGTCACGCAAACCCCCCGACGCCTGCCGGCGCCGACCGGGGAACCAGCCCCACGGCCGAAGCCGGAAGCCGTCACGACGACCCCGGCAGAGCTCCAGGCAGCACCCAAACAGGCGCTGCCCTCTGACGCCACGTTGACGCGCCAGCCACCCCAGGTCCAGGGCGAGCGATCGATTGAAGCGATTGCCACTGACCTCACGAAAGCCTCGAGGGCTGAGCTCCTCCGTCTTCGGCGGATCGGCTCAGGGACCGACCTGGCACCCCGCGTCGAGAACGAGCTCCAGCGCCGCGCGGGCGTGGCGGCCCAAGCGCTCACTCCCGAGCTCGAGTCACTGGCCCAACGCACCGCCCAAGTATGGGGCGTCATGGGCGACGCGGCCGGGCGCCAGGTGGTCGCTGCCGAACGTCGCCGTCTGAATCTGAGCCCCGAAGAGCACGAGGCCGTCAATGTGCGGATCCACGAGCTCCAGACGGAGAAGGCTGTCCGGGATCCAGAGGGTGCTGGTGCCCCGGTTCCGGAACAGGCGGCCGCCCGGGATCCGCGGCTGGCCAAGCAATCGCAGGAGCAGCTCGTCGAGCGCGCGGTGCGGGCCTACGCACAACTCCAACGCGAATCCGTCAGGGCTGGCCAGGGCATCCAGCCGTGGACCCGGTTCGATCCGAACATCCAGGATCAGCGATCGGGGACGATCATTAGCCAGGACGCCCGGGGCGCGATGGGTCGAGCGGCCCAGGCCGAGAAACGGCTTGCCGCGGCCGAAGCGGAGCTCCGAGCCCGTGGTCTGACCAACGACGAAATCAGCGATCTCATGGAGCTGCTCGAGGAAGAGCAGCTCACGCGAGAAGGCTTCGAGGTCGAAGTCGAGGGCGGGGTCGTCAGCGAGCCGACGATGGAGCCGACGCCATTCATGCCCGAACGGCCAGACTTGGAGCTCACCGGACAGCAACGCCAGATCCAGCAGGGCGAGTTGCTCCCACCGGCCGATCATGCTCAGGCGGCCGCGGAGGCGCGCGAGCTGCTGCGGATCCTCGATCGCCGGCTGGCCCAAGCGAAGGGCAAGCGCCGGCAGCAGCTGGCCGAACGGATGCTCGAGCTCTACCCGATCGCCAACGCGGGCGAAGGGATCTCGGCCGAAGAGCTGCGCACCCGCGCGATCGCGCGCCCGGGTGGCGAGGCTGAGCCGATGGAGGGCCAGGAAGAGCTGTTCTCGCCGATCCGCGGGGTCGAGCGCGACGCCGAAGCCGTCACCTTCGTCGAACAGATCCGTAACGATCCAGCGATGGAAGAACGGGTGATTGCGGCACTCCAAGCCGCTCGGCCCCGGATCCCGGACAACCGGATGATCTACCTGCTTCACGGGCCGACAACCGGTGCCGATCCGTCACCGACCTGGGATCGCGCATCGGCCTTGGCAGCTGAGTACGCCGCTCGAGTCCAGGGCAAGCCGCTCCCGGATACCGGGCTCGAGACCGATCCGATGTTCGCTGCCAGGGATCCGCTGATGGTGAAGGACGGCCAGATGCCTATTGGCTATCTGTTGCGTGGCCGGACCGAGCCGCCAGCCGATTGGCGACCGGGCGACTCAATCAGCCGGCCCCAGGTGATGCACCTGCTCGGCAAGATCACAGAGGCCGCTGGTCGCGCCGTGCCGATCCGATCGGGTCGGGTCAAAGGGCGTCGGGTCGCTGGGTTCTTCCGGGTCGGGCCCGAAGTGATTCGGACGCGCCAAGCCGACGACATCGCTACCGCCGCACACGAGATCGGCCATGCGACGGAGAAGCTGGTGTTCGGCTGGTCAAAGGGCGGCCCGTGGAAGAAGCCGCTTGCGTCGGGTGGGATGCAAAAGGAGCTCACGAAGCTCGGCCGGCAGCTCTACGGCAACACGAAGCCGAACGGCGGCTACAAGCGTGAAGGGTTTGCCGAGTTCTGGCGGCGGTGGCTCGAAGAGGATCCGACCCTCCAGGCTGATGCGCCCTTGTTCTCTGCGTGGTTCGACGCTGAGTTCCTGCCAGAGCATCCGGAGATTGGTCTTGCCGGGACCGAGGCGAAGGCGGGGATCCGTCGCTGGCGTGATCAGGGATCGTATGAGCGGGCCCGCATGTCGATGGTCGATCCGGCGTCACCGGGGGAGCGATTGCGTGCGGCTGGTGAAAGCGCGCGGCGCATCGTGTCGATGGAGAAGCTGGTCGAGATGGCCCAGCCACTCTACGAGCTCGCCAAGGAAGCGCAGCGGCAAACGGGCGCGGCGCTGCCCCCGTCGGACGATCCCTATATCACGACCGCGGCGCTCCGGACTGTCCATGCGGCCCGGACGAAATACATGGTCACGTCGGGGATGATCGACTTGGCTGGCAACAAGGTTGGCCCGCCACTCCAGGACATCCGTGGGTTGGTGACGGGCCGCCATCTCGATTTCGGCATCTATCTGTGGGCCCGGCGAGCGATCAAGCTCTGGACGGATCCGCGTGGTCCGCGGAATCCGGGCCTGTCGCTCCAAGACGCACAGCAACTCGTTGGGGAGCTCGCGTCGCCCCAACTCGAGCTGGCGGCGAGTAAGGTGTACGACTGGAACGCGGGCGGGCTCAACTACGCTGCCCAGGCGTCACCGTTGTTCCGGGAGATTGTCGAGAAGGTGTTCGGCCGGGATCCGGGCGACTACATCCCGCTCCAGCGGTTCTTCGATGAGCTCGATGATCTGTGGGCTCGATCGGCGGGTCGCGCTGCTACGAGCCGCAGTCCGGTGAAACGCCTCAAGGGGTCAGGGCGTCGCATCAAGGATCCGTTCCCGCAGATGATTACGCAGATGGAGCAGCTTATCCGCGCGGCGCATCAACGGCTGATTCTCGATCAGATCGTGAACCTCGCGCGGATCGAGGGCATGGGCCATCTGATCGAGGAAGTCTCGGTCGACCAGGTACCGGTTGCCGCGGCAACGATCCAGGAGCTGATCGAGCGGATCAATCGCCAGATGTTCGCTGCGGATCCGACGGCGCCATTCGTCGAGATCGGGAAGGAAGGCGAGAGCGTCGACTTCAATTTGCTCGGCCAGACGCTCACGTTTTTTGCTCCCGCCCAGCGACCCAAGGGCGTCGATCCCGTGTTGCCGATCTGGACGGAAGAGGGTCGGGTCCGGTGGTATCGGGTCGATGGCCGGCTCTACGATGCGTTGGGCACCCTGGACGTGTACCGGATTGGCGAGGTCGGTGGTCTGCCTATTGGCGAGTGGGCGCTCGGCAAGCCCGCGGCGGCCTTTCGGGCTGGGACCACGGGCCTCCGTGCGAGCTTCGGGCTCGTCTGGAATCCGTTGCGTGACTTCCAGACTATGTGGACCAATTCGGCATCGACGGCCAACGGCGTCAAGCTCTTCTGGTACTGGCTGCGCTCGATGGCTGACGCGGGCCTCAACCGGGTGGCGGGGCTCGATACGTCGCCCTGGCTCGATGCGTTCCTGTCGCTCGGCGGTGAGATGGCGCAACCGCTCGGTCAGGACATCCCCCATACGCGGCTGGCAGCGCGCCGGCTGTTCCAAGGTCGAGTGGTGCGAAGTCTCGATCCGCGCAACTGGTTCGAGTGGTACCGAGACATGATCCAATTTCCTGAGATGGCACCTCGAGTCGCTGAGCTCCGTGCGATCGCCGAAGACATCGGCTGGACGCCTGGCGAGCCGATGTCGCTCGATCAGTCACTCCAGCTTCTGCTGGGCGCGAAACAGGTGACGACGGACTTCACCGCAGCTGGCGAGTTCGGCCGCGTGATCAACCGGATGGTGCCGTTCCATAACGCCGCCATCCAGGGCCCGCGAGCCAACATCCGGGCGGGACGCCGCAACCCAATGAAGTTCGTGTGGCGTGGCTTCCAGCTCACCGCGGCGACCTTGGGTTTGTGGTGGCTCCACAAGGACGAAGACTGGTACCGCACGATGCCCTGGCGCGAGAAGTTCCTCCATTGGCATTTCCCGACCGAGTGGCCCGAGCCGACGCTCATCCGGATCCCGCGTGCGTTCGAGGTCGGTCTCGTCTTCTCGTCGCTGCCGGAAGCGTTCCTCGATTCGTGGTACGTGCAGGATCCGGAAGGCGTGAAGCAATGGTTCAATATATTTCGCCAGTCGGCGACACCCAACGTGATGCCCGTGCTGATCGGCGAGGCGTTTGAGCAGCTGGCCAACGAGACCTTCTACTTCGACAGGCCGATCGTGCCGATGGGTGAGCTCCGGAAGCCGGCCGCGGAACAGTTCAACGAGTACACGAGTCGGGTGGCGATCGTGCTCGGCCGGACGTTCAACATCTCGCCACGCCGGATCGACCATGCAATCACGGGCGTCTTCGGCTACGTGGCGGCCGATCTCTTGGCCGTACTCGGTCTGGGCGCGCCTGGGCTCGATCGCGAGAAGGAAGCGGCCGACATCCCGGTATTCGGTCGGATCTTCCAGCGCGGCGGCGAAACGGGCACGCGCCCGCTGCCGATCGAGCAGCTGTACGACCTGCTCGAGTTGGCCGAGCGGCGCCAAGCATCCGACGTTGAAACGGAGTCACTGATCGAACGGCAGCGCCGGCTGATGTTGACTGACGCCGCGAAAGCCGTGACGGCCCTCTCCTACGTGCGTCGGTTCACGCCAGAGGCTGACGCGCGCAAGGCACTGTTGGCCGAAGCGCTGGCGATCGCTACAGAGGCGGTCGAGAATGACGAGGCCGGCCTTGTGGCGCGGGAGAAATTTCAGGCGATGCGGAAGACGGCAGAGACACGAAAAGCTGTCGCGAAAGGGATAGAGCAACGAGCCCGCGCGGCCCGGACTGGAAGGCGGTAAACGATGGAATTTGAACGGATCCTGATAGCCGTGGGCGTTGCGCTCGGCGTTGCGGTGAATCTCGTCGCCCTGTTCGCCCTGATCTGGAAGTTCGGCGTCTGGAGTGGGAAGATCACGACGTTGGTTGATGAGTTTGCCAAGAGTCACCGCGAGCATTATGCGACCGCTCACGAGCACGCGCAGCGGTTGTCGCATCTCGAGGGAGCCCGTGTTGAACCTCATTGACATCCCGAACGCGAACCACGGCGCCCAGCGGGGTCCGGGGGAGATCGACCTGCTCGTGATTCACGGGCATGGCGAGTGGGTGGTAGATCTGAACAACGACGGCGGGCTAGGTCGTGGCCGGATCTGGCACTGTACGGATTGGCTGCGCGCGATCGGCCTCTCGGTCCATGCGTGGTGTCTGCCGGACGGCCGGATCGTGCGGGAAGTCGATAGCTGGCGGAAGGCGTTCCATGCGCGCGCGTTCAATCGGCGCTCGATCGGCATGGAGTTTGCGGTCCCTGGAGTCTGGACCTATGACAAACTACAGCGGGCGTGGAGGACGGGGCACCCGGCCCAGCTCTACACCGATCTCCAGCTCGAGGCGGGAGTCGAGTGGTTTCGTGCGCGTGCCGTGGAGCACGACATTCCGCGAGCGGCTGCGTCGGTTCGGACTCATCGGCAGCTCGATCCTGGTCGCAAGACGGATCCCGGCATCCAGTTCCCACTCGAATCCTTCGTAGCCGAGTTCACCCGTTAGCGACGATGGTGCACGAGCCTCGTCGCGAGCGCGAGCACCTGGAGTAAGTCGGCGGCGGTCGGTTCCCCACCACAGAAATGCGATCCCTGGGCCCGGAGGTACGTGACGACGGCCTGCCGTAGCCGTTCGATCTCGGTTGGCCCCCGATCTACCTTGTTGCCATCGAGAAAGTCGGCGGGCTTGTCCCGCTTCCCGTAAGCGTATTCGCGCCACGCATCCCGATGACGTTGCATTTGCACCAAGTCGGTGTCACTCATCGGTCGTCGCCTCGCTGCACTGTGATCCCGCAGGTCGTATGCAGCACCCGGATCGTCACCGACACGCCGAATGACTGCCGGCACGAGCGGCAGATGGTCTCGAAGTTCCGCTCGAGCAGCTGCTCGTTGGTCAGCGTCGGTCGTTCCTCGTAGGCCCCGCAGTAGGGACACACGATGTCGGTCTCATCGTCCAGGTCGAACGCCAGCGTCTTGCCGGCAGCGATGCGCTCACGGCGCGCTATGCGGTACTGGTCGCGGTTCATCGCAGAATCTCCGTTGCTCTCACGGTCAGGTAAATTTCGCAGCGCTCAGGCTCGCCGTACACCTTCATAACCCACTGTTCGACAATTTGAGCGTCGTTCGCATAGACGACGCCTTGCAGCGCATCCTCCACGGCGCGCCAGAGTTTCGAGGCGTCGGGCTGTACGGCTGGATACCGGGGCGCGCTCGGCCGAAGTCCGCGCTTGCCGAAGTGCCCTTTGGGGCGGGCCAAGTAGAACATCGCCCTGGCTTGTATCGGGTCGCGGATCAGCGGCCGGCCAGCCATCAGCTCGGCGGCTTCCGCTCGGACCTGTGCTTGCCACGGCTTTGCCTTGCTTGAGGCGTCGGTGACGGACACGTGGATCTTCCCGCCCTTGCCGCGGATCGGGAATCCGCGCTTCGAGCCAGCCGGCACCGGCCGGCCGTACACCTTGAGCTGTATCGTCGTGTCCGTCATGTGGGCGGTCACGGATACCTCTCCCGCTCGCCGTCTTCCTCGCGCGGCAGCTCGAGCTCGGGCTCGGCCTCGGGCTCAGGGTCGGTCGTTTGGAGCAGCCTGGTGCGCTCGCGGAACTGTTGGTCAGCCAGCTCAACGCCTGGCGCACACTCCGCGCAGGCGGTCGCGTACCACCACGGGTCCGCGTCACCCCGGCGCTCAGCGAGCACCCAGAAGTAGCGCGGCCGCGGCCCCTCGAACCACTTGCCGCACGCCAGGCACTTGAGCCGCGCGGGGCGCGGATCGAGCTCGGCTAGGGGTCCGAGAGCTTCGCTGGGCGGGCTTCCACGTGCTGCGCCAGGTGGGCTTCCACGTCGGCTCGAATCGTCCTGCGGAGCTCCGGGAGGAACGCCCCCGTCCATTCCGCCTCCACTTTCTCCACGATCCTGTGGACCGACTCCTCCACCACCTTCGCCAGCTGCATCCGGGTCTCGTGGTGGAGGTAGTCCCGGAGCCGGTCGATCAACAGCTCGGACTTCTCGATCCGCTCGAGCAGCATCGGGATCAGGTCGTTCATTACCAGCTCCAGCTGCTCGTGGTCCGTCATGGGTTCGTGCGCGGTCATTCGGCATCCTCCGCTCCTGTTGGGATGTAGCCGTGCTCGGCCAGGCGGGCGAGGATCTTATCCACGGCCTTCCGTTTCTTGGTGCCGGCTGCGGCCAGCTTCTCGACGGTCCCGCCTCCCTCTTTGCGTTTGAAGATGTGTTCGAGCTCATGGTACTCGCGGCCATCCTGCTGGTTGTGGTCCGCGTGGTGGAAGGCCCCCTCGACGGCCAGCAGGCAGTCTTCCAGCCCGTAAATCTGGAGGTAGCGCCTGAGTCGGGTCTTCCGGTCTTCCGTGAGCACAACCCGCTTGCCGTTCTTCTTGGCACGCCAGGACCAGAAGGCGAAGACGGTGCGGGCTTCCCACAGCAGCCGGTGGCGATCGAACACGTCGGGCTCGAGGTCGTGCAGGGTCTCATTCACCCACTGGGCGGTCTCTTTGGCTGGCACGAGCGCTGTTCCGTTCGCAGAACGGGACAAACTCTCACCCTTTTTAGTAGGTGGAGATCCTAACTGGGAATCCTTCTTACTTACTGCATCTGCTTCTACATCTGCTTCTGCTTCTACCGTGACATCGTTACGTGTCACGCTTGGTTGTGACATGTCACGCTGCTGGCGACGAAAGCGGCTCTGCCGCTGGGCGTTCATAATCTGTTTGCGGGACCGCATCTCTCGGTATTTCTCGTAGTTGAGTAGGAGCCAGCCACCCTCGACCTTCTCGACGCGCCGGCCGCCGTAGCTCTGGTCTTTGCTGTCGATGTCGGGGGCCACAAGGATCTCGAGCGCGCGCTTGCACTCCTCGAGATTGACACGGGCCCGGTGGGCCAGGCCGGCCGTCGATGCCTCGACAATGCCGTACTCGTTGGCCATCGCAAGCATCGTAATCCAGACGATCCGGGTGCCGATGTCTTCCATCCAGACGGACGAATCGAGGATCGAGCCGAACAGCTTCACATACATTTGCGGCCTCGTAGCGGTGAAGGCGGGGACCGTGACAATGCGTTACTGTCACGGCCCCGTCAAGAGTCCTACTGGTTCGCCTTCGCCTCCTCGAGCTTGAGTTTCAGCTCGTCCTGCCGGATCCTGGTTTCTTCATCGATCTTGGCCTCGAGCTCCTCCGCGTCTTCGCCCTCGATCGGCCGTGAAATCTTGCCCGCTTCGGCTCGGTTGTCGATCTCGACCAGATCAGCCAGACCGGGGATCTCGGTCACAGGTAAGCGCTTGTCGGCGAGGTATTTAATCGCCGATTTCAGGCCCATCCGATCGTACCAGTCCCGCCACGGGATGCCGTCTTTCATCGCCGAGCTGGCGCGGATCCGGTCCACCTCGGTCCGGTTCATTACGTGGAACACCGGGACCGGGGCGTTCCGGAGCCACGCGATCGCGTAGAAGTACAGGATCTCCTTGGGGCTCGACCGGTCGATCGAGTAGTCCGGCTTGTGGTGAATGGCCATTGTGCTGCCTTCCTGCACGTCGAACTCGTCTTCGGGGAAGACGGTCTTGGCGTCCAGCATCAGCACGAGCTGGGACCGGTAGCCGAGTGTGATGAACCCGCGGTAGTCCGGGATCATCTGACAGCGCCGCTTGTAGGGCACCAGGTGGGCCTCGCGGCCCAGCATGAGCCCGAGCCGGGCGGCATCGTAGACGGCATTGAGCACGCTGTTGGGGCTGCACTCGCCCAGGTCGTCATTCCGCGCGACCTCGAATTGGGCGATCCGGACCAGCTGGGCGCCCGTGATCCCCGCCGTGCCCGGAATGATCTCGTCCAGTCGGGCCGCCCGCTTGTTGAGCATCTGGACGGCGGTGAAGTCTTTGCCGTCGATGGTGACGGTCGCAAGGGCTTTACCCATGAGTCGGCTCCTGGTCGCTGATATGATAGACCCGCAGATCCTTGTACCGGCTGGGGTTCTTCCGGAACGCCTCGAGATCGGCGCGCAGCTCACCGGCCCGCACGTCAGCCTGAATCAGCGCAACGGCTTGGTCTTCTCCCATCCACGTTTGAAGCAGCTGCATGAGCCACGCCTGCACCCGCAGCGGATCGAGCAGGCCCGCGCCGAGTAGGCGCTTGGGGTCGATCGCACCCTGGCGCTCCCGCTCTTTGAAGTAGACCCGGGCGCCGGCGCCCTCGAATTGGCCCAGGTGGCCGCACTCGTCCCGCAGCGCTTGGCGCGCCTCCTCGTACAGCTCGTCGGCCTCCTGCTTGAGCGCTTTCATGTCCTGGAGCTTCTCGATGATGGCCCGCCAGCTCGGGTCCGTCCGGGGCTCGACCTCGCCCTCGACTTCGGGTAGGTCGATCGTCCATTCCGGGTCGCGTGGCTTGGGTGGCTGCTGGGGTACGACGTGGTTGTACCAGAAGTGCTCGCACACCTCGACGACCTGTTGCTGGATCGCCGGCTCGATCACGACGGTTGGCGTGACGAATTGCCACGAGTCCGGCTGGAGGACAGCAAACGTGACCCAACGGTGCTTGCACAGCGTTCCGTAGTGGATGCCCTGGAGCTGGTTGTGTTCTGGGAGGCCGCGATCGACCACCTTCTTGAAGACGCCGCGCATCATGGTCTTCGCCTCGAAGACGCCGCGCTCGTCCGTGACCTCCTTCACGTCGTCGCGGGCCATTACCAGCGAGTCCGGGTGGCCGATCATCCATTTGTGCTCCGGATGGCGGCGGAACCGGGCGGGCTGGAGGCGCCGGCCAGAGCGCAGCTTGTAGAGCTGGCGGATCACAGGCTCGAGGAACCGGCCGCGCTCCTGGACGGGGGTGGGGGCTTCGTCAGGCTCGACTTCTCCCGTCTTCTCGAGGTACACATCGAGCGCATTTCGGTACGGATCGACGCCCACGATGGCGCCGACATCCGAGCCACCTATTCCGGTCAGTCGCCGTCGGTGGAACTCGGCTCGGCTGCTCTTTGGGGTGTGCATCTTGCCTCTCCTTCGGTCAGGGTCTAAATTGTCCTCTTCGGAGGGTTGTGAACGCTGCTCACGTAGTACGCGCGCGTCCAGTCACCTCACGCAAGGTTCTGCGGCCAACCGTGTGGGTTAGCGCTCCGACTGGGCGCGCGCTCCTCCCCTCTCGGCCTCGAGCTCCACGGCCACGATCTCAAACCACCAGACCAACAGCGTCACGGTCCACTCGTTGTCGTTGGCCAGGATCATGAGCTCTGGGCGGGCCGGCCAGTCGATCGGCAGCCAGGTCCAGGCCCCACCATGATCGTCCAGGCGGGCGACAAACCAGTAGTCGACTGCCCGGCTCGATTCGATCCCGTATCGGCCGAGATGGTGCCGCACGTGGTTCGCAGACGCCGGCACGATCAGGAACGCATAGTGGCTGGCGTCGCCTGGCTCGAGCTTGACGACCGCGGGCTCGCCGCGGGCCAGCACACGGACCAACTCGCGCAGCTCGATGTTGATGGGTTCGGGGTTCATCTGCTTCCCCGTGTGGTACAGCAGGTCTGCGTGCATCATCGCAACACCTCGTCCAGTTTGGATTGGATGGATCGCGAGTAGTCGACGATCCGGCGCACCACCGCGGCCGGTACGGGTCGGTGGCCGTTCTCCCAGCCGTGCCAGCTCCGGAGGCAGACGCCGGCCCAGGCGGCCGCGCGCGCCTGGGTCCAGCCGCTCACTTGCTGGTTGTTACGGGCGCGGAACTCGCCGGCCTGGGCAAGCCGCCACGCCTCGAGCTCTGGGCCGCTGAGCGCGCCGCGGCCGAAGTCACGGCTCTGGATGAGCCGGCGAATGGCGGGGGTACTCATTGCGCCTTCCCGTTGCCACGCCGGCCGGTCGATACGGCGCGGACGCGCTCGAGGACGCGGTTGATCGTCTTCTGCACGCATTCGAGGTTCCGGCAATAGGCCAGGTCGTTGACGTGCCCCCATATCTGGTCGCTGCCGCACACGACGCACTTCTCGGTGGTCGTCATGTTTTCCTCGTTTCGTCGATCAGGCGCTCGATTGCGCGCTCCTGGTCGTTGGCCGGTGAGAACCCACTGTCCGGGGTATGGGCAGTAAGGTCCGTCCCGTTGGCGTCCGTGAACGTGTCATGGGCCAGCGCCGACCTCAACAGCACTCGGGCGCGGATCGCTTGCCGCTCGAGCTCGCGCGCTTCGGCCTTGTTGATCAGCGCCGCGGCCGCGAGCAGCATGGCCCACGCCTCGTTCTCGAGCAGCGCCAGGCCGAGCACCAGCGCCACCATCGCGGTGTAGATCGGGCCGGCATACAGCAACCTCCAGACTCCTAACATGTGGTCTCCCCCTCTCGGAGCTGGGGTTAGGCGGTGCCGGCGCGGCGCGAGCGTAGACTCGTGGGTTTCACGTGCCTGACAGCCCAGGAATAGCCGCAGGACTCGGAACAGAATCGGCCGTTGCCCTCGATGCCCCAGCCGGCCTGGAAGCTCACACTGAACGGGAAGTCTTCCTGTGTTCGGCGTCGGCGCGGGCGCCGAGCGGGATCCAGGAGGTCGACGAAATCCGCCGCCTCATCATCCGACTCGAAGCTCCGCTCGAGCCGGTACGCGCGCAACGGTTTGTCGCAGCTCACGCACTTCGGTCCGTCGGTTCGTTGCTTCGCCATCAGATCGCCAGTCTGACCCGATCGTACAGGTCGATGAGGGTTTGCATCTCCTGGGTGCCGTAGCGGGCCAGCTCGTCCCACTGGCCAGCGAGCGCCCAGCCCAGGACGTGGTGCCCCGCCTCGCGTGCCTCGATACCGAACGCCTCAGACCACACGCTCAACGTCCCTCGAGCTCGCCGGTCGCCGTCGCTGAACAGCAGCCGCAGGTCGATGTGCTCCTGGTGCCGGTAGGGGTAGAGCAGCTCGTACCACTTGAACGTCGGCAGCTGGATTCCCAGGAGGGCCGACCGCCAGCGCATCATCGGCAGGTCAAAGCCCTTGCCGTTGAACGTGACTAGCACCTTCCGGGTCTCGAGTGCCCGGGCCACGAGCCGCCAGCTCTCGCGCAGGATCTCCCGCTCGAGGTCGCGCTGCTCGAGCTCGGTGAACTCATCCCACGGGTTTGGATCAGCGATGGTGGACACCTGGACCGTCTTGGTCTGGATCCCCTTGGTGTCGTCAAGCCAGCCCATCGAGACACTCACGACCTGGCCGGTGATTGGGTGGCAGGCCGGGATGGTGCCCGTGATTTTCAGCGGGTACTTCCCTTGCTCGATGGCGACGGGTTCGCCGGCCTCGCCCTCGGGCGCGTCAGTCTCGATGTCGTCGCTGTCCATCTTGTACGGATCGCGCCACCGTCGTTGCGGCACGGTCTCGATGTCCAGGGCGAACGGTGCTCCTCGTGGTGGGGCCATTAGGGCGCTCCTCGGTGGATGGCTGGCGACGGGTCGCGCGAGCGATCGCGCTTGGGGTGTCGCGTCAGGGTGAGCACGTTGTTGACTGCCTCGAGCAGCGCCGGCGTCGGGTTCGGCTGATCGAGTGCCGCGTTGAGCAGCCGGCGCGCGGCCTTCCCGTGCTTCTTGTCTTTGTGCTGGTCTGGTGGGCCGTCCCACATCTGGCTAGGACTCGGCATAGCTCTACTCCTCCTCGTGTCGACGTAGCCGGGCCATGAAGGCCCGCGCTGCTGGTCGGGCCCAGGCCCGGGCGAGGCGCCGGCGATTGTTCCGCTCGTGCTGGGGCTGGCACGCGAACATCCAGCGGCACTCGCGCGGCTTCGCCTCGTGAATCGAACAGAGCCCGTCGGGATGGTGGAGTCCACACGGGCGGCTGGTCCACATCGGCCAGGCCCAGCTGGCGTCCTCGCCGGCCCGGAGGCCGTCGGCAAACGGGATGGGCACCAGTGGCTGCTCACAAAGACCAGGAAGTAGGAATGCCTTTTCCGAGCGTGGACCTGTTTGATCATCCGACTCACGCCGGGCCGGTTGGGGCGAACGATGACAAATAGGTCCTTCGCGTAGAACCCCATCTCGGAATACGCGTTGATGATCTCGACATGTGTCAGACGTTGCGTGTTTGCGCTCACCTCGTCCTGGCACTTGACAATAAGAACACCCTTGTCGCAAAGGACCCGATGAGCTTCACGGCCGGCACGGATGTAGAGGTCCAGCACCGCATCGTGCCACTTCGGCCCGCCAAGAGTTGCCTCACCGTTCGAGTAATGGTCCCGAAAGGCCGAGTGACTCCCCGACCCCGCCATGTGCGACCTCTTATTCCTAAATAGCCCCTCCATGTATGGCGGATCGAGTACCACTGCGTCGATTGACATGTCTTCGTAGGGTAGATTCCGGCAGTCAACGCCGGTCTTGATGTCAGTTGCGCGGAGTTCGTAGTCGCTCTTGGAAACCTTCTTCCAGAAAACGCCTTTGCCCCACGTGACATCGGCCACGATGGACCCCTTCGGGACGTGAAGATCCAGGATGACAGGAAACACTTCCTCGTTCGTGGCTACGTACGCACTGACCACTACGTTTGTGGTAGCTACCCCGTCGGGTGATTTCCGTTTGGAGCGCCTTGCCGGCGCCCCATCCTGAAAGATCTCGTGCTGCATTGCCCTAGCCGATCCACATGGAAGTTGTGCCCTTCATTGGAGCTCAATGTCTATCTGGGGAGACGCCTCTCGCCCAAGTTGGACCAGCGGATCGCCGCCGCTCGGCTCCTCCTCGAGTACTCCTACGGCAAGCCACATACGCAGCGTCCGGAGGACGGGCGGGTGGATCCCGAAGAACTCAAGGCCGCGGCAGTGGATGATGTCCTCGCGCAGCTCGAGCGGTTCGCCCGCGTCACCCAACTGGCACGGGTGCCGGTGGGGTCGCATTCAGAGGATGCGAGCCCGGAGGGTAACGCGGGGGAGGGGTAAGGGGTGCCCGTTTGAGGTCAATGTGACGGGACCAGCCGACGTGTCCACAGTCAGGGCAATGGTATTCCCTGGCAACATGCGTGATACGGCCGTAATCGGGTATGGTTGAGTCACCCCGTTCCCGACCTGTCCGAACGTAGCGCCATCCCATTGTGGCGTAGCTTGCACTCCCATATCCATACCGCACCCGGCACTTTGCGCAGCGAAAGTAGTTTGGTTGTCCGGTCCCGCTTCCCTTGCCACCCATAGGCTTAACGTCCGGGAGTATGGGAGAACCGCCACCTGAAGAGCCGTCCGGCCCACTCCCACCGATTGCCCGTTGCGAACACCGGCTCGCCAATTCGGACATAGGCAATCGGGTAGACCCCGAAAGTAAATAGCTTTCCAGCCTTATGGCACATCAACTTGTATGGCATGGTTCCCTCCTTAGGTTGTGTCTAGTTTGGCGAGAAGGGCGCGGGCTTCTGCTATCCCGTGCTGTACTTTGGGGCCTCTGACCTTTTCTCCGGCATCCTGTCCCTCAATGATCCATCGCAATGCTTCCGCCAGTTCGGGAATCAGCCACGCTTGGGCAATGAGGCGGGCGTTAGCGTCCCGGTCCATACCGGCGCACTCTGCAACTAGTACCGATCCGTGTGATTCATCGGTCCATATTTCCGCGGTAGGTTCCTTGCCTACCTTATGGACCCGCCACGGTCCTGGTGTATGGTTTGGCATGGTTCAGTCCTCCGAATTCTCGGTGTTTACCCGTGGCCCGTGGCGTGTCTCGTAGTCGTTCACTGGAGGATCCCTACCAACTGCTCGAGCTGGCTGCTTGTCAGCTGGACGTGATCGAGCCGCCAGCTCTTGCCGTCGTA
>Ga0224512_10000229_pt1 | contig 59973 bp, 61 predicted proteins | sample SF_May12_sed_USG_4_FD_169103 | JGI IMG/M metagenome (GOLD analysis project Ga0224512, IMG submission 169103) | Sediment microbial communities from San Francisco Bay, California, United States - SF_May12_sed_USGS_13 | ecosystem: Environmental > Aquatic > Marine > Sediment | place: USA...
ACAATGGAGAGCGAGGAACTGCTGAACCTCGTATGGCAACAACTGATTGACTACACCATCGCCGACTCCAACGAACTGTCCATCAACCAGCGTTTCTATCCCGAGTTGCAGCCGGCCTTTGATATCAGCCTGCCGCGACCACTGGCCTGGGCCTTTACCCGCAGCGATGATGACAGCCTGTATAACACGGCGCTGGACTTCTTCGCCGGCATCCGGGAAGACGGCTCACTGGACCAGCTGGTCGAGCGCTACTACGGCCATATCACCGACTTCGACTATGTCGGTACACGCCGCTACCAGGCCCATATCGAACAGCGGCTGCCCCTTTACCTGGATGTATTCAAGAGTGCCGCCGAACTAGCGGGCATGGACTGGCGGCTGGTCGCGGCCATCAGCTACCAGGAATCCCACTGGGACAAGGATGCGGTTTCTCCCACGGGTGTGCGTGGCCTGATGATGCTGACCCAGGCGGCGGCCAAGGACCTGGGGATCGAAGACCGGCGTGACCCGGTGCAGAGCATCCTCGGTGGCACCAGATATATCGAACAGATGCGAGCGAAAATCCCGGAGCGGATACCGGAACCCGACCGCACCTGGCTGGCCCTGGCGGCCTACAACATCGGCTACGGACACCTCGAGGATGCGCGGATTCTCACCCAGAAAAACGGCGGCGATGCGGACAAATGGATCGACGTGAAAGAGAACCTGCCGCTGCTGAGCCAGAAGAAGTGGTTTCAACAAACCCGCTATGGCTATGCGCGCGGACGCGAACCGGTCCGTTACGTGGAGAATATCCGTTCCTACTACGATATCCTGATCTGGTACACAGACCGCGAGGTCGTCGAGGTCGAGGTACCGAAACCGCTGCTGCTGGACTCCCCCGCCCTGTAGGCGAGGCGCTGGCCGCCTAGCGCCTGAGCAGTTCCGCCTCCAGTGACAGATAGACCTGGTAGGCATTGCGGCGGTTCGCCTCGGCAAAGGCCGGCAGCCCCTCGAACGCCGACCAATCGATGGCCTTGTAGGCCTCGCTGAAGGGCACGAACTCACTGACTGCCTGCGCCATGTTATCTCGAAGGTAGGCCAGGTAACGACGAGTCAGACCGATTGCCTCGTTGGGATTGTCGGCTGCGGCCCCATGACCGGGGATCAGGGCCACCAGTTGTTCCTTCTCCATGCGCTCCAGCACCTTGAGCCAGTGCCGGGTATTGGCATCGCCCAGGAACGGGACCCGCCCCTCGAAGATGACATCGCCGGAGAACAGCACCCGGTCTGGTGCCACGTACAACGTCAGGTCGCCATCCGAGTGGGCGGCGCCCACGGTGGTAACGATGAACTCCACATCCCCGAGCCGGAATTGCAGGCCTTCATCCAGGTACTGGTCGGGATAGACCAGCCGCGTGCGCTCATCGACCCAGGGGTCGAGGGTAAAGCGGCGCTCCTCGAGACGCTCCCGGGCGTTCTGCGATGCCAGATATTTCTCGGCACCGGCGGGGGCCAGTATCTCGGCATCCAGGTCTTCGAAGACCTGCAGCCCGTAGATATGATCGGCGTGATAGTGGCTGGCAATCACCCGGACAACGGGTTCATCGGTGATGGCGCGGATCATTTCCAGCAGCATTTGTCCAAGCGAGGGGGTACCGAGGGCGTCAAACACCACTACGCCGGCGCCGGTTACGACAAACCCGGCATTGGATATGAAGCCCTCATTGTCAGTCGCCACCCCGGGCGTGCCCTCGACATAGTAGACATGCTCGGTCACCCGCTTGACCTTCATATCGACAGAAGCCGGGGCATAGATGGTGACGTCGTTCGGCGGTTGTTGTTCGCCGGCACCCGCAACTATTACCCAGGCCATCAATAACAAAACAGCAAAAGTGCGCTTTACCAACATATCAGAACCTTACAATGAATTATTGCCAGCCATCCCGGCCGGGCAGCCAGGCAGAAGCATCCTTGCAACCCGGAATATTTGAGCATTATATAACTGCTGTTTGCGTTTCGCGTCATTTGGTCCACACCAGAATGATTTCCGGTTCAACCGCGCCTGACCCGGAAGAAACGTTTCAGCACCTCCCCGCATTCATCCGCCAGCACCCCGCCACTCACATTAACCCGGTGATTCAGCCCGGGTAGCTCGAACCCCCGGCACAGGCTGCTGACCGCCCCGCCCTTCGGGTCATAGGCACCGAACACCAGCCGCGCGACGCGGGCATGAACAATCGCGCCCACACACATCAGGCAGGGCTCCAGGGTGACGTAGAGCATGGAACCCGTCAGGCGGTAGTTGTTCAGTTTAGCGCCGGCAGCGCGCAAGGCCATGATCTCTGCATGGGCCGTAGGGTCATGCCGACTAACCGGCTGGTTCCAGCCTTCACCGATGACGGCGTCGCCCTGCACCAGGACGGCGCCAACCGGAACCTCGTCCTCGGTCTCGCCCCGGGCCGCCAGGGCCAGGGCATGTTGCATCCAGTAGTCGTCGCGCGTGTCCACGGAAATCAAATAGTATCCCCTCTCCCATTAACGGGAGTGAGAGAGGGCTAGGGTTGACAAATCATGTCGTTAAGAAACTTCGTTGCTCACCCCTCATCCTCAGCTTCTCCCCTTGAAGGGGAGAAGGAATTATGCGGGACAGCAGCGAACCTGACCCCATTGATTTACTCCCACTCAATGGTTGCGGGCGGTTTTCCGGAGATATCGTAGGCAACGCGGGAGATGCCGGGCACCTCGTTGATGATGCGACGGGAGACCAGGTCGAGGAATTCGTACGGCAAATGTGCCCAGCGCGCAGTCATGAAGTCCACCGTTTCCACGGCACGCAGTGCCACCACGTAGGAGTAGCGGCGGCCGTCACCCGTGACCCCGACCGACTTAACAGGAAGAAAGACCGTAAAGGCCTGGCTGACGCCGTCATACAGGTCGTGCTTGCGCAGTTCCTCGATGAAGATATGGTCGGCCAGGCGCAGGGTATCGGCATACTGCTTCTTTACCTCGCCGAGGATACGCACACCCAGGCCAGGGCCCGGGAAGGGATGCCGGTACACCATGTCGAACGGCAGCCCGAGTTCCACCCCCAGCTTGCGCACCTCGTCCTTGAACAGCTCGCGCAGCGGCTCCAGCAGCTCGAGACTCATCTCCTCGGGCAGGCCACCGACATTATGGTGGGACTTGATCAGGTGGGCCTTGCCGGTCTTGGCGCCGGCCGACTCGATCACGTCAGGGTAGATCGTTCCCTGTGCCAGCCACTGGACGTCACCACTCAGCTTGTCGGCCTCTTCCTCGAACAGCTCGATAAACAGATTGCCGATGATCTTGCGCTTCTGCTCCGGGTCCTCAACCCCCTCGAGGGCCGCCAGGAAGCGCCACTCCGCGTCCACGCGGATCACGCGCACGCCCATGTGCTCGGCAAAGGTGGACATCACCTGGTCCCCTTCCCGGTAACGCAACAGGCCGTTGTCCACGAACACACACACCAGCTGGTCACCGATGGCCTTGTGCAACAGGGCAGCGACTACCGACGAGTCCACGCCGCCCGACAGGCCCAGCAGCACCTTACCGTCACCCACCTGGTCACGGATCGCCAGCAGGCTGCTCTCGATGATGTGATCTGCCGTCCACAGGGCATCACAAGCGCACAGGTCGATGACAAAGCGCTTGAGAATGCGCTCTCCCTGCCGGGTATGCGTGACCTCGGGGTGGAACTGCAGTCCGTAGTAACCGCGTTCATCGTCCGCCATGGCGGCAATCGGCGCACTCTCGGTCGAGGCAATCAGCTTGAAGCCGTCCGGCAGCTCGGTGACCTGATCGCCATGGCTCATCCAGACATCCAGCAAGCCGTAGCCCTCGGAACTGGTGTGATCCTCGATATCTGTCAGCAGACGCGAATGGCCGCGGGCGCGCACCTGGGCGTAACCGTATTCGTGGTGGATCGCGGTCTCAACCTTGCCGCCCAGCTGCTTGGCCATGGCCTGCATGCCGTAGCAGATGCCCAGAATGGGAACACCCAGCTCGAAAACCTGGGACGGGATCTGCGGGGAATAGTCCATGGTGACGGTTTCCGGCCCGCCCGACATGATGACCCCCCGGGGATGGAAGATGCGGATCGCATCCTCCTCCATATCATAGGGGTGGATCTCGCAATAGACGCCGGCCTCGCGCACGCGCCGGGCAATCAGCTGGGTGTACTGGGAACCGAAATCCAGTATCAGGATCCGGTGCGCATGAATGTCATTTGTGGAGTTCAAGGTTAGGTCTCAAAACAGTTCACCGCAGAGGCGCAGAGGGCGCGAAGAATAAAGTTAAAAAAGCAATTACGCAGAATTGCAGACAAGAAATACGGTTAATTCATTGAAAGTGATTCACAGCTGGCTGGTTGTGAAAATGTTCCTTTGAACTTCTCCGCGTTCTCTGCGTCTCTGCGGTGAATAAGCGGTTATTAATCCGACCCGGTCAATCGACCCGGTAGTTGGGTGCTTCCTTGGTGATTGATACATCGTGCACATGGCTTTCCCGCATGCCGGCATTGGTTACCCGGATGAATTCCGGCTTGCTGCGCATTTCCTCGATACTGGCGCAGCCGGTGTAACCCAAGCTGGAACGCAGGCCACCCATCAACTGGTGCAGGATGGTCAGCATGGTGCCCTTGTAGGGAACCCGGCCCTCGATGCCTTCCGGCACCAGCTTGTCCTGCTCGCCGCCCTCCTGGAAGTAGCGGTCACTGGAACCCTGTTGCATCGCAGCCAGTGAACCCATGCCGCGGTAGGCCTTGTAGGAACGCCCCTTGTACAGCTCCACCTCTCCCGGGGCCTCTTCGGTACCGGCCAGCATACCGCCGATCATCACCGACCAGGCACCCGCCGCGATGGCCTTGGCAATGTCACCCGAGTAGCGGATGCCGCCATCGGCAATCAGGGGGATGCCGTCCTTCCTGAGTTCCTCGGCCACGTTGGCGACCGCCGAGATCTGCGGCACACCGATCCCCGCCACGATGCGGGTCGTGCAGATGGAGCCGGGACCGATACCAACCTTGACCGCATCGGCGCCGGCATCCACCAGGGCCCGTGCTGCGGCCGCAGTCGCGATATTGCCGCCGATGACCTGCACCCCCGGATAGTTCTTCTTGACCCACTTCACGCGGTCGATGACACCCTGCGAATGGCCATGCGCGGTGTCCACGATAATGACATCGACGTCGGCCCGCGCCAGCGCGGCAACGCGCTCTTCGGTCCCGCTGCCGGTACCGACAGCCGCGCCCGCACGCAGACGGCCCTGGTCATCCTTGCAGGCATTCGGAAAATCGGTGGACTTCTGGATATCCTTGACAGTGATCATGCCGCGCAGCCTGAAGTCATCATTGATGACCAGCACACGCTCAATCCGGTGCTTGTGCAGCAGTGCGATGACCTCGTCCTTTTCGGCCCCTTCCCTGACCGTTACCAGTTGGTCCTTCGGGGTCATGACACTGGAAACCGGGTCGTCCAGGTATGACACGAAGCGCCGGTCGCGGCTGGTGACGATACCTACCAGGCGGTCACCCTCCACGACCGGTACACCGGAAATATTATTGGCTCGGGTCAGCTCGATCACCGCGCGGATGCTGGTATTGGGGCCCACTGTGATCGGGTCCTTGATTACGCCGCTTTCGAACTTCTTGACCTGCTGGACCTGCGCGGCCTGCTTCTCGGGCGTCATGTTTTTGTGAATGATGCCAATACCGCCTTCCTGGGCCAGGGTGATCGCCAGACGCGACTCGGTGACCGTGTCCATGGCAGCGGACAGCAGGGGGATCTGCAGTTGAATATCGCGCGTCAACTGGGAGCGCAGGCTGACATCGCGCGGCAACACAATGGAATGCGCCGGTAACAGCAGGACATCGTCAAATGTTAAGGCTTCCTGCACAATGCGCATGGTATTTATCGGTCCGCCGGTTGAGAATGGCCGCCAATTATAGGGACTGCACTGACTCCGGTAAACCACGGCGAGTGCTGATTCAAGCGGCAGCGGGTGATCAGCAGCGGAAAAGGTGTATTCTAGTGCTCCATGGCAGCTTCAGTTTCCGAGACCGGCAGCAAATCAAGCCAACGCGACATCTACAGCGTTTCCCGTCTCAACCGGGAGGTGCGCGTACTGCTGGAGCAGGGCTTTGCCCGGATCTGGCTGGAGGGCGAGCTGTCCAATATTGCCCGACCCTCCTCCGGCCATGTCTACTTCACACTCAAGGACGCCGGTGCTCAGATACGCGCCGCCATGTTCCGCAACCGGGGCCAGTCGCTGCGCTTCACGCCGGTGGAAGGCATGCAGGTCCTGGTGCGCGCCAAGGTCAGCCTGTACGAACCGCGCGGCGACTACCAGCTGATAGTCGAACACATGGAGGAAGCCGGCGATGGCGCCCTGCGCCGCGCCTTCGAGGAACTCAAGCAGAAACTCGCCGCCGAAGGCCTGTTCGCCCCGGAGACCAAGCAGGCCCTTCCCGCCCTGCCACGCCGCGTCGGCGTCATTACCTCACCCTCGGGTGCCGCCATCCGCGATGTGCTCAGCGTCCTGCGGCGCCGCTTCCCGGCGCTGCCGGTCCTGATCTACCCGGTGCCGGTCCAGGGCGCGGATGCCGCCGGCAGGATTGCCGCCGCAATTGAGACGGCATCGGCACGTGGCGACTGCGATGTGCTGATCCTCACCCGCGGCGGCGGTTCGCTGGAAGACCTGTGGTCGTTCAACGAGGAGGTGGTCGCGCGTGCCGTGCACGCCTGCCGGATCCCCCTGGTAAGTGCCGTCGGCCACGAGATCGATTTCACCATCGCCGACTTCGTCGCCGACCAGCGGGCCCCGACCCCCTCGGCCGCGGCAGAACTGGTCAGCCCCGATCAGCAGGAATGGCTGGCGCGGATCAACACGCTCGCCAGCCGCCTCGAAACCCGCTTGCAGCAGGCACTGACCCTCGGCTGGCAACAGGCCGGCTGGCTGGAAAAGCGCCTGCAGCAGCTCCACCCGGGCCAGTACCTGCGTCAGCAGAGCCAGCGGCTGGACCAGCTGGAACAACGGTCCCGGTTTATTGTCAACAGGTATATCAGTAACTTGCAGTCTGAACTTAATGAGGCCTCAGGGCAGCTGAAACGGCTGTCCCCGGCGCAGGGCATCACCCGGCAGCGGCTGCGCCAGGACAATCTGGGCCAACGTCTCGGGAGCGCCATGCAACGCCTGCTGAGTGACAAGCAGCGCCGCCTGGGCCTCTCCAGCCGGGCCCTGAATACCATCAGCCCACTGGCGACTCTGGAGCGCGGCTACGCCATTGTCAGCCGGCTGCCGGAGCGGCAACTTCTGCACCAGGCCAGCAAGGTCAAACCCGGTGACCGGGTAGAGGCCAGGCTGTCGAAAGGCGTCCTGGTGTGCAGCGTCGAACAGACCACAGAAATCCCGTAGCCACCTGTCAACCACACACATTTCCAGGAAGAACCCGTATGCACTACGTCAAGCAACTCACCCTTGTGACCCTCCTGGTGCTGCTGCCGGCAGTGGCCGGGGCCCTGAGCTATGACCAGACACCGGTACCCGGAGGGATTGCCACCATCCGCCTGCCTGCCGATGTCGACCCCGCCACGGTGCGTTACCGGGAACGGCGCGTGCTGGTCAGCCGCGAGGACGACCGCGCCATTGCCGTCATCGGACTGGCCCTGGGCGCCAAACCCGGGACCCACTACCTGTCCGCGCGCACCCACAGCGACAAGCCGCTGAAACTGTCCTTCCAGGTGTCCGACAAGGCCTATGAGACCCAGCACATCACCATCAAGGACAAGCGCAAGGTCAACCCGGAAAAACGCGACATGGAACGCATCAGCCGCGAACAGAAACAGATCAAGGCCGCCCTGCGCAACTGGAGCGATACCGACACAGTGTCGCTGCAATTCCTCAAACCGGTTGACGGACCGACCAGCAGTACCTTTGGTCTGCGGCGGTTCTTCAATGAGCAACCGCGCAAGCCGCACAGCGGTCTGGACATTGCCGCTCCCGAAGGCACACCGATCCGGGCCCCCGCCCCCGGCACCATCATCAATACCGGTGACTACTTCTTCAACGGCAACACCGTGTTCATCGATCACGGCCAGGGGCTGGTGACCATGTACTGTCACATGCACCGGATCGACGTCGAGAGCGGACAGCAGGTGGCGGCCGGCGAGGTCATCGGCGCGGTCGGAATGACCGGCCGCGTCACCGGCCCGCACCTGCACTGGGGTGTCAGCCTCAATGACAGCCGCGTGGACCCCACGCTGTTCATAACCGAAACGGAAACCGCAGCCACAGGCATGACAGATATCGGAGGTACCACCCCGTGAAGCCACTGAACCAGTATGAATTAGCGGACCTCAAACGCATCTACCGGACCCTGCATGGACAGCTGCAGCAGGATTTCGAGTTGCTGGATTCCGACCTGCTGCATGACCTGCAGGGTTTTTTGCAGGACCGGGCCCGGGGGGACGGGGTCGATGTCTCGGTCCATGCCCAGTGGTCCGCCTGGCTGAACGAGGGCAAGCCGGTCAGCTGCAGGCTGTAACGGATTCGGCACACTGCTGATACATTTGATACCTTCTCCCCTTCAAGGGGAGAAGGTATCAACACAACAAACAGCCCCCTGATTAATATCCCTCTCCCCAAACCCCCAGGGAGAGGGAGTTGACGGGACAGCAATGACCTAAACTACAAATTCGCCTCCAGCACCTCCCGATAGAGCACCGCATCGGCCTCGTTGAAACAGCAGGCGATGATCCGCTCGAAGCGTTGCTCGTAGGTCCGCATGGCCCTGACGGCAATAACGGCCGCCTGGTCCTTGGGGAAACCGTAGACCCCGGTGCTGATGCCCGGGAAGGCAATGCTGCGGACATTATTGGCCAGCGCCAGTTGCAGGCTGTTGACATAGCAGGACCTCAGCAATTCCGGCTCCCCCTCCCCCCCGCCATGCCACACCGGACCGACCGTGCTGATCACATGGCGTGCAGGCAGGCGGAAACCCGGCGAGATCTTTGCCTCCCCGGTCTTGCACCCGCCCAGCGTCCGGTTGTAGGCCAGCAGTTCCGGACCGGCGGCACGATGGATCGCGCCATCCACACCACCACCGCCCAGCAGGCTGTTATTGGCCGCGTTGACGATGGCATCCACTTCCATGGCGGTAATATCTCCGCAAGCCACCTCGATCATGGGATAGCGGTCTCCTCTACCAGTTATTGTCCAACCCCCAGTATAGTCGAGCCGGGTGCTGGCACAGTTGCAGCGCACAGGATATGGTAACGTTAGTCACTCTCAATACCGGGGCTGTTCGGGGGAACATATGCCGCGTCTGATTACACTTTCAAGGGCAGCACGCCTGGTGGGCGTCAAGCGTGGCGCACTGCAGAAAAAGATCCGTTCAGGCGAGTTGCGCACCTTTGAAGGCGAAATCCTCCTGCCTGATCTGCTGCATGCCTACCCGCAGACACAGGTGGAAGACACCAGCATGCTCGAGCGCGTCGAGCAGATCATGGAACAGGCCGTCAACAAGATTGTACGTCCACCCGATGTCGCCCCGGACACGGACACACTGGCAGCACGCGTCCTGGCACTCAGCCATGAACTGGCACATGCCCGGCACAAGGCGCGCCGATACTCAGTTCTGGTTGACGCCCTCAAGGACAAATTCCAGGAACTCGCGCAGCAAGACGATACCTCCCGGGACGCGGCATTTAGTAAACTCAGCGACTGGTTTTTCCAGGCGCTGGAAGCGGGTGATCCGGCGGACGAAGCAAACGAAGACATCGTAGCGAAGGAGGCTTTCCTCAGAGTCATGGCCGCACAGATACGCATCCTGCCAAGCGGGCACGAATTCTTTGTCGAAGGATCCGACTCCATCCTGGAAGCGGGTCTGCGCAGCGGACTGGCCTTGAACTACGGCTGCAGCAGCGGCAATTGCGGGCTCTGCAAGGCCAAGGTGGTCTCCGGCCAGGTGAAGAAGATCTGTCCGCATGACTATGTACTGACGGAGACCGAGAAGGGCCTGGGATATATCCTCATCTGCTCGAACACGGCCGTGACCGACGTGGTGCTCGAGGCCGACGAGGCACTCGGGGCACGCGATATCCCTCACCAGGAGATCGACATCCGCATCAAGAAGGTCGAACGTCCGGATGATCGGGTGCTGATTCTGCACACCAAGACCCCGCGCACCAACCGCTTGCGCTTTCTGGCGGGCCAGTACCTGTCACTGGAGGCCAACGGCATGCCGGCACTGGACTGCTCGATCGCCAGCTGCCCCTGCGACGATATGAACCTCCAGTTCCATCTTCCGATCGTATCCGGCAATCCCTTTATTGAATACCTGCTCAACACCACCCCGCAGAATGACGTCATCAGCATCCAGGGGCCGCACGGTGAATTTGTGCTCAACGAGGAATCCCCACGCTCGCTGGTCTTTATCGCCTGCAATGCAGGCTTTGGCCCCGTCAAGAGCCTGATCGAACATGCCATGGCGCTGGATTTCGCCGAGCATATCCATCTCTACTGGATCGTAACCGCGGGCAACAGTCACTACCTGGAGAACCTGTGCCGCTCGTGGGCGGATGCCCTGGACAATTTCCACTACACGTCACTGGTTAGTGACACCGAGACAGGCGTCAAAGACCTGCTGCCGAACATCATCAACGATTTCGATAATCTGAAGAACTACGACTGCTATGCCTGCGTCCCCGGACCGCTGGTGGAAACCTTCGAGTCGTCGCTGTGCAGGCACGGGCTGCCGGGAAAACAACTGCACATGGAACCGATCCGATAGCGGTCATTTCACAACCTTGAGGCTCGGGCGCCTGGGGTGCGTCGGCGAGGGATCATCGGGTGCGGGGCCCACCTCATCCTCACTGAAGACCATGCCGCGGCCGTTCTCCTTGGCGTAGATGGCGAGCACGGCATCGATCGGGACATACACATCCGTTGCAATACCGCCAAATCGGGCACGGAATCCGATCGCGTCATTGCCCAGCATCAGCCCCTCGACAGCATCGGGGCTGACATTGAGCACGATCTTGCCATTCTGGCCGTGCTGGCGCGGCACCTCGACGCCCTCCCCCTCGATGTCCACCAGCAAATAGGGGGTCATGGTATTGTCAAGAATCCATTCATGAATGGACCTGATCAGGTAGGGGCGACTGGAGTTCATAGCGAAAAAGATACAAGAGAATGGCGTAAAGATACAGAGAAAGCGGCCTCCGGACTGTCGCGAAGGGGAATATCCAGGGCGAGGCGGGTGTGAACCGGGGGCCGGTGGGGCGGGACCTACTCCATCATTTCCTGTTCGGCCTCTGACAGGCTGGCCTGGAAGGACTCCCGCGCAAACATGCGCTCGGCATATTGCAGCACCGGCTTCGCCTGACGGGGCAGATCGATCCGGTAGCGTTTCAGGCGCCAGAGAATGGGAACGATGGTGGCATCCACCAGCGTAAATTCATCGCTCAGGAAGTAAGGTTTGGCGTTGAATACCTCGGCACTGGACGTCAGGCTGTCGCGCAGAATCTTGCGTGCCTTGCTGGAAGTCTTCTCACCCTTGGATTCCAGGGCCGTCACCAGTTCGTACCAGTCCTTCTCGATGCGGTACAGCGCCAGGCGGGTGCGCGCACGTGAGACCGGGTCGACCGGCATAAGCGGCGGGTGTGGAAAGCGCTCATCCAGGTATTCCATGATGGCCCGGGGGTCGTACAGTACCAGCTCCCGATCCACCAGTGTCGGCACCGTATTGTACGGGTTCAGATCGATCAGGTCTTCAAACTTGTTACCCGCAACGACATCCAGGATCTCCACCGTGATGCCCTTCTCCGCAAGCACCACGCGTACCCGGTGACTCTCCGGACAGGTCGGCGAGGAAAACAGGGTCATCACTGAACGTCGATTGGCAACCAGAGCCATAAGGCCATCCCTCTAATGCTAGTAGTCCGAAACCCGGGTAACCCGGATCAGTGCACGTCTTTCCAGAAATCCTTTTTCATCAGATAAGCGACGACGAGGAATGCCAGCAAAAACATGATTACCTTTACGCCCAGACTACGCCGTTCATACTTGGCGGGCTCGCCCATGTAGTCGAGGAAATTGACCAGGTCCCGAATTGCGCGATCGTATTCCTTCGGCGACAGCTTGCCCGGCTCAACCAGCTCGAGTTCCACCACCTTTGTTTCGGTACCGTCGTGGTCCTTCACGGTGGTGATTACCGGTTCCTGCCAGCCCTGCAGCTCCCACAAAACATGGGGCATGCCGACATCCGGAAAGACCAGGTTGTTAATGCCGATCAGGCGCGAGTCGTCCCGGTAGAAGGTGCGCATGTAGGTATACAGCCAGTCGACACCGCGGGCACGCGCAATGACCGACAGGTCAGGTGGCACGGTACCAAACCATTCCTTGGCATCGTCGGCGGCCGTGGCCACGGTCATCAGGTCCCCGACCTTGCCGCCCGTGAACATCAGGTTTTCGGCGACCAGCCGCTCGTCGATCCCCAGGTCCTTGCCGATGCGCTCGTAACGCATCAGGCCCGCTGAGTGGCAGCTCAGGCAATAGTTCACAAACAGGCGTGCACCGCGCTGCAGTGACCGGGTATTGGTTGGATCGATGTTGGCCTCATCGATATGTACCCCTCCACCACCGGCTGCCAGTACCGGGGCGGGCAAGACCATCAGTAACAATGCAAAGATTCGGTTCTTCATTTTGACGTCACCCTGTCAGGCACCGGTTTTGTCTTTTCAAACTTGTGGATGAACAGCAGCGCAGCAAAAAAGCCGAAATACAGCAGGCTGAAGACACGCGCGAAATTAGTCATCACAGGCGTTGCCGGCTGCGTCCCGAGATAGCCCAGGGCGATGAAGCTGACAACGAATATACCCAGCAGCACCTTGTAAGCGGTACCCCGGTAGCGGATAGACTTGATCGGGCTGCGGTCAAGCCATGGCAGGAAGAACAGGACCATGATGGCGCCGCCCATGGCCACAACCCCGAGGAATTTGTCCGGCACCGCACGCAAGATGGCGTAGAACGGGGTGAAGTACCAAAGCGGAACGATATGTTCCGGTGTCTTCAGCGGGTCGGCCGGTATGAAGTTATCCTTCTCGAGGAACCAGCCGCCCAACTCCGGCATGAAGAAGACCACGATGGAGAAGAATATCAGGAACACGATCACACCCACGATGTCCTTCACCGAGTAATAGGGATGGAACGGAATGCCATCCAGGGGGAGGCCGCGTTCATCCTTGTGCTTCTTGATCTCCACGCCGTCAGGGTTGTTGGAACCGACCTCGTGCAGTGCCAGGATGTGCAGCACGACCATGGCCAGCAGGATAATCGGCACGGCGATGACGTGGAAGGCGAAGAAACGGTTGAGGGTGGCATCCGATATCACGTAATCGCCGCGGATCCATATAGCCAGCGTTTCCCCGATCCCCGGGATCGCCCCGAACAGCGAGATGATGACCTGGGCGCCCCAGTAGGACATCTGCCCCCAGGGTAACAGATAACCCATGAAGGCTTCGGCCATCAGGCACACGTAGATGATCATGCCGAAGATCCAGATCAGTTCGCGTGGTTTCTTGTACGAGCCATACATCATGCCACGGAACATGTGGAGATAGACGACTATAAAGAAGAACGAGGCACCCGTTGAGTGCATGTAGCGGATCAGCCAGCCCCAGTTCACATCCCGCATGATGTATTCCACGGAATTGAAGGCCAGCTCCGCATCCGGCTTATAGTTCATGGTCAGCCAGATCCCGGTCACGATCTGCAGGACCAGCACCATCAGTGCCAGTGAGCCAAAGTAGTACCAGAAGTTGAAATTTTTTGGTGCGTAATACTCAGCCAGGTGTTCATTCCACATCTTGCTGAGCGGGAAACGCGCGTCAATCCAGCCAAGTACGCCGGTCTTGTATTTCTCCCCCATTACGCTATCCCCCCATCATCACCGATAATGATTTCGTTCTCGCTCAGGAACCGATGTGGCGGTACCGGCAGGTTGAACGGTGCGGGAACGCCCGAATAGACACGACCGGCAATATCAAATCGTGAACCGTGGCAGGGGCAAAAGAAACCACCCATCCAGTCCTTGCCCAGGTCGCCCGGGGCCACATCGGGCCGGTAGGTCGGTGAGCAGCCAAGATGGGTGCAGATACCGACCAGGACGGCGATCTCGGGCTTGATGGAGCGATAGGTGTTGGTGGCGTATTCCGGTTGCTCGGACTCGGCGGAATCCGGGTCGCGCAGTTTATCGATAAGCTTCGGGAGGGTATCGAGCATATCCGGCGTCCGATTGATGATCCAGACCGGCTTGCCACGCCATTTGATGCGCATCATCTGGCCTTTCTGAAGCTTGCTGATGTCCGCACGCACCGGGGCGCCCGCTGCGCGGGCCTTGGCACTGGGTTGCATGGATGAAATAAAAGGCACCAATGCAAATGCCGTCCCCACCCCGCCGATAACGGTGGTGGCTGCGGTCAAGAACCGACGCCTGCTTGGATTGACATCATCGCCACTCATATGAGTATTCTCCAAGTAATAGAATCAATAACTTATATCCGCGCACGCAAACTCGGCCGGCTGCAGGAAATTATTAATTAATTCGGAATATTCTAAATTACTGAATACATTCCGTCAGGACGGCATAGGATGGTCCAACTGCCTGACAAGGTCAAGGGTAATGTAGCAGAAACTGGCCGCGCGTAGAGTTAGTATCGGCGCCGCTGCGTGTCCGTCGTGGTCGTTTACACCGGATTATTAATATCGATGAAACGGTGGCGCAGCCCGAATGTCCCGGCAAGGTGTTCCCCCAGTGCCTGCACACCGAAGCGTTCAGTCGCGTGATGGCCCGCCGCGAAATAATGAATACCGCATTCACGTACGATATGCACCGTCTGCTCCGATATCTCGCCGCTGATGAAGGCGTCGAGCCCCTGTGCTACCGCCGCCTCGATATACGACTGTGCGGCGCCCGTGCACCAACCCACGCTACGGATGGATTTGCCGGCAGCGGGGATATGCAACGGCGCCCTTCCCAGGCACTGTTCGATATGCTGCGCCAGTGATTCCCCGCTCGTGACCTGCTCCAGCGAACCGAAGTGCCCGAGCTGCAGACCATCCTCCTCACCGAAGGTGCCGGTTGATTGCAGGCCCAGCACCCGTCCGAGTTGCGCGTTGTTGCCCAACTCGGCATGGGCATCCAGCGGCAAGTGGTATGCCAGCAGACTGATGTCCGAACCCAGCAGGCGCTGCAGCCGCTGGCGCTTCATCCCGGTGATGCAGGCATCTTCACCTTTCCAGAAATAGCCGTGGTGGACCAGTATGGCGTCGGCACCGGCATCGATTGCCGCACCGATCAACTCCATGCTGGCAGTGACACCGCTGACCAGCATCTGCACCTCGGGCCGGCCTTCCACCTGCAGGCCGTTGGGACAGTAGTCCTGGAAGCGCCCGATATCAAGCAGCCGGTTGGTATGCTGCATCAGTTCCCGCAGGGTTATCATGCATGCAATTCCTGTATGTGTGCTATTTTAGGCATTCGTCATTAAGCGGTTGATTACCTGACAGGGTATCCCAGTCATGGCATTTCGCAAATTTATTTCATTCCTCCTGCAGACCATTACCATCGGGCTGGCGCTGGCCTTTTTCTATATCCTGGTGATGCAGCCTGAACTGCTGCGCAACCGCTCCAGCGTGGTCGAGGTCAGGGAAACCACAGCGCCAGCTGCAGTTCAGTCCGTCCCAGCGGATACCCGTGCCGGGAGCGGCCCGGTATCCTATGCCGATGCCGTCGACAAGGCCGCGCCAGCCGTGGTCAACATCCATACCGCCAAGGTCATAACCCGCCGCGTCCATCCCCTGCTCGAGGACCCGATCTTCAAGCACTTTTTCGGGGACCGCTTCAGCAACGCTCACAAAGAGATCCAGACCAGTCTGGGGTCCGGTGTCATGATCAGCACCCAGGGTTACGTGCTGACCAATAATCACGTAATCGATGGCGCGGACGAGATCCAGATCCTGCTCGCCGATGGTCGCAGTGCGCGCGCCATGGTGGTAGGCGTTGACACCGAAACAGACCTTGCCGTGCTGCGTATCTCGCTGGACAGGCTCCCATCCGTGGTGATCGGCAACTCCAACAACCTGCGGGTCGGTGATGTCTCGCTGGCCATCGGCAACCCCTTCGGTGTCGGCCAGACCGTGACCTTCGGGATAATCAGTGCTACCGGCAGGGACCAGCTCGGCATCAACACCTACGAGGATTTCATCCAGACGGATGCCGCCATCAACCCGGGCAATTCCGGTGGTGCGCTGATCAATGCATATGGTGAACTGATCGGGATCAATACCGCGATCTACAGCCGTTCAGGCGGCTCCCAGGGTATCGGATTCGCGATCCCGGTCAACCTGGCCAAGGGGGTAATGAAGCAGATCATCGAGCAGGGCCACGTGGTGCGCGGCTGGCTCGGGATCGAGGCCCAGGACATGACGGCGGAACTCGCGGAGTCCTTCGGGCTCGACACCAGCAACGGCGTACTGATTGCAGGGGTATTACGTGACGGGCCGGCAGACGCGGCCGGAATCCTTCCCGGTGACGTCATCACCTCGATCAATGGCACTGCGATAACCAATGCCCGGCAGGCCATGAACCTCATCTCGGAACAACCGCCCGACACGGTGATAACACTGGGCGGAATGCGCCAGGGGAAACGCTTGCGATCGCAGGCTCGGGTGATCCAGCGTCCCGCAGCAGCAGCGGGCCTCGAGTAAGCCTGAGGGTGATACGAGACGCCGGCCCCTGTCGGACCGCAACGACTTACAACAGCGCCGTCAGCGCGGCCAGGAATGCCGCGTTCTCCTGCGGGCGCCCCACGGTAACGCGCAGGCAATCACGCAGTGCCGGTGCGGAACCATCGAGGTTCTTGATCAGTATCCCCCTTTCCTTCAGGCCAGCGTGCACGCCGCCAGCCTGCCCCGCGGAGACACGGAACAGGATGAAATTTGCAGCGCTCGGGTATGCCGTCAGGCCCGGCAGTGTCTGCAGGCCGGCAAGCAGGACAGTCCGATCCTTGCGGATCATGGCAGCTTGTTCGTCAAATACCTCCCTGTGTGCCAGCGCGAATTCACCGGTCAGCTGGTTCAGCGAACTGATGTTATACGGGAGCCGGGTCTTTTCGATCTCGTTCAGCCAGTCCGGTGCACCGGCCAGCAGACCAAGGCGCAGGCCGGCAAACCCCATCTTGGAAAGCGTCCTCAGCACCAGGAGATTGTCGTGTGCCTGCACTTCATCCATGAAGCTCTCATCCGTGAACGGCGCGTAGGCCTCATCGACCACGACCAGTCCCGGCGCCCGTGCCAGGATCACCCGGATCACATCCGGGTCGAATAGATTACCGGTGGGATTATTCGGATAGGCAAGAAACACCACCGCCGGCTGGTACTCATCCAGGGCCGCAGCGATGATGTCCCGGTCCAGCGAGTAATCTGTCTGCAGCGGGACGGCTGCATAAGCCAGCCCGGTGACAACAGCAATCTGCCTGTACATCACGAAGGTGGGCTCCGGCGCCATAATCACCTTGCCGGGCCCGGCCACTGCCTGAATGATCATCTGAATGAGCTCGTCCGAACCGTTGCCGAGAATGACCGCGGCCTGGTCGGGAATCCCCATGGCATTGCGCATACGGGCCTTCAGGGCATTTGCGGATGCATCGGGATAGCGGTTCAGGGAAACCTGCCTGAGCTGCTCCAGCCACACCTCCACCAGCCAGTCCGGCCAGCTATAGGGGTTCTCCATGGCGTCCAGCTTGATCAAGCCGCCGGGATCGGGGACATGGTAGGCGGAGAGCCCCCTGACCTCGGGCCGGATAATGCGTTCGATTTTTTCTTTAAATGAAGTCATCGCTCAATAATAAACCGAATAATTATTCACCGCAGAGACGCGGAGGACGCGGAGAAAAAGTTAAAATCAATAATTCACCGCAAAGGCGCAAACAGCACAATAATTAAGGAAGGCCTGATCAAGCCGTCATTCCGGGCGTAGCGTAGCGGAGACCCGGAATCCAGTCGTTGGTCATCAGGCAGTGACTGGATTCCGGCCTGCGCCGGAATGACGAATGATGAGTTTATCAGGTCTTCCTTAAATAAATGTTGAAAACTATAAAGCGCAGGCTGGGAAATGCTTGATTTGTAGAACTTATCTGGTTTTTAACAATTATTAATTTCTTTTCTTTGCGTTCTTTGCGCCTTTGCGGTGAATGATTATTTTTGAGTTTTTCTCGCGTCCTCTCGGTAACTGCTCCATGCGTCGCCTAAAGCGCCTACTTTTGGTGCTCTACCTCCTGCATCCCTGCAGTCGTGCGTCTCTGCGGTGATATGTCCTTGCAGAATTCAGTCGTCGTCCTTGATCCGCACCTCGGCGGAACGGGCGTGGGCGGTCAGGCCCTCACCATGCGCCAGGATGGCGGCGGTCCGCCCGAGTTCGCTGGCACCCTCCGGCGAACACTGGATCAGGCTGGAGCGCTTCTGGAAATCGTAGACGCCCAGCGGCGAGGAGAAACGCGCTGTGCGGGAGGTTGGCAGGACATGGTTGGGGCCGGCGCAATAGTCCCCGAGGACCTCGGCGGTGTAACGACCCATGAATATGGCACCGGCATGGCGTATCAGTGCCGCCAGTGCCTGGGGTTCCTCGACCGAGAGCTCCAGGTGTTCCGGTGCAATGTTATTCGCAACATCCACGGCCTCGTCCAGGTCGCGCACCTGGATCAGAGCGCCCTGCCCCTGCAAGGACGCACGGATAACCCCGGCGCGAGGCATGTCCGGCAGTAGCCGGTTGATACTCTCGGCCACGCGCGCGAGAAACACGGCATCGGGACTCACCAGGATCGACTGGGCATCCTCGTCGTGCTCTGCCTGCGAGAAAAGATCCAGCGCAATCCAGTCCGGGTTAGTCTGGCCGTCACAGACTATCAGGATCTCGGACGGTCCGGCGATCATGTCGATACCCACCTTGCCAAACACCATGCGCTTGGCGGTCGCCACATAGGCATTACCGGGACCCACGATCTTGTCTACCGGGGGAATGGTTTCCGTCCCATAGGCCAGGGCTGCAACCGCCTGCGCACCACCGATGGCGAATACGCGGTCGACACCGGCAATACCCGCGGCGGCCAGCACCATCGGGTTGACCTCGCCACCCGGCGTGGGCACCACCATGATCAACTCGGGGACACCGGCGACCTTGGCCGGTATAGCATTCATCAGCACCGAAGACGGATAGGCCGCCTTCCCGCCCGGCACGTACAGCCCGACGCGGTCCATCGGGGTGACCTGCTGGCCGAGCAGGGTACCGTTTGACTCCATGTAGCTCCAGGAATCCAGCTTCTGGTGTTCGGCGTACATGCGCACCCGTTCAGCCGCCAGTTCTAGGGCCGCACGCTCGGCATCACCAAGGGACTGCAGTGCATCGCCACAGCGCGCCATCGGGATTTCCAGGTTTGCGGCACTGCCAACCGACCAGTTATCGAAGCGTCCGGTCATTTCGATCACGGCGGCGTCTCCGCGCTCACGCACTGCCGCGATGATTTCCTCGACGGCGGTGTTGATCTTCCGGTCTGTCGCCTCGCCCCGGGTCAGCAGCTTCTTTAGTGACTGCTGGAAAGCCGGATCCTGACTGTTGAGTCGTGTTATTTCGACCATCTCACTGACTGGTACACGCCGTTCGCAGCTGCGTAATCAGCTGCGAGACACGCTCATGCTTCATCTTCATGGCCGCCTTGTTGACCACCAGCCGTGAACTGATATCGGCAATGTGTTCCAGCGGCACCAGGCCATTGGCCTTGAGGGTATTCCCGGTATCGACCAGGTCGACAATCCGGTCGGCCAGGCCAACCAGCGGCGCCAGTTCCATGGAACCGTACAGCTTGATGATCTCGACCTGCTCGCGCCGATCGGCGTAGTAGCGGCGTGTACTGCGCACGAACTTGGTCGCGATGCGCAGGCGGCGACGTTCATTCCCTGGCTTTTCCGGACCGGCAACCATCAACCGGCATTTGGCGATACCGAGATCCACCGGCTCGTACAGGTCGTTACCGCCATGCTCCATCAACACGTCCTTGCCGGCGACGCCCATGTCAGCGGCGCCGTATTCGACATAGGTCGGCACGTCGGCGGCCCTGATTATGACCAGTTTGACCTCATCCTGGTTGGTATCGAGTATCAGCTTGCGGCTGGTATCCGGATCATCCACCGGCTCGATACCGGCCTGCGCCAGCAGCGGCAGGGTCTCCCTGAAGATGCGCCCCTTGGACAGGGCAATGGTCAGTAAATTACTCATGGGCGGTAAGTTTCAGGCAGAAACCCGCAATTTACAAGCACGAGGGCTGCTTGATGGGGGCGTCAGGCCGTTACTCGGGGACCCGGCGAATGTCTGCCCCTAACTGGGCCAGCTTCTCCTCGATACACTCGTAACCGCGATCGATGTGATAGATACGGTCGACAACCGTTTCTCCATCAGCTACCAGTCCGGCCAGTACCAGGCTGGCCGAGGCACGCAGATCGGTTGCCATGACCTGTGCGCCGGTCAGCGTATCGACACCCGTGCTGATGGCTGTATTGCCCTCCAGCCGGATATTCGCCCCCATGCGCTGCATTTCCTGGACGTGCATGAAGCGGTTCTCGAACACGGTCTCGGTGATGACACCGGCACCGTCGGCAATGATATTAAGGGCCGTGAACTGGGCCTGCATATCGGTTGGAAAGGCAGGATAAGGCGCCGTATGTACGCTCACTGCCCGCGGCCGCCGGCCCTGCATATCGAGCTCGATCCAGTCCGCACCCACATTCAGCTCGGCACCGGCCTCGCGTAATACCTGCAAAACGGCATCCAGGGTATCGGGGCGGGCATCCTTGACCTTGATGCGGCCACCGGTTAGTGCCGCTGCAACCAGGTAAGTCCCGGTCTCGATACGGTCGGGAAGTACCCTGTATTCGGTACCGGACAACTGGTCGACACCCTCGATCTCGATGCTATCGGTACCGGCACCTTCGATGCGCGCGCCCATGGTATTCAGGCAGTTCGCCAGGTCAACCACCTCGGGCTCGCGGGCGGCGTTCTCGATCAGGGTCGTGCCCCTGGCGAGGGCGGCAGCCATCATCAGGTTCTCTGTGCCGGTAACGGTTATCTGATCCATGACCAGCCGTGCCCCCTGCAGGCGCTTGACACGCGCTTTAATATAGCCGTTTTCCACTTCAATATCGGCACCCAGCGCACGCAGCCCCTTGATGTGCAGGTCCACGGGGCGGGAACCAATGGCGCAACCACCGGGCAACGACACATCGGCGCGCCCGAAGCGCGACAGCAACGGCCCCAGAACCAGGATCGATGAACGCATGGTCCTGACCAGCTCATAGGGCGCATAGAGGGAGTTGATCGAGCGAGCATCAACCTCGATGTCCATTTTTTCATCGACGACCAGATCGACACCCATGTGGCCAAGCAGCTCCATGGTCGTGGTGACATCGTGGAGGTGGGGAACATTCCGGATGATGACCGGGCCGTCGGCAAGCAGGGTGGCGGCCATGATTGGCAAAACAGCATTCTTTGCGCCGGATATGCGAATCTCGCCGTCCAGTCGCGAGCCGCCTGTGATGATGAGTTTATCCAAGACGATGGCTCCCCTCGCTTTGACTACTGCTTGGCCCATTCCTCGGGGGTATAGGTTTTCAGCGCCAGCGCGTGGATCTCTCCACCCATACGATCACCGAGCGCTGCGTAGACCAGCTGGTGTTGCTGCACCAGGGTGCGATCTGAAAATTCCTCGCTGACGATCACCGCCTCGAAGTGATCACCGTCGCCGCGGATAGTCACCTCGGCACCCGGTATGCCGCGTTTGATCAGTGCCTGTAGTTCACTTGCCTGCATAAATCCATCCTTGCCTTACTTAAAGGAAGGCCTGATTAACTCATCTATCGTCATTCCGGCGCAGTCCGGAATCCAGTCACTGCCTGATGACCAACGACTGGATTACGTGTCTACACTACGCCGGAATGACGGCTTGATCAGACTTCCCTTAACCGTTACATCCCGGGAAACTCGCATCGCCTGCCGAGTCATCAGCCAGGCGATGTCAGAATGTCTTCCAGCCCGCAAATACGTGCAATCGACTGCATCTGTGCGGGCATGTTCACAAAGCTGATCGACCTGCCGGCCCGCTCCGCTGCGCGCAGCCACTCGAGCAGCAGGGCCAGTCCGGCACTGTCGGCACGCGTCACACCCGCCAGGTCGACCTCGATATCATCGCCACCGGAAAAGCCGGCACGGGAATCTTTGACCAACCGTGACACCGTCCCGAAGCCCAGTTCGCCGCTCAGCCTCCAGCGGCCCTCACTCCCGGTTTCGAGTACCGCGTCAACCATCAGCCCGGGTTTCCATTGCGGTCTTGCAACTGCTTGATCAGGGCGTCCATGCCTTCCTTGCGGATAATGCTGGCAAATGTGGTGCGGTAATTTGTCACCAGGCTCACACCATCGATCGCGACATCATAGACCTTCCAGCCATCGTCCAACAGGTACATGGAATAGGTTATCTGGATCACGGGCCCGCCGGCCCGCTCGATCTCCGTGCGCACTGTGACATCCTTTGCGCCCGTTTCCGAGTGCAGCGGCAGGAAGACGATCTTTTCATCCGAGTAGTCGGCCAGGGCGCTACCGTAGGTGCGCACCAGCATTTCCCGGAATTCCGTGACAAAGCGCTCACGCTGCTCAAGGCTTGCGGCGTGCCAGTGCCTGCCCAGCGCCCACATGGCCATGCGGCGAAAATCGAAATACGGCAGCACGATATCGGAGACCAGCGCATAGATCCGGCTCTTGTCCTTCTCGATCAGCGCCTTTTCCTCCTTGAGCGCGATCAACATGCGTGAAGAGGTATCACGCACCAGGGCCTCGGGCGCCGTGTCACTCGTGATGCCGGTTACCGGTATCAGCAGGCAGCACGCTAACAATAGAAATATTCTGAATCTCATCAAGACTTCCGGGAAATGGACAGGCCTGCTTGCAAAAGCAGCGCTATTCCTGCTGTTTGCCTGCCTGGTTGTAGAGAAACTGGCCAATCAACTGTTCGAGCACCAGCGCCGATTGGGTCAGACGTAGCCTGTCACCTTCGCTGAGGTTGGTTTCCGAGCCGCCCGGCTCCAGGGCGATGTATTGCTCCCCCAGCAGACCGGCGGTAAAGATACTCGCGGAGGTATCCTGCGGCAAACTGTTATAGCGCGAATCGATGCTCAGGGTGACAACGGCCTCATAGGCACGTGTGTCGTAGTCAATCGAATCGACACGCCCGACGCGCACCCCGGACATAGTTACCGGTGAACGTACCTTCAGGCCCCCGACGTTCTCGAAGGCAGCGGTGATGTTGTAGGTCTCACCGCTGATGTTGTTACTCAGGTTGCTGACCTGCATCGCCAGCATGAACAAGGCCGCCATGCCCGCAGCCACGAACAATCCAACCCATAATTCAACAATCCTGCTGTGACCCATGGTCTAGTCTCCAAACATCAGCGCTGTAAGTACAAAGTCCAACCCAAGTACGGCCAGTGCCGTATGTACTACGGTACGCGTCGTTGCCCGGCTGACGCCCGCAGATGTGGGCACGGTATCGTAGCCCTCGAAAACGGCAATCCATACCGCGACGAAGCCGAAGACGATGCTCTTGATCACGCCATTATAGACGTCATCGTGCAGATCGACCTTGTCCTGCATCTGTGACCAGTAGGCACCGTCATCCACACCCAGCAGGCCGACCCCGACAAAATAACCGCCGTAGATCCCGACGAAACTGAATATAGCGGCCAGCAGGGGCATGGAAATGAAACCGGCGACAAAACGCGGTGCGATCACCCGCCGCATAGGGTCCACCGCCATCATCTCCATTCCGGAGAGCTGCTCGGTTGCCTTCATGAGCCCGATCTCGGCCGTCAGCGCAGAGCCGGCGCGGCCGGCGAACAGCAAGGCCGACACCACCGGCCCCAGTTCACGCACCAGGGACAATGCCACCACGACGCCGAGCGACTCCTCGGCGCCAAAATCAACCAGCGTATTATAACCCTGCAGGCCAAGCACCATACCAACAAACAGGCCCGATACCAGGATAATCAGCAGGGTAAGCACACCAACCGAGTACAGCTGCCTGATCACCAGACCCGGGCGGAGCACCAGCCCGGGCAATGCCGTCAGCGTCTGCAGCAGGAACAGGTGTCCACGCCCCAAACGCTCGAAAAAAGCCAGCCCCTTTCTGCCGAGCAGCTGCAGTGGACCGAGGATCACCGCGACTGGCCTCCCTGCATCAGGTCATCCCGAAGACTCCGGGCCGGGTAGTGAAACGCGACCGGACCGTCCGGCTTTCCATTAAGAAACTGCTGCGACCAGTCGGACGCGGATTTCCACAGCATCTCCGGGGTACCCTGGTCCACGACCTTGCCGTCTGACAGCAGGTAGGCATAGTCGGCAATGGCCGCTGTTTCCTTCACGTCATGCGACACGACAATACTGGTCAGCCCAAGCGAATCATTGAGTTCCCTGATCAACTTGATCAACACACCCATCGAAATCGGGTCCTGCCCGGTAAACGGCTCGTCATAGAGCACCATCATCGGGTCCAGGGCGATGGCACGTGCCATCGCCACCCTGCGCGCCATGCCACCGGACAGTTCGTTCGGCATCAGGCCGGCTGCACCCCGAAGGCCCACGGCCTGCAGTTTCATGAGCACCAGGTCGCGCACCAGGCGTTCGGGTAAGTCGGTATGCTCCCTGATCGGAAAGGCGACGTTGGCGTAGACATCCAGATCGGTCAGCAGTGCCCCGGTCTGGAACATCATGCCCATGCGCTGGCGCAATCTGTAAAGTTCCTTGACCCCGAGGTCAGGCACACTCTCTCCATCGACCACGATGGTACCGGAAGCCGGTCGCAGTTGACCACCGATCAGCTTGAGCAGGGTGGTCTTGCCGGTGCCGCTGGGTCCCATGATCGCGGTGACCTTGCCGCGTTCGATATCCAGATCAATACCATCAAAAATCATGCGCTCACCGCGCGCAAAAACCAGACCACGGACTTTAACGATTGGATCCTGCCCGTTCCGGCTTGTTTCCCGCATCGTGTTTCTCATATGATCTGCACCATCCTGGCCTGTCGGGTCAGGCCCCCGGCCCGGCAACGAAATAAACTTGTTGGGCGTGTGGTCACTGCGCGCCGGCGTGTATGATAAAACACTTCATGCTTGAAGAGCGCTATTCATTGAAGATTTTCTGTCAAACCATGCATTCAGCCGCCACGCCGGGCCGCCGGCCGAAAGACACGGGCGGCGCCGCTGTTGCTTGCGTCACCCCGCGGTCCTGCACAGAAGCCGGCCATGTGGCCTGAACTACTGGCGGTTGCAGGTGGATTCCTGCTGCTGACCTGGAGTGCCGACCGTTTCGTCGTCGGCGCGGCATCGGTCGCCTACAACCTGAATGTTTCACCCCTTATCATTGGCCTGACGATTGTCAGCCTGGGGACCTCCGCCCCGGAAATGCTGGTCTCCGCCATGGCAGCCTGGCAAGGCAACAGCGGTCTTTCCATCGGCAACGCGATCGGATCGAACATCATCAATATTGCCCTGGTGCTCGGCTTGACTGCCCTGATAGCGCCGCTCGACATTCACTCCAGTATCCTGCGCCGTGAGCTACCCGTCCTGATCGTTATTATGTCGATTACCTGGCTACTGCTCGCCGACTATGACCTGGGGCGCGTTGACGGCAGCATGCTGCTGGGCGGGATGGTCCTGATGCTGGTCTGGCTCACGCGTCTCGGCATCCAGTCAAAAGGCGCCCGCGATCCCATGGACGCGGAATACACCGAAGAAATCAAGACCGGGATGTCCATGTTGCAGGCACTGGCCTGGCTGACAATCGGGGCGTTATTCCTGCTGATTAGTTCACGCCTGCTGGTTTGGGGAGCAGTCGCGATCGCACAGGATCTGGGGGTCAGCGATCTGGTGATAGGCCTCACCATCGTGGCGCTCGGCACCAGCCTGCCGGAACTGGCGGCCTCCCTCATGAGTGCCATCAAGAATGAGCATGACATTGCCATCGGCAATATCATCGGCTCGAACATATTCAACCTGCTGGCGGTACTCGGCCTGCCCGGCGTGATACGACCAGGGGGTATCGATCCTGCCGCGGTGGTGCGTGATTTCTCCGTCATGTTCATCCTCACGCTGGTCCTGTTTGTCATGGCGTACGGCTTTCGCGGACCGGGGCGCATCAACCGCCTGGAGGGCGCAACATTGCTGACAGCCTATATCGGCTACCAGACCCTGTTATACTTCACCGCAACGGCCTAGCCCTGCACTACCGTGGCAACCACCATGAAGTAACCTGACTTATCCGTACATACACAGCACACCCTATCAACCAATCGCGCAGACCATACACTACGCCTGACATGAACGACCAGAAACTGCAGGAACTTGCCCTTGCGGTAATCGATATCGAGGCCCAGGCAGTCGCCTCACTGGCCCACCAGGTCAGGAAACCCACGTTTGCCCATGCCTGCAAGCTGATGCTCGACTGTGCTGGCCGTGTCGTGGTAATCGGCATGGGCAAGTCCGGGCATATCGGCGGCAAGATCGCCGCCACGCTGGCCAGCACCGGAACGCCCGCTTTCTTTGTCCATCCGGGCGAGGCCAGTCACGGTGACCTGGGCATGATCACCACGGTGGACGTTGTCCTGGCGCTGTCCAATTCGGGCGAGACCAGTGAGATCATCACCATTCTGCCGATCATCAAGCGCCTCAATGTGCCCCTGATCGCCATGACCGGGAATCCGGACTCGACCCTGGCAAAGGCGGCCACTGCCAGCATCATAGTCAGCGTTGAACGTGAGGCCTGCCCCCTGGACCTCGCACCGACAGCCAGCACCACGGCCGCCCTGGCCATGGGCGATGCACTGGCTATTTCGCTGCTGGAATCACGCGGTTTTACCGAGGAAGACTTCGCCCGCTCACACCCCGGGGGAGCACTTGGGCGGCGCCTGCTGCTGCTTATCGATGACCTGATGCATACCGGTGACAGCATGCCGATGGTCGGCTCCGACACCCCGCTCAGCAATGCACTGGTTGAAATGTCCCGCAAGGGCCTTGGCATGACGGCCGTGGTTGACGCCAGCCGCCGCCTAATCGGTGTCTTCACCGACGGAGACCTGCGACGCGCCATCGACAGCAAGCTGGATGTCCACGAGGCCCGTATCAGCGATGTCATGACCCGGGATTGTAAAACGGTGCATCCCGGCATGCTGGCAGCCGAGGCACTGCAAATCATGGACAGTACAAAAATCAACGCCCTCCCCGTTGTCAATGACGACAATGAACTGGTAGGCGCACTCAACATGCATGATCTTCTTAGAGCCGGAGTAGTCTGAACTGACATAAGCCCCCATGAAAGATATCCTAGAAAGAGCATCCCGGATCCGCCTGCTGATATTTGATGTCGATGGCGTACTGACCGACGGCAGCCTGTTGCTTGGAGATGACGGTCAGGAATACAAGGCATTCCACTCGCGTGACGGACACGGAATCAAGATGCTGCTGAGTAATGCTGACATCGAGATCGCCGTCATCACCGGGCGTACATCGCAGGTCGTCGAACATCGCATGAAGAACCTCGGCATCACCCATATCTACCAGGGCAAGCTTGACAAGGTCCCGGCATTCAAGGAGTTGATAGCCAAACTGGGCGTTAGCGAGGAGCAAACAGCCTATGTCGGCGATGATGTCGTCGACCTGCCCGTCATGCGACGTGTGGGACTGGCAATAGCGGTCCAGGACGCCCATCCACTGGTACGCAAGCACAGTCACTGGCAGACACCCAGCGGCGGCGGCCGCGGTGCTGCACGTGATGTCTGCGAAATGCTGATGGAGGCCAAAGGCGTACTGGAAGAGACACTGGGTAACTACCTTTGAACCCCAGGCAGACTACCCTACTTATCGTGCTGCTGGTAAGCGTCCTGATGACAGGATGGCTGCTGCTGAACCAGGGTGCGATCACCCCGAGGCCGGACACCGCGGCGCAGGCTCCCGACCTGTTCGTGGAAAACATGGATCTGCGCGTGACCGGCAAAGACGGCAGCGTGTACTACCACCTGCGGGCCGATGCCATGGAGCACCTCCCCCAAGACGATCGTTTTGACCTGCAACGGCCCGTGTTTCTGACTCTCCGGGGAGACCGGGCCCAATGGCAGGCCCGCTCGAACCAGGGCAGCGTCTCTGCCAATGGTGACACCGTGTGGTTGCGTGACCAGGTCGAGATCCAGCGTCTTGCCGCCCCGGGCACGCGGCGACTGGACATCACAACCAGCGAACTGCTGGTAAGACCCGAGGAACAGACCGCCACTACCGGTCAGGCCGTAGTCATCCGCTCTGATGCCTACCGGGTAGAATCAGTGGGAATGGATGCCGATTTCGGCAACAACCGGGTGAACTTGCACTCCCGGGTGCGAGGCAGATTTGATGCGGCTGGCTGACACCCGGCACGCTCTGATCCTGGTGCTGGCCGTCATGCCGGCAGCGGCCTGGGGACTTGCTTCCGATCGCGACCAGCCGATCCATATCGAGGCCGACTCGGCCAGCCTGGACGAAAATACCGGCATCAGCGTCTATAAGGGCAACGTGCACTTGAGTCAGGGCACACTCAAACTACAGGGTGAGACCATGACCGTGCACAGCAGCGGCGACCAGCTGTCGAAAATCGTACTCACCGGCAATCCCGCAACCTTTATTCAGCGGCCAGACGACAATGATGCCGATCTGCATGCGGAATCAGGACAAATGGAATATTACGCCGCCGATGAACGTATCATCCTGCTGAAAGCGGCGCGCGTCTGGCAGGAGAACGGCAAGGAGTTTCGCAGCGACAAGATTATCTACAATCTCAGCAGTAACCGCATCAACGCCGGTGGCAGCGATACGGGGGATCGTGTGCACATTATCCTGCAGCCAAAACCGAAACCGCAGACGCCCGGGGAAGACACCAGTCAGTGAGCCAGCTTAGCGCACACAACCTCGGGAAGCGCTACCAGTTACGACAGATCGTCAAGAATGTTTCCCTGTCGGTGAAAACCGGTGAAGTGGCCGGCCTGCTGGGTCCCAATGGCGCAGGCAAAACCACGTGTTTCTATATGATCGTCGGCCTGGTGGCCTGTGGTGAGGGCAGCATCAAGCTCGACGACGTGGACCTCACCGGACAACCCATGCATATCCGTGCCCGGCACGGCCTGGGATACCTGCCCCAGGAGGCCTCCGTGTTCAGGAAGTTGAGCGTGGCCGATAACATCCTCTCGGTACTCGAGGTCCGCAAGTCCCTGGACCGTAAATCACGCCACCAGATACTCGACTCCCTGTTGCATGAATTTCATATTGGCCACCTTCGTGACCAGCCCGGTATCAGCCTTTCCGGCGGAGAACGACGCCGCGTAGAGATTGCACGGGCACTGGCGGTCGAGCCCCGCTTCATCCTGCTCGATGAGCCATTTGCCGGCGTTGACCCGATTTCCGTCCTCGACATCCAGCAGATCATCAGACACCTGCGCGACCGGGGCATCGGAATCCTGATAACGGACCACAATGTCAGGGAAACACTGGGCATCTGCGACCATGCCTATATCCTCAATGAGGGGGAAGTCATTGCCGCAGGGCCACCCGACGCCGTTCTCGCCGACCAGCAGGTACGCAATGTCTATCTTGGCTCCGAATTCAAGCTCTAAGTATTTATGCCGCCATGGGTTTTCAATATGGCATGGTTAGTGCTATATAATTAGTCATGGGGTTGAGCACGATTGCCCCCCTCATACAACCAACAAGATATGAAACAATCCATACAACTTCGCATCGGTCAGAGTCTGACCATGACCCCGCAGCTGCAACAGGCGATCCGCCTGCTGCAACTCTCCACCCTCGAACTGCAGGCCGAGGTACAAGGCGTCCTTGAATCCAATCCCATGCTGGAACAGGACGATGGCGACACCCAGGAATCCCGCGAAACAGAGGCGAATAACGATCAGCGCGATGCCAGTAGTAGTAAGGATGATTCACCACTGACGGACACAAGCGATGACACCATTCCGGACGAGCTTCCGGTTGACAGCACCTGGGAGGATATCTACGACACGGGCATCACCAGCTTCAGCGCCCCGGGCACCGATGATAAGCGTGACATTTTCGAGACCCTCACAGCAAGAGCTGAAGGCCTGCATGAACATCTCTACTGGCAGCTTGGTCTTGCGAGCATGTCCGAAACCGACCGAATCATTGCCAACAACATTATTGACGCCATTGATGATGACGGCTACCTGACCCAGAAACTGGAGGAAATACTCCGCAACATGCCGGAACACCTGGAAGCCGAACTGGACGAGATTGAGGCCGTCCTGCACCGGGTCCAGCAATTTGATCCTGTCGGAATAGGCGCACGTGACCTGCGCGAGAACCTGGAACTGCAGCTGGGCCAATATGAGCCAGACACACCCTGGCTGAAGGAGGCGAGAATTATCCTCAGGGACCACTTCAAGCTGCTCGGCAATCGCGACTATAACCAGTTGAGCCGCAGAATGGGACTACCCAAGGACGACCTGCAGCACGTCCTTCACCTGATCCAGTCACTGAATCCGCGACCCGGCACCAAGTTCAACAACACGGAACCGGAATATATCGTTCCGGATGTCTTCGTCTCAAAGGACAAGGGCTTATGGCGCGTGGAACTGAACACCGACGCCATCCCCAAGCTGCGCATCAATACCCTTTACGCAAACATGGTGAAACGCGCCAACAACAGCAAGGACAACACCTACCTGCGTGACAACCTGCAGGAGGCGCGCTGGTTCCTGAAAAGTCTGCAAAGCCGGCATGAGACACTGCTCAAGGTGGCCAATAGCATTGTTACCCGCCAGCGCAAGTTCTTCGACTATGGCGAAGAGGCAATGAAACCCATGGTCCTGCGCAGTATCGCGGAGGAAGTGGAAATGCACGAGTCCACCATTTCGCGTGTCACCACCCGCAAGTTTATGCATACCCCGCGCGGCATCTATGAATTCAAGTATTTCTTTTCAAGCCATGTCAACACCGAGACCGGCGGGGAATGCTCAGCCACCGCTATCCGCGCAATCATCAAGAAACTGGTTGCCGCCGAAAACCCCGTCAAGCCGCTGAGTGACAATAAAATGGCCAACATTCTCGCAGAACAGGGCATCAGGGTCGCCCGGCGCACCATCGCCAAGTATCGCGAGTCATTATCGATTTCACCTTCCAATGAGCGCAAACGCCTGGCATAGGCTTTAAAAGGAGCGTTGTAATGCAAATAAATCTGACAGGACATCATGTCGACCTGACCTCGCCGCTGCGCGATTATGTAACCAACAAAATGGAGCGCCTGGAGCGCCACTTTGATAACGTAACGGATATCCACGTTATCCTCAGCGTGGAAAAGCTCCGCCACAAGGCGGAGGCAACACTGCAGGTCAGCGGTGGCCGTTTATATGCCGATGCAACCGAGGAGGGCATGTATGCGGCTATTGATTCTTTGACAGACAAGCTGGACCGCCAGGTCAAGAAACACAAGGAAAAGATAACCGATCACCACCGCAATGAGGGTTCAATCAAGAACCATGTCTAGGATGCCAACATTCCAACGCAGCCGGAATATCCGGGTGGAACACTAGTCTGATGAACATATCCGAACTCATTAATCCGGAATGCGTACAATGCTGCCCGGAAATCGGCAGCAAGAAAAAACTGCTGGAAGACATTAGCGAGCTGCTTGCCAGGATCGCCCCGCAGCTGTCACATAATGAAATCTTCGAAAGCCTGATCAACCGCGAAAAGCTCGGCAGCACAGGTCTTGGCAAGGGCGTGGCCATCCCGCATGGTCGCATGGCGGCACTGGACCGTCCGGTATGCGCATTCATCAAGCTCGACACCCCGATTGACTTCGACGCAATGGATGAGCGACCGGTAGATATGGTGTTCGCCCTGCTGGTCCCCGAAGACTCAACCGAGGAACACCTGCAGATACTGTCCACCATCGCGGAATTATTCAGTGACGAGAGCTTTTGTGCCGGCATGCGACAGTGCGCGAGCAATGATTGTGTTTACCAGTTACTCATCCACCCGGAAGCACAGCAAATCCCGGCATGAGCACTGTGCTGACAATCAGGGCCCTGTATGACGCACTCCGGGAGAAACTGGGACTTGAGTGGGTCAGTGGCAAACGGCACGCTGACACTATCATCTCTTCTTCCGGAGATATCGGCGGCGATCTCTCGCTCGTCGGCCAGCTCAACCTGATCAACCAGCACCGCATCCAGATCCTCGGCAGCAGAGAACTGGACTACCTCGACAACCTGAAGAAGAATTCCCGCAAGGACGCGCTCAGCCTGCTTTTCTCCGGGCAGTCTGCCCTGATCGTCATCGCCAAGTGCCTGGCTGCACCCGAAGACCTGCTGCAAGCGGCCGAAAGCAGTAGCACACCCGTGCTTTCCTCACGGCTTTCGGGGCAGGGAACCATCAAGAACCTGCAATACTACCTGAGCAATTATTTTGCCGAAAAAATTACCCTGCATGGGGTCTTCATGGAGGTCATGGGAACCGGCGTACTCATCACCGGAGAGTCGAGCATCGGCAAGAGCGAACTGGCGCTCGAGCTTCTGACCCGTGGACACCGCCTGATCGCAGACGACGCCACCGAGTTCTCACGCTCTGCACCGGACACACTGAACGGCACCTGTCCCGAAATGTTGCGTGATTTTCTCGAGGTCAGGGGGCTGGGAATACTCAACGTGCGGGCCATGTTCGGCGCCAGTTCCATCAAGCATAACCGCAACCTGCGGCTGATCATCGTACTGCAAGACATGGAAGATGCCATCAAAATGGACCGGCTGCACGGCAGCAAGCAGATTCATTCGATCCTGGACGTGGAGATTCCGGAAATAACACTCCCGGTTGGTCCGGGGAGGAACCTGGCCGTACTGGTAGAAACCGCGGTACGCAACCATATCCTCCACACCAAGGGATATGATGCCACCCAGGCCTTCATTGAACGCCAGAAGCGTCGCCTTGAAAACGCACACCAATGAACCTGGTGATCATCAGCGGCCTGTCGGGTTCGGGGAAAAGTATCGCCCTGCACACCCTGGAGGATATGGGTTACAACTGCATCGACAATCTCCCGGTCGGCCTGCTGAAGGCCTTTTCAAATGAATTCACCCAGCCGCACCTTAGGGACATCACCCGGGTGGCGGCGGGCATCGATGCCCGCAATCACCCTGACCAGATCAGTCATTTCCCAGCCATCATCAGCGACCTGCAGGAGCAAGGCATCGACTGCAAGATATTGTTCCTGCAGGCAGAAAATCACACTCTACTGAAACGCTTCAGCGAAACGCGCCGCAAGCACCCCCTGACGGGTCCCGCTACACCGCTGGCCGATGCCATCGAGAAGGAACGTGAACTGCTGGCACCGATCACGGCCAGGGCCGACCTATTCATCGATACCACCCGCACCAACATTCACCAGCTACGAGATCTGATCAAGGAGTGCATGGGAGCACAGGAGACCTCAGGGCTTTCCCTGGTGCTCAGATCATTCGGCTACAAGCACGGGGTACCCGCCGATGCCGATTTCGTATTCGATGCCCGCTGCCTCCCCAACCCGCACTGGGAACCCGACTTGCGCAAACTCACCGGTCTTGATAATGAAGTTATAGAATTCCTTGACGGGGAACCGTTAGTACATGAATTCTACAGGCAGATCGAGCAATTCCTGGCAACATGGGTGCCCCGCTACGGGGTAGATAACCGCAGCTACCTGAGTATCGCGATTGGCTGCACCGGCGGGCAGCATCGATCTGTTTACCTGGTCGAGCGTCTGGCAAAAGACCTCGGCGAGAAATTCGGTAGCATTGTCACGAGACATCGGGAACTGGAATGAGTGTTGGCCTGCTTCTGATTACCCACGACAAGCTGGGCAGGAACCTCCTGGATACAGCCACAATGATCCTGGGAGACACCCCGGTCGAGGCCATAACCATCGATGTCCCCGGGGACAGCAATCCCGACACAGTGTATGCCGAGGCCTCTGACGCCTGCACTGTGCTCGACCAGGGGGATGGCGTACTGGTGCTGACCGATCTCTATGGCAGCACACCGAGCAATATCGCTACCCGCCTGCTCGCCGAGCACAACGCGCTGGTGATCTCCGGACTGAATGTGCCGATGCTGGTTCGGGCACTGAATTATGCCGCGTGTTCACTGGAAGAACTTGGCAGCAAGGCTGAGAGCGGTGCCCGGGATGGCATCATCATGACCACAGAAAAACAGGCCTCGTAAAATGCAGCAAAAACAACTGACCATCATCAACAAGCTGGGGCTGCATGCTCGCGCCGCGGCCAAATTCGTCACCCTGGCCTCTTCCTTTTCCAGCGAGATCGATATCTCCAGGGACAACCAGAGCGTCAACGGCAAGAGCATCATGGGCGTGATGATGCTGGCCGCATCAAAAGTCACGCAGCTCACGCTTACCACAAAGGGTGACGATGAGGATGAAGCCATCAGTCGCATCGAAGAGCTGGTACTGAATAAATTCGGTGAGGAGGAGTAGCCTTAACCGGCTGATCCGGAAACTGTGACCTGCCTTCGTGATATCCGGCCGGGCCATACCCGGAAAGACAAAGTGGACCTCGACAGGCCATGAGCCTCGTATTGAACGGAATAGGTGTTTCCCGCGGCGTCGCCATCGGCAAGGCCCACATCATCCTGCGGGGCAGCATCGAGGTAGTGGAAAGCGCCATACCGCCACAGTTCATCGAGGACGAGATCACACGTTTCCTGAATGCCATAGAGACCGCGCGCCTCCAGCTCAATTCGATCCGTGACAATATTCCGGCCGACACGCGCGCCGATATCGCGGCCTTCATCGACACACACCTGTTGATGCTGGATGACGCCACTATTGTAAACACGCCCGTAGAGCTCATCCGGGAAAACGGCTGCAATGCGGAATGGGCACTGAAACTTCAGCGTAATGCGCTGGTCGAGGTATTCGAGCAGATGAATGATCCCTATCTGCGTACTCGCCGCGATGACGTCGACCACGTCATCAACCGCATTCAACGCATTCTGCTCACCAGCAGCCAGGGTGACATTCGCGCCGAGGACGGCCTGCTGGGGACGATTATCCTGACGGACGACCTGACCCCGGCGGAAACCGTAGTACTCGAACACCAGGGCATCAGCGGCTTTGCCACGGAATCCGGCGGTCCACTGTCACATACCGCGATCCTCGCACGCAGCGTGCAGATCCCTGCCGTGGTAGGTGCTCACGGTATCCAGCAGTATATCCGTGACGGTGAACGCATCATCCTCGATGGCCAGCAGGGGATCCTGATCGCAGACCCGGACCAGCGAACCCTCGAACACTACATCGAGCGGGAGGCGCGCGAGGAACAGCGCCGCGCCGAACTCACCAGCCTGGTCCAGACCCCGGCAGTGACACTGGACCATACTCCGGTCACCCTGATGGCCAATATCGAGCTTCCGGCTGATATCGAGGCCGTGGCCGGGGAGAACGCCAACGGGGTGGGTTTGTACCGGACCGAGTTTCTGTTCATGAACCGACCCGAGCCGCCGGACGAGGAAGAGCAATATGCCTGTTACTGCCGTGCAATCGATGCCTTGAACGGCAGGCTGCTCACCATCCGCACCCTGGACATGGGAGCGGATAAGCAGATCGAAAACTCCAACACCCGCTGCAGCAACAACCCGGCCCTGGGCCTGCGCGCCATCCGCCTGTGTCTCAAGGACCCCGGCCTGTTTTCGCCGCAGTTGCGAGCCATGCTGCGTGCCTCCTCCCACGGCCCGGTCCGCATGATGATCCCCATGCTGTCCAATACCCAGGAACTGCACCAGGTGCTCAACCTGATCCAGCACACCAAGGACGCACTGGAGCGCGAGGGCCTGGCCTACGATCCGCACATCCAGATCGGCGGCATGATCGAGGTTCCGGCCGCTGCCCTATCCGCCGACGCCTTCGCCAGGCACCTGGACTTCCTGTCCATCGGCACCAACGACCTGATCCAGTACACGCTGGCAATCGACCGCGTGGACGACGAGGTCAACTACCTGTATGACCCGCTGCACCCGGCCGTGTTGCGGCTGATCAAAATGGTTATCGACGCCGGACGGGCAGCTGGCATCCCGGTCGCCATGTGCGGCGAGATGGCCGGCGATCCGCGTTATACCCGCCTGCTGCTGGGCATGGGGCTGACTGAATTCAGCATGCATCATACTGCACTGCAGGAGGTCAAGCGCGTCATCAACCAGAGTGCGATCGAGTCCCTTGCCCCGGATGTCGAGGCCTTGCTGCAGGCTGCCGAGCCAGAGCGAATCGTTGCGCAAATCGAAGCCCTCAACAGCACACTGCGCTGAGGCCGCGGTACTGCTCGGCCCCGCTGCAACCATACCCGGCTGACCCCCTTCCCTTACCGACGGCCTGACAGGCTGGTACACTGCGCACAGTTTTTGCGTGCGGGGCCTTCCGCTCCTGGCACAACGGAATCGCAGCCATGACTGAAACCGCAGAATCACACAGCACAGAGAGCCGCCTGGAGCTACTCACACAGGCGCTGGATTCCGGTGCGGCCGGCCAGATCCGCAACCTGTTGGGCAACCTGCATGCGGCGGAAATCGCCGAAATGCTGGAATCGTTCCCGCACGGGCCGCGCGAGATACTCTGGGAACTGGTCCACCCGGATGACCATGGTGAGACACTGGTCCATGTAAACGACGAGGTGCGCGCCGGTCTCATCAACGAGATGGAGACCCACGACCTGGTCGCGGCCACCGACGGCCTGGACGCCGACGACCTCGCCGACCTGCTCAAAGATCTGCCCGGTGCAGTCATCCAGGAAGTGCTGCGTTCCATGGACAAGCAGAACCGCGATCGACTGGTCGCGGTACTGCACTACCCCGAAGACAGCGCCGGCGGCATAATGAACGTCGACACCGTGACCGTGCGGGCCGACGTCAGTATCGATGTCATCCTGCGCTATCTCCGGCTGCATGATGAAATCCCCGCCACCACCGACACGCTGTTCGTGGTGGACCGTGCCGGCCAGTACAAGGGCCTGCTGCCCCTGACTACACTGCTGACCAATGACCCCGAATTACTGGTCGCCGCGGTCATGAACACCGAGGTCCAGCCGATCCCTGCCAGCATGCCGGATGACGAGGTCGCCCGGCTGTTCGAGAACCATGACCTGCTGTCTGCACCGGTGGTCGACGAGGCCGGCAAACTGCTGGGCCGTATCACCATCGACGACGTGGTGGACGTCATCCGTGAGGACGCCGACCACTCCCTGCTGAGCATGGCCGGCCTCGATGAAGAGGACGACACCTTTGCGCCAATCGTGATCAGCGCCCGACGCCGTGCCCTGTGGCTGGGTATCAACCTGTTCACCGCCTTTCTCGCCTCCTGGGTCATTGGCCTGTTCCAGGCGACCCTGGAGCAGGTCGTCGCACTGGCCGTCCTCATGCCCATCGTCGCCAGTATGGGCGGTATTGCGGGCAGCCAGACACTGATCATCGTGATCCGCGGACTGGCACTGGGCAAGGTGGGGAAGGCCAACGCACGCTGGCTGATGTACAAGGAACTGGCCGTTACGGGATTGAACGGACTCGGCTGGTCACTGGTGGTCGCCGTGATCGTGACCCTCTGGTTCCATGACATGGCCATCGGCATCATCATCGCCGCAGCGCTGATCGTCAACCTCGTGTGCGCCGCCATCTCCGGCCTGTCCATTCCCTTTATCCTCAAGCACATGAATATCGATCCGGCTCACGCCGGCAGCGTCCTGCTAACGACCGTCACTGACGTGATCGGCTTCATGGTCTTCCTGGGGCTGGGAACGATTTTCCTGCTCTGAATGGTAACAAGGTGGCATTGTCGCCTTTACGTCCGGGCCAGCATGTGTCTGGAATTGCCAACCGGGCCTAGACTGCACTGCAGCCCCCTCATAGCCCTGACTGGTTCCAGTTATTGAATGCCAACAGCCAGCTGGAAATGTCGGGATACTCATTGCCGCGTGCCTGCAAATGGCTACCCAGTTCGATCATGAGTTCGCGGAATTCCCGTATTTCCGCCTGCCATGACTGCTCGTCCAAGCCCGGGTTATCCGCCAGGGCCTGATTGGCGATGGAGCCGGCTCCGCCCCACATACGGTTTGAGTTCAGTTCCCGGTAAAACCGGACTTCATCCCTTCCGCCGAGGTCGATCACTGACCCTATCCAGGCAGCGCTGTCTCCGGGGTGGTTTTCCAGGATCTCATGGAGACGCTGCAGGGTGGCCTGAACAGCCATCGCGCCAGGTTTAGTGAATACGCTGCAATGCTGGTATTACTGAAGCGCCAGTTCCGCGGCGATCATTTTTTTCAGCTGGCTCCTGCAGGTGGTCACCTTGCAGTGCTCGCTGTGCCGGCAGCTGAGTTGCAGGTCACGGACCTGGTCATCCGCAATATCCAGCATGCAGACCAGCGCAATCTCTTCCCTTTCACGCTGCGACCGCGCCTGCTCGAGCAAGGTGACGGTCTGGCAACCCTCGATAAAGCGCTTGCGGGCGAAAAACGCGATCTGGTCGAAATCGTAATTCCCCAGGCACCCGGGGTTATAGCAGGCCATGACGTCGTACCTCTTCTTGCTTCCTGGTAGCCACCAACCTGGCTGGCTGCCATTCATAAACATAGCCCGTTTCGTTTCCTGGTGCTTTGATGTGGATCAAGTATGTGGCCTGCATGGGATTTGGATACACTGGCAGCAGACAACCACCGGAACTCGCAGCATATGCAATATCGCAAACTTGGAAACACCGGAATCGATGTCAGCGTCATCTGCCTTGGCACCATGACCTGGGGTGAACAGAACACGCAGGTCGAGGCCTTCGCACAAATGGACTATGCACTGGCACACGGCGTGAACTTCTTTGATACGGCGGAACTTTACCCGATTCCGCCGCGAGCGGAGACCTATGGCCGCACCGAAGAGATCATCGGCAACTGGCTGCACAAGACCGGGAATCGCAGCAGGATCTCCCTCGCCAGCAAGGTCGCCGGTCCCGGTCCAGGCTGGATCGACCATATCCGCAATGGCCGGACGCGCTACAACCGGGAGCAACTGCAGGAGGCACTCGACGGGAGTCTAAGACGCCTGCAGACCGACTGCATCGACCTCTACCAGCTGCACTGGCCGGAACGCGACACGAATTTCTTTGGCCAGCTGGGCTTCACGCCCGGGGAGCCGGACGAGTTCACGCCCGTAGTCGAAACCCTGGAGGCATTGAACGATTTTGTGCAGGCCGGCAAGATACGCCATATCGGTCTGTCGAATGAAACCCCGTGGGGCATCATGCGTTTCATCCAGATCGCCGAACAACTGGGCCTGCCACGCGTGGTTACGGTACAGAACCCCTACAGCTTGCTAAACCGGTCCTATGAAGTCGGCGCCGCAGAGGTCTCCTGGCGCGAGCACTGCGGCCTGCTGGCCTATTCTCCGCTGGGTTTCGGCGTGCTGTCCGGCAAATATTTAAACGGCGCCCGCCCCGCCGGGGCACGCCTGACCCGGTTCCCGGACTACATGCGCTACAGCAGCCCGACCGCCGAACGGGCCACGTCGCAATACGTCGCCCTGGCACGCCGGCATGACCTGGAACCCTCACAGATGGCGCTGGCATTCGTCAACAGCCGGAGGGTTCTAACCAGCACCATCATCGGCGCGACCTCCCTGGAGCAGCTGCGCAGCAACATCGGCAGCATCGAAGTGGAATTATCAAACGAGGTGCTAGAAGGGATAGAGGCTATTCACTCCGAGCAACCCAACCCCAGCCCCTGAATTACAGATCCAGGAAACACCTGCTGCCGGTTAAGGTCATCATAGTATGGAAAGTGCTGCAAAGACGCACGTTGAGGTTTCCTGCGCGGTACCTGCGGTATACCCGTGGCTTAACATGAAAAACACATCAGCACTGCTTTACATGTCTTGTTGCATACGCATGTGCAATGTTATTCCCCCTGCGCCCTCCCCTACTTACAATTTAGCATTCAGGCGCCCGCGACTGTCATCTGTTCGATCAGCACCGAGCCGCTGCGGATATTGCCGCGCAGGTCCACGTCATTACCTACCTCAACGATCCCCATGAACATGTCTCTGAGGTTACCGGCCACGGTGATTTCATCCACGGGGTACTGGATCTTGCCGTTCTCGACCCACAAGCCGGCCACGCCACGCGAGTAGTCCCCGGTCAGTATATTCACCCCGAAGCCGATCAGCTCGGTGACCAGCAGGCCGGTATCCATTGCACGCAGCAACTCCGACAGGTCCTTGTCACCCGGATCGATGCTGAGGTTGTGTACACCGCCGGCATTGGCAGTGGTCTCCATCCCCAGCCGGCGCGCGGAATAGCTGTCCAGAACATAGCCCTGCAGTACGCCATCCCGCACCAGGTCACGCGCCTGAGTGGCGACCCCTTCGGTATCGTAAGGGGCGCTGCCCAGCGCCTTCTTCAGCAGCGGCTGCTCGTGGATATGTATAAAGCCCGGGAACACCTGTTTCCCCAGGTGGTCAACCAGGAAGGATGCCTTGCGGTAGAGACTGCCGCCATTGATGGCGCTGATAAAGTTTCCGAACAGGCCGCGTGCCACGTCAGCGGCGAAAATGACAGGGGCCTGGCGCGTGGTCAGTCGCCGGGAACCCAGTCGCCTGATGGTGCGTTCACCGGCCATGCGCCCGACCTCCTCGGGAGCTACAAGATCGTGGTGATCGCGTGCGGCCATATACCAGTGATCGCGCTGCATTTCGTCACCCTGCCTGCCCACCACGGAACAACTCAGGCTGTGACGGCTGGTGCGGTAGCCACCCGAGAAGCCATGGCTGTTGGCCGACACCCGCATGCTGGTATAGCTGGAGAGCGTCCCACCTTCGGAATTCACGATGCGTTCATCCACGGCACGCGCCGCGGCCTCGCAGTCACGCGCCAGCTCGATGGCCTGGTCAACGTCGAGTTGCCAGGGATGATACAGGTCCAGGTCGGGTATCACGGATGCCATCCGCTCGGCATCCGCCAGGCCGGCGCAGGGATCCGCGCTGGTATAACGGGCGATATCGCAGGCCGCCTCCACGGTGGCGCGGATGCCGGCGGGCTCGAAATCGGCGGTGCTTGCCGAACCCTTGCGGTGGTCGAAATAAACCGTCAGGCCCAGTCCCCGGTCACGGTTGTATTCCAGGGTCTCCGTTTCACCCAGGCGTACGGTCACCGACAGGCCCGCATCGATGCTGGCACCCGCCTCCACGCCGTCGGCGCCCAGCTTCTGTGCCTGGGCAATAATACCGTGCACCAGCTCCTCCAGCTGCGACTGCTGTTGAAATTCCGCTTCGTTTGCTGCGCTTTGGCTTTCTGACATGATCATTTCCCGGGAAGTGGCGAGGATTCTACCGGTCATACCCTGACCGGACAAATCCCGCCGAAACCGCTATCCTTCATTATGAGTCGACACGCTATACCACTTCATGCACGACGCTGAATACGAAAAAGAAGCACTCATCAGCAAGTCCCAGCGCAAGCGCGACATGACCGCGTTGCAGCGGCTTGGCGAGGAGCTGCTTGATTTCGATGCCACCACACTGAGCCAGCTGGAACTGCCGGAAGACCTGCTGGATGCTATCAAGACCGCAAAGAAGATCCATGCACACAGTGCGCGCAAGCGCCAGCTGCAGTACATCGGAAAACTGATGCGCGCCATCGATCCCGGGCCGGTCCGTGCGGCGGTCGAGGCCCGACGTCACCAGCAAGCCACCAACGACCAGGAATTTCACCTCCTCGAGGAACTGCGCGAGGCGCTCATCAGCGAGGGGGATTCCGCCCTGGCAACGGTGCTCGAGCATTTCCCGACAGCCGACCGCCAGCATATCCGCAAGCTGGCCCGCCAGGCGCGCAAGGAACGGGAGCTGAACCAGCCCGCCCGGGCCGCACGCCGGCTGTTCCGCGACCTGCGGGAATTGCAGGAAAACTCCTGATCAACCAGTCCGGTTCCCTGCGCGAACCATAAAAAAAACGGCGGCCCCCTGGCCGCCGCTGTGTTCTACATGACAGAAATCAGCAGTTATTCTTGGATACCGGTATCACTCATCCGATACGCTCTGCACACAGGTTCTGACCACTCATCTGGGCGAGGATGTCGAACGACGAGATCCGCACCGGATCATATGAGACCAGCATCAGATGCGGCCGTTTCTCGTTGAAATGCACCTCATTCACGCCCTGCAAACGGGTGATCGCAGCCTCGACATCGTGCCGGCGGTTCTCTTCCAATGTGTCATCAACATGCATTACCAAATCACTGCAATGTGTCATGGTATCTCCTCCATTGGGTTGGATTAATGCACTACCTCATTGCACGGGTCTTCTGTCACCCCCGGATTGCCCCGGGCTAAACATCCTCCGTGAGGCACCACCGTAGACTAAACGAGACATATAAGTCAATGTATAATAAGGTTATTTGTTTATACACAACATATTGTGTCATAAATTTGAATTATCCCTGCCAAAACACTATATATGGAAGTAGGCGCCCGAAAATTCACATGAGAAATTTGAGGGATTTAAAAGGAATCGCCGATTTTCAGCTGACTACTGATCAATCAACTGCATCGCCAGGCAGGCCCGCGACACCTTACCTTCCGGGTCGAACCGGACCCGGAATGCCGGGAACACACTCAGCTGTCCCATACCGGGGAACACCCGTAAGGGGCAAAGCAACCGGGACTGCCCCCTTTGGTAGTTGGTATGGTTAAGGTTCAGCGATGCGCGGGCGCTGTTCCTGCCGGCATGCACCGAGTTCAGGCGCCGGTTCCGCCAACGGTCAGTTCATCGATCAGCAGGGTGGGTTGTCCGACACCGACGGGGACGCTCTGCCCTTCCTTGCCGCAGGTGCCGACACCGGAATCCAGTTCGAGATCGTTGCCGACCATAGAGACCTGTTTCAGCACATCCGGCCCGTTGCCGATCAGAGTCGCCCCCTTGACCGGGCGGGTGATCTTGCCGTCTTCAATCAGGTAGGCCTCGCTGGCGGTGAAGACAAACTTGCCCGAGGTGATGTCCACCTGGCCGCCGCCGAAATTGACCGCATACAGGCCCCTGTCGACAGACTGGATAATCTCTCCGGGATCGTGTTCTCCGGCCAGCATGTAGGTGTTGGTCATGCGCGGCATTGGCAGGTGCGCGTAGGATTCACGCCGGCCATTACCGGTCGGGGCCACGCCCATCAGACCGGCGTTGAGGCGGTCCTGCATGTAGCCCTTGAGGATGCCGTTCTCGATGAGCACGGTGTTTTCTGTCTTGATGCCTTCGTCGTCGACGTTCAGGGAACCGCGCCGGCCCTGCAGGGTCCCGTCATCCACCACCGTGCACAGGGGCGAGGCCACCCGCTCCCCGATGCGCCCGGAAAAGGCCGACGTCCCCTTGCGATTGAAGTCCCCCTCCAGCCCATGGCCGATCGCCTCGTGCAGCAGGATCCCGGGCCATCCCGGGCCCAGCACCACCGGCATGCTGCCCGCCGGGGCGTTGACCGCCTCCAGGTTAACGAGGGCCTGGCGCACCGCCTCGCGCGCATAGCCCAGGGCGCGATCCTGTTCCAGGAAGAAGGCGTATTCGGTCCGCCCGCCGCCGCCGGCACTGCCCTGCTCGCGGCGGCCGTCCTGCTCGACGATCACGCTGACATTGAAGCGGATCAGGGGACGCACATCGGCCGACAGGGTACCGTCACTGACGGCCACCATCATGACCTCGTGCACGCCCGCGAGACTGACCACGACCTCGCTGACACGCGGGTCCTGGCGACGTGCCTCCACATCCACGTTCCTGAGCAGCTGGACCTTGGCGTCGGCCGACATCCGTTCCAGCGGGTCGAGAGGCGGGTAGAGGATGTGCTCATCACCCCGATGCCAGGCCTGCAGGCTGCCTTCAGTGCCACGTTTGGCGATGGCGCGGGCCGCCTGCGACGCCTGCAGCAGGGCCGGCATCATGATCTCGTCGGAATAGGCAAACCCGGTCTTGTCACCGCTGATCGCCCGGACGCCGGCACCCTGTTCGATGTTGTGGATACCTTCCTTGACGATGCCGTCTTCCAGCACCCAGGACTCGTAGCGCGTCGACTGGAAATACAGGTCGCCGCTGTCCACCGCGTGTCCGAGCAACTGGCCGAACAGCCGGTCGAGATCGTTTTCATCAATACCCGCGGGGGCCAGCAGGCGCTGGCGTGCGATATCAAGATTGGAGGTACTCATAATACGATCAAACTAGCTGGCTTACTGACACGGTAAACGACGGTGCTCGATACTGGGGAAATTGCGGCGCGCACTTTCCAGCCGCTGCAGGTCAATGCTGGCACAGACCACGCCCGGGCCGCGTGACAGGCTGTTCAGGATGATGCCCCAGGGATCGACGATCATGCTGTGTCCGTGGGTTTCACGCCCGTTGAGGTGATAACCGCCCTGGTCGGCGGCCACGACATAGCAAAGGTTCTCGATGGCGCGCGCCCTCACCAGAACCTCCCAGTGCGCCCGCCCGGTGATCGCGGTGAATGCCGCCGGCAGGACCACGATCTCCATGCCTGCGGTCAGTTGCTGCCGGAACAGTTCCGGGAAACGCAGGTCATAGCAGATCGCGACGCCCATACGCCCAAAGGGGCTGTCTATGACCAACACCTCGTCACTGGGCTCGATGGTCTTGGATTCCGTGTATTGCTCGTCACTGTCCACCAGTTGCACATCGAACAGGTGGATCTTGTCATAGCGGGCGACCTGTTTACCTGTATCGTCATAGACCAGGCAAGCCGCGCGTATCTTGTCCCTGGCGTTGGCCACCAGCGGGACGGTCCCGCCCACCAGCCAGATGCCATGACGCGCCGCCTGCTCCGACAGGAAGGCCTGGATCGGGCCATCACCCTCTGCCTCCCGTATCTCGACCTTGTCGCGCTCCGACAGGCCCATGATGGCAAAGTTCTCCGGCAGCACCACGAGCTTCGCCTCGCGGCTGACCGCCTCCTCGATCAGGCGCTCCGCCTCCAGCAGGTTGGCACCCACATTGGGCCCGGAGGCCATCTGAATACATGCAACAACCGTCATCGTTTTAACAACCCTGCCAACACATTCACTTCCCGCGCTCCTGGATAATCGCCGGCTCGCGCACCGGCATGCTAATTATTTGATCGATTGAAAGAATACCACAGATCCCGTGGTGGCCATGGCGTGCCGGCGCCTGATCGAGGCGCTCACTCGATGTCTTCGGGTTCACTGGTAACGGTCTCTTTTGCCGGGCTATCAAGCGGGGTATAGACCGGGTCCGACCAGGGGCCGGTGACGGAGTAGCGGGTGCGGGCAAAACTCGTCATCCCCTCGATCTCTTTGCCCAGCAACTTGTCCGCAACCAGCAGCGCGGCGCCCACGGCCGGTCCGCCCGCAATGGCAGCGGCCAGGGGCAGGCTGGACCCGACCCGCGGGATTACGGTGACCAGTTCATCATAATCCTTTGCAGCCAGCCCCACGCGCCCTGCTATCTCGATTCGGGCGGAGGGGCCCTCGATGGTCAGGTCGCTGGTATGGGCATCCCCGCCGGTCAGTGCGAAGTTGCCCTCGATCCGGTCAAATGCGAAGCCCTTCTTGAACAAGTCGCTGAAGTCGAGCAGCAGCCTGCGCGACAAGGTATGCAGGCTGATCAGGCCGAGCACGCGCCCGGCCCCGGGTTCGACATCCAGCAATTGCCCGTCCTTGATCAGCAGGTAGAGTTTCCCGTTGGCGCGCTCCGGCAGGAAGTCCCAGGGGTCGCCGCGCCAGCTTGCATTGACCGACCCGGACACACTGCCCCCGGAAACGTTCTCTTTGTACTTGAAGGCCTTCAGCAGCGCGTCCAGCTTGCCATCGCTGAAGGTGATACCGAGCCGCGAAATGGCCTGCTCATCGACCATCCCCCAGTTGCCTGTCATGCGCATATCGAGCATGTCGGATGCCAGCACCAGCCTTTCAATACGTACATCCCCGGCATCGCGGGTCGCCAGCAGGTCGACCTCACCCAGGTCGACACCGGCATAGCTGAACTCCTGTACCGTTACATGCAGGTTCGGAAACGCTGCGGGCGAGAGCGACAGGCCCCCGGCCGCAGCTGCCCCGGTGTCCCTCTCGACCACCAGCCGGTCGAGGTTCATGACGACGCGCTTGATCCCGGCACCCTCATAGGCAAGCTGCACCTCGCCGTCGACATCCGGGCCTGTCAGTGTAATATCCTGGACCAAACCGGTCTTTACCGCGTGGACCTTTACCCCGTGCAGGCGGTGGCCGGCAAACTGCAAATCATCGATCAGCACATCGGTTTCCAGCGGAGGACCGCCACCGGACTGCCAGCCGGCGAAAACCGGTTGCCAGCGTGACAGCGCAAACCGCTGCAAGCTGCCCGTGATTGACAGGACATTCGCATCCGGCAGGACCGCCCTCTCGGCACCGATCACGAGATTACCCCTGACCCACTTCTGGCCCTGATTGGCCGGCTGCAGCGCGAACACCCCGTTGGCGATATCCGCATAACGGAAGCGCACCATCCTGTCGGAGCCGGTAATGTTATCCATGGTGATGACTAACGGCCGTGCCTCCGCTGGTGTTTTTCCGAAGGGTTCAGGCAACTCGATGCCGACACCCTCGAGTGCGGAGGAGATCTTCAGTCCGACCCCGGGTGGATCACTGCGCTGCCGCAGCTGTCCGATTCGCAACAGCACCTCCCAGTCACAGCGACCCGAAAAAAAGGATGCCAGCTGGATATTCTGTGTGCGCGCGAAATCCACCAGTGCAAGCGGGCCGCGCAGGCTGACATTGGTCACGGCGGTAGCGCTATCGGTCCAGACATCCACGGCAACCGGCTTGTCGAACAGGCTGGCCTCGAGCGACTCGCCGCTGATACCGTGCATGTCAAAGGCCAGCTTGCCCTGGATATTATCCAGGCTGACATCCGTCTCCTTCACCTTCAGGCTGTTGCCCTTGAGCAGGATTTCACCCCGGGCATCGATGGGCCGCTTGCCACGCAGCGGGATATTGATATCCAGTTTCAGTGCCGCATTCCCGCTGCTGCTGGTACGGTCAACGAAGCCGCCGTAGGTATGGCCCAGCGGGCTGCTGGCCAGTTCCGCCAGCATGACGGGCAGTGACCCGTATACAGTACCGTCAAGCTCGAGATCGGGCGCGGCCAGATCCTTTATCCGCACGTGTACCTCGCCCAGTGAGGCCGAACGGATTTTCCCCTGTTTGCCGTGGATATCCATAGAACGGCCGTTGAATGCGATCTCCGCATCGAGCTGCTCGATACGCGTCCAGGCCTGGTTGTAATCGAGTATGGCGTTGCTCACCGGCAGGCTGGCGGTCAGTTGCCCGCCGCCGTTGTCGAAGGGCACCCGATCGAGCGGCCCCTGCAAGACAATACTCCCGGCCCTGATCTCGCCACTGACCAGGCTGCGGTCCAGCCAGGCGACCGCTTTCGGTGACATGATGGAAGCTGGAAGATAATGCCTGACCGCCGCCAGGTCGCCGCGCTGCACGTCGATCTGCATATCGATCACCGGGGAAGATCCGGCCGGCGGCAACTCCAGCCCGAGCGAGGCCGTGAAGGCCAGGTCGGCATTGCTGATATCCAGTGCATTACCTCTGATGATCAGACGGTCATTGTCATAGTGCCAGGCAACCTCACCGGACAGGGCATCAAACCGCAGGGTATCGCGGAAGATCTCTTCATCCCGAAAGACGGCGTTTCTGCTTTGCAGCCAGAGCGCACCGGCATCCGAGGTCCCGGTGATGCTGCCCTGCAGGCCATGGATGGCCGGTCCGGTAGCGGTACTCCGGAAACCGAGGTCATCGAAACTCGCATCAAAGCCAAGCACGCGGATGACGTCACCGGCACTCTTGAAAATGACGGAAAGGTTCTGGACGGTGCCCTCGGCTGTAAAATTTGCAATCTGCTGCCAGCGTTTGTCTTCCAGGCCGGGTATGATCCGTAAAAAAGACTGCGCATCCTCCAGGTACAGGTGAGCGAATTCACCTGCAATGTAGCGCTCGCCGTCGACCGTGCGCCCGGCCAGCGAGTACAGTGATTCTTCCCGTTCCTCCGTACCCTGCTCGACACTGAGCCGCTGTACCGTGAACTGCCAGCCGGGTTTGCTGTCACGCCAGCCGAACACCCCGCTGTAACGGTCGACGGCATAATCCATTGGCGCATCCGCTGCCATGTGCTGCAGGCGCAGGTCACTGATGTCGATCTCGCCGCGGATAGCGCGCAAGTCGGCAAATTCGACATCAACCCAGCAGCGGACATCGGCGACACCCTGGAGAGCCACAGCGGAGATGATCGGGGCCAGGTTCTCGTTGGTCAGGGCCAGCGACTGTCCCTTCATGTACAGGCGCCCGCTCCACTTGCCGATAGCGCCCAGCGCACCCCTGAACACTCCCTGGACATCGACCCGGTAACCCAGGTGCTCGGGTAACATGGCATAACCGATCAGCACATGCCGGTCACCGGTATTTTCCAGGCGCACGGTGACGTCGGAGAAGCGCGCGGGCTTGCGCGTGTAGAGCCGGTCGTGGACGATAATCACCGAATCGTGAATGGAAAGGCGTTGCACTCCCAGCAGTCCTGCCAGCTCCGGACCGACGCCCCCCTTCCCCTTGAGCCTGTCGACGTAGATCTGCCCGTCCTCGTCCCGGATGAGCGTCAGGTCGGCGCCGATGATATCGATGCTATTCAGCTGCAGCGTCTGCTCATAGGCGTATTTCCAGATATCGAGACCCAGCCAGATCTCGTCGACGGCAAGCCGTTTGCCCGGCTGCTCCGGATTCGAGATGACCACGTCCCTGAGCTTGAGTACCGGTCCCAGGCCGCGCCAGGTCGCATCCATGCGCCCGATACTGACCGGTTTGCCCAGGAGTTCGCTGGCCAGTCCCTCTACCTCACTGCGGTACTCGCCCAGCGTGGGGACCCACAGGCGCGCGGCCGTCAGCGTGATTGCGAGCAGCAGCAGCATGAAGACAAATGACAGCCAGAGGGCATTGAAGATACGGGCGAGCATGATTAAGGATAACGCTCAGCAACCGCCCGGGTTGACAGCCCGGGATAAGCGACTGGAATCCATTCCATCAGGGACTACATGGGAACAACATCATACTGTTCCTGTGTATAGAGGGCCTCCACCTGGTACTTGATCGGTTTTTCTATAAAGGCCTCCAGTTCTGCCAGGCTGTCTGACTCTTCGTCCAGCAGCAGGTCAACGACTTCCTGGGAGGCCAGCACCAGTAGTTGCTGTGCATCGAACTGGCGCGCCTCCCGCAGGATCTCGCGGAAGATTTCATAGCAGACGGTTTCCGGCGTTTTCAGCGACGCCCTGCCGCCACAGGTTGGACATTCCTCGCACAGGACATGTTCGAGGCTCTCGCGGATCCGCTTGCGCGTCATTTCCACCAGGCCGAGGCTGGAGACCTCGGTGATATGGGTCTTGGCATGGTCCTTGTCCAGACACTTCTCGAACGCGCGCAGCACCTGGCGCTTGTGCTCATCCTGCTGCATGTCGATAAAGTCGGCGATGATGATGCCGCCCAGGTTGCGCAGCCGCAGCTGGCGGGCAATGGCCTGTGCCGCCTCCAGGTTCGTCTTGAAGATGGTCTCCTCGAGATTGCGGTGTCCCACGTAACCCCCGGTATTGACATCAATCGTGGTCATGGCCTCCGTCTGGTCGATGACCAGGTGACCGCCGGACTTGAGTTGCACCTTGCGGTCAAGCGCTTTCTGGATCTCATCCTCGATGCCATAGATATCGAAAATGGGGCGTTCCCCCGTGTAGTATTCAAGTTTCACGTTCAGGTCAGGCATGAACTTCTCGGCAAACTGCGCGAGGCGCTGGTGGCCCTCGCGCGAATCGATGCGGATTTCTTGTATCTGGTCATCCAGCAGGTCACGCATCACGCGGATGCTGAGCGGCAGATCCTCGTAGACTACGGAACCGGGAGTCGCCACGGCCTCGCGTTCCTTGATTGACTCCCACAGCTTCCTCAGGAACATCATGTCGGCGCGCATAGCGTCGGAGCTGGCGCCCTCGGCCGCGGTGCGCGCGATGTAGCCACCGGCATCCTGTTCCGACATGAACAACTGGATGATATCGCGCAAGCGAATACGCTCGTTCTCGTCCTCGATCTTCTGCGAGATACCGACGTTATTGACAGTGGGGATGAACACCAGGTAACGCGACGGGATGCTGATCTGCGTCGTCAGGCGCGCACCCTTGGTGCCCAGCGGGTCCTTGACCACCTGTACGGTCAGCTCCTGGCCTTCCTTGAGCAGTTCGTTGATGGTGCTGGTGAACGGCACAGCGGAGTCAGCGGTTTCCGGATTCCTGGGCGTGATATCCGAAGCATGCAGGAAGGCGGCACGCTCCAGCCCGATGTCTACAAACGCGGCCTGCATCCCCGGCAGGACACGGCATACCCGGCCCTTGTAGATGTTGCCGACCAGGCCGAGGCGCGCGGTACGCTCGATGAAGATCTCCTGCAGCACGCCATTCTCTACCAGCGCCACACGCGTCTCCCGGGGTGTTACGTTGATCAGTATCTCTTCACTCATTCCGTATACCTGAAGCTGTTGGTTCCACCAGACCTGCATATCACCTTACAGAACATTGATGGCAAATTCCTGCAGTAATTCCGCCGTTTCATACAAGGGTAGCCCCATCACCCCTGAATAACTGCCTTCCAGGCGGGTGATGAACGTGGCGGCCAGCCCTTGGATGGCATAGCCGCCGGCCTTGTCCCGGGGCTCGCCCGTCGCCCAGTATGCCTCGCATTCTGCCGGGCTCAGCGTGCGGAATGTCACGGAACTACAGTTTACCCGCACCGCCTCATGGTGACCGACCAGTGCCACGGCACTCTGGACCTGGTGGCTTCTGCCGGAGAGCCGCTGCAGCATTTCCAGGCCGTGAATCCGGTCCTGCGGTTTACCCATGATTTCGCCATCGATGACAACCGCGGTATCGGCACCCAGCACCGGCCGCGCAGGGCTCTTACCCAGAGATGCCCACCCGGCCCGCGCCTTGTCCAGGGCAAGGCGGCGAACGTAAGCAGCGGCGGCCTCCCCGGGCCGATGTGCCTCGTCGATCTCGATGGGTAGCAGGGTGAAGCGGATGCCCAGTTGCGCCAGCAAATCTCGGCGCCGTGGCGAGGACGAGGCGAGAAATAGATCAGCGGACGAGTTCATATGAACTCATATTAACAACAACTCGTAACAGATTGAATAGATAGTTTATTTAGCAGTAATAACAACAGCAGTCGGTGGCGCCGCTCAGGCGCGGTGGTAGGGATGCCCACTGAGCAGGGTCCAGGCCCGGTAGACTTGTTCGGCAATCACTACCCGCACCAGCGCATGCGGCAAAGTGTGCGCAGACAGTGACCAGCACAGGTCCGCACGTGCCAGGCAGGCGTCCGCCAGGCCGTCAGCGCCGCCCACCAGCAGCGCGATAGCGCGTCCGCCCTGCATCCAGTCCTGCAACCGGAACGCCAGTTCCTGGGTGCTCCAGGGCTCGCCAGTGACGTCCAGGGCGACAACCAGCGTCTGCCCGGGAATGGCGGCCAGCAGCTGACGCCCCTCCTCCTCGCGGATACGCGCGATGGACAGTGTCTTCTTGCGCTTGCAGGGGGGGATCTCGACCAGCCGCAGGCTGCATTCATGCGGCAGGCGCCGGGCGTATTCCCGGTAGCCCTCGGTAACCCATGACGGCATCCGGGTACCAACCGCAATCAGGTGAATATGCATCGGCGCTATTGCAGCCGGGGGCTGCGCCGTGCGTCAGTCGCCGTATTGAAGACTGGCACGCTGCTCAGTTCGCCTCCTCGATGCGGCCACCGACAGACCAGAGTTTCTCCAGCGCATAAAATTCCCTGACCGCGGGCAGCATTACATGAACCACCACGTCGCCGAGGTCGATCAGTATCCACTCGGCCGCCGCCGCTCCCTCCACGCCCAGTGCCGGATTGCCGGCCTGCTTGGCCTTCAGCGCCACGTTGTCCGCCAGCGCCTTCACGTGACGTGTCGAGGTGCCGCTGACAACGACCATCCTGTCGGTGATCGAGGTCAGCTCGCTGACATCGATTACCTTGATATCGACACCCTTGAGATCCTCCAGCGCGCCCATGACCAGGGCCAGCAGCTCATCGCCCTGCCGCCCCGGGTGATCAGTTATTCGATTGTGCTTTTCAGTCTTCACGGTTCATTGCCTGCCTTGGTAAAGGCCCTCGTGGTTGATGATCTCACGTACGTCTTCCGGCACCAGGAACCCCGCACTGCGTCCCTCAGCCAGGCGCATGCGGATATCGGTTGCGGAAATCTCCAGCTGGGTGACCGGCTGAAACAGCAGGTGACCGGCGGCCTGTTGGCGCAGCTCGCCGGCACCAGCCACCCGGTGCAGGCTGATGAAATCCGCCAGCTCGCCCTGCGCCGGAATTTCCGCACCCGGGCGCATCATGACGACCAGGTGACACAGGTCGATCAGCTCGCGCCAGCGGTGCCAGGTCGTCAGGCCGCGGAAGGCGTCCATACCGACCAGCAGGCAGAGCGTTTTCGCGCTCGCTTCGGCACGCAGCGAGCTCAGGGTATCGTAGCTGTAGGACGGGCCTTCCCGTCCAAGTTCGCGCTGGTCGACCACGAAAGCAGGATAATCCTGTACCGCTGCCTCGAGCATCTTCACCCGCTGTAGTGACGAGGCAACGGGTTGGTCCCGGTGCGGCGGAAGGTGACAGGGAATCAGGCGCACCTGTTCCAGCGCCAGCGCCTCGCAGACATCGAGCGCAGTGCGCAGGTGACCAAAATGGACCGGGTCGAAGGTCCCGCCAAGGATGCCTATCATGAAGGGATGAGAGGCGCCGCCAAGCCCCGGGGATGTAATACGAACTTAAGCAATGTGCGCGAGCAATTCCTAAGCGTTTGTTTGCTAAGTCTAGCGCAAAGACGCGAAGAACGCAGAGAAAAAATACCGGATTGGCGCCACGGGCTAAAGCATTCAATGAATACCGGTGTGATGCAGCCTTTGTAATAAGCAGTGCTATTAGAATACAGGCTTTGCGGTGGAGATTTTGGTTCAGGTACGGATATGGCCATCACCCAGGACGATGTACTTCAGGGTCGTCAGCCCTTCGAGGCCGACCGGGCCGCGGGCGTGCAACTTGTCGGTACTGATGCCGATCTCGGCGCCCAGCCCGTACTCGAAGCCGTCGGCGAAGCGGCTTGACGCATTCACCATGACCGAACTCGAATCGACCTCGCGCAGGAAGCGCTGCGCGCGCGCCAGCGACTCGGTAATGATGACATCCGTGTGATTGGATCCGTAGCGCGCGATATGGTCCATGGCCGCATCGATATCCTCCACGATGCGCACCGCCAGGATCGGCGCCAGGTATTCGGCCTCCCAGTCCGCCTCGGTGGCGGCCGTGATATCCGGCAGGATCCGGCGCGTGGCATCACAGCCGCGCAACTCGACACCGGCCGGCACGAACTGCTCTGCAAGTTTCGGCAGCACGGCGCTGGCGATCTCGGCCGAGACCAGCAGGGTCTCCATGGTGTTGCAGGTCCCGTAACGCTGGGTCTTGGCGTTCACCGCCACCCGTACCGCCTTGTCCAGGTCTGCCGTGCCGTCGATATAGGTATGGCAGATACCGTGCAAGTGCTTGATCACCGGCACCCGGGACTCCTTGCTGATGCGTTCGATCAGGCCCTTGCCTCCACGCGGAATGATGACATCCACCGAGTCCTCCATACGCACCAGTTCACCCACGGCGGCACGATCGGTCGTCTCGATCACCTGCACCACGTCGGCAGGCAGGCCGGCACTCGCCAGGCCCGCGTGGATACAGGCGGCAATCGCCTGGTTGGAATGGATGGCCTCGGACCCGCCCCTGAGAATCGCCGCGTTGCCCGCCTTGAGGCAGAGACTGGCGGCATCGGCGGTCACATTGGGGCGTGATTCATAGATGATGCCGATGACGCCCAGCGGCACCCGCATGCGGCCCACCTGGATGCCCGAGGGCCGGTAGTTCATATCCGAGATACTCCCGACCGGATCCGGCAGGGCCGCGACCTGGCGCAGACCATCAGCCATGGCCGCAATCCGTTCGTCATTCAGCTCCAGGCGGTCAAGCAGGGCGGCATCCAGACCCTGCTCGCGTCCGCCGGCGAGGTCGGTTGCGTTCTCCTTTCCGAGGTGGTCAGCTGCGTCCTCGATGGCGCTGGCGATCGCCGTCAGCGCGGCATTCTTGCTGCCCGTATCGGCGCGCCCGATGTGTCGCGCCGCGGTGCGCGCACGCCGGCCCACCTCCTGCATGTAGGCAGGCAAGTCCAGGTTCATGGATTCCGCTTTTGCACTCATTGCTACAGACTCATTCAGGCCGGTTGTTGAAACAGCGTTGCCGGAAAGACCCTTACGCCCGCCAGCAGCAGGGCCAATTGTAACAGTTCATCCCACGGGTTTCCCGCGGCCCGGCCCTTGATGATCCGATCAACCAGGGCGCATCTGCGCAGCAGGTCCCTGCAGACCGCGCCGGACAGCCGGCCCAGCGCCTGGCCAATGACCGGCTTGCGCGCCTGCCAGACACGAAACCTGGCCAGCACTTTGGGAATGGCCTCGCCGCCGGCGACGGCGTCGGCCATCGTGGTCAATTGACGTAATTCCCGGGTCAAGGCCCACAAAACTACGGGCGCTGCAACGCCCTCTCCCTGCAGACCGCGGAGGATACGTGTACTACGCACACCATCACCGCTCAGTACCGCATCAACCAGGCTGAACACATCGAAGCGCGCACTGTCGGCCACCATGGCGGTGACCGCGGCTGCGTCGACCGGGCCCTCGCCCTGCAGCAGGTAGAGCTTGTCGATTTCCTGTACACAGGCCAGCAGGTTGCCCTCTACCCGTTCGGTCAACAGCGCCACCGCCTCTGCCGTGGGATCCAGCCCGCGCTGGCGCATGCGTGCCCGCACCCAGGCAGGAAACTGCTGCGCATCCAGAGGCCACACGAACACCACTACCCCTGCCTGGTCCAGTGCCTGGACCCACTTGCTCCGGCGCGCGGACGGCTCCAGTTTGCCGGCCGTGATCAGCAGGATGGTTTCCTCCGGAGGCTGTTCCGCGTAGGCGCGCAGGGCCTTCGAACCGGCATCGCCTGGCTTCCCGCCGGGCAGGCGCAGATCAATTACACGCCGTTGCGAAAACAGCGACAGGCTGCCGGCAGCCGTTTCCAGGGCACTCCAGTCAAAGCCCGGCTGTACGCTCAACACCTCCCGTTCGTCGTAGCCCTGCTTGCGCGCCTGCGCCCGCACCGCGTCAGCCGCCTCCATGACCCGCAGGGGTTCGTCGCCGCTGATGAAGTAAACCGGTGCGAGCGGACCCCGCAGCCGCGAGGCGAGCTGTTCGGGGTTAATCTGCACGCCGGCCGCCTGCTGCCGCGATCCGCAGCATGGCCAGGTTGACCAGGCTGCGTTGCAGTTCCTTGCGGATCAGTTCGCCTTCGCGTTCCGTCCCGAGTACATCGGAACGGATATAGTGCAGGAAGCGGTTCATCGACAGGGTCTGCTCGGCCACCACCACCTGGCGGTCTGCAGTGATGACATCGAAGCGGATCGTCTGGCGGATCTCGTACTCCTCGGCCTTGCCGGCGGAATCCACTGTGAGCACGTCGGTGCTGGTCCGGTTCTCGAGGATCCGCAGTATCGCAGTGGCCGCGTCACGCTCCCCCGTCACCTGCGCACCGCGCCCTTCCAGGGCGTCGCGGAATTCGTTGTTCAGTGGATCAAAGGTACTTTTACCCTGGATGTAGGTAATGGCCATTTGTGCGGGCAGCGGTGTTGCACCGCGCAGCTGGAACCCGCAGCCGCTGGACAGCAGCAGGGCCGCGGCGACCAGCGCCAGCGCGAGGCCATTAACGGACCAGGACAGGGTCCTGTTGCCGTTCATATCAGGCAACCACATTCACAAGCTTGCCGGGTACGACAATGAATTTCTTCACCGGCCTGTCCTGCACGTGTCTCTGCACATTGGGTTCGCTCAGCACCAGGGCCTCGATGTCGCTCCTGGCGGTATCTGCGGCGACATTTATTTTGCCGCGTACCTTGCCATTCACCTGTACCACCAGCGTGATCTTCTCCTGCACCCGGGCCGACTCGTCACACGCGGGCCAGGCGCAATTCACCACGGCCTCCTCATGACCGAGCGCGTACCACAGGACATGGCTGATGTGCGGCACGATTGGGGACAGCATCAGCACCACGGCCTCGAGTGCCTCCTGCATCACGGCGCGCCCCTGTATCGAGGTGTCGGTAAAGCGGTTCAATTCATTAAGGAGTTCCATGTTGGCTGCAATTGCCGTGTTGAAGGTATAGCGGCGCCCGATGTCGTCGCCGACCTTGGCGATAGTGCTGTGCAGCGCACGCCGCAGGGCCTTCTGCTCGTCCGTCAGGGTATCCACACCGAGGGCTTCCGGCGGACCGGCGCTGACGTGGCCACTGACCTGTTTCCACAGGCGCTTGAGAAACCGCGAGGCGCCCTCCACGCCGGAGTCAGACCACTCCAGCGACTGCTCCGGTGGTGCCGCGAACATGGTGAACAGGCGCACGGTATCGGCGCCATAGCGGTCGATCAGGCCTTGTGGATCCACGGTATTGCCCTTCGACTTGGACATCTTGGCCCCGTCCTTCAGGACCATGCCCTGGGTCAGCAGGCAGGTAAACGGCTCGTCCACCTTGAGTAGTCCCGCGTCGCGCATCAGCTTGTTGAAAAAACGCGCATACAGCAGGTGCAGCACCGCGTGCTCGATGCCGCCGATGTACTGATCGACGGGCATCCAGTAGTCAACGCGTTCATCGAGCATAGTGTCGTGGCGGTCTGCACAGGCATAACGGGCGAAGTACCAGGACGACTCAAAGAAGGTGTCGAAGGTATCGGTCTCACGCTCGGCCTTGCCGCCGCAGCCGGGACAGCGGGTCTCGATGAAGCTGGCCATTTTCTTCAGCGGCGAGCCTGTGGCATCGATCTCGACATCGGTCGGCAACATGACCGGCAGGTCGGACTCCGGTACCGGCACGGCACCGCATTTTTCACAGTTGATAATCGGGATGGGACAGCCCCAGTAACGCTGGCGCGAAACACCCCAGTCACGCAGACGGTAATTGACCTGGCGCCCGCCCTTGCCTGCGCGCTCCAGCCAGTCGCCGATGGCCTCGAAGGCCTGCTCCGAGGTCAGGCCGCTGAATTCACCGGAATCCTTCAGGATACCCTTGTCGACAAACGCGGCCTGGTCGAGGTCGGCGTGCTGATCGTCACTGGCCGGATGGACCACCTGGCGGATCGGGATGCCGTTCTGTTGAGCGAATTCGTAGTCACGCTGGTCATGCGCCGGTACGGCCATGACGGCACCGGCGCCGTATTCCATGAGCACGAAGTTCGCCGCCCAAATCGGCACCTGTTCGGCGCTGATCGGATGCAGCGCCTTGAGACCGGTGTCCACGCCCTTCTTTTCCAGGGTGGCCATGTCTGCCTCGGCAACGCGGGTGTTGCTGCACTCGTCGATAAAGGCCTGCAATGCCGGATTGCCGGCCGCCGCCGCACGCGCCAGCGGATGTTCGGGCGCTACGGCGACATAGGTCACGCCCATGACGGTGTCCGGTCGCGTTGTGTAGATCGGCAGCGACTGCTCACTGCCGGCGATGCCGAACTGCATCTCGATGCCTTCCGAACGACCGATCCAGTTTTGCTGCATCAGCCGCACCTGCTCCGGCCAGCCGTCGAGCTTGTCGAGGTCGGCCAGGAGTTCTTCGGCATAGTCGGTGATTTTCAGGAACCATTGCGGTATCTCGCGGCGCTCCACCGGTACGCCGGAGCGCCAGCCCTTGCCATCGATGACCTGCTCGTTGGCCAGCACGGTCTGGTCGACCGGGTCCCAGTTAACGACCGCAGTCTTCTTATAGACAATCCCCTGCTCGAACAGGCGGGTGAAGAACCACTGCTCCCAGCGGTAGTACTCCGGGTCGCAGGTTGCCAGCTCGCGTTCCCAGTCATAGCCGAAACCCAGCTGCCTGAGCTGCTTGCGCATGTAATCGATATTTTCGTAGGTCCACTGTGCCGGCGGCACCTTGTTCTGGATGGCCGCGTTCTCGGCCGGGAGGCCGAAGGCATCCCAACCCATGGGCTGCAACACGTTCCTGCCCTGCATGCGCTGGTATCGGGCAATCACATCGCCGATGGTGTAGTTGCGCACGTGCCCCATGTGCAGGCGCCCGCTGGGATAGGGAAACATGGAAAGGCAGTAGTATTTCTCCCGCCCGGGGTCTTCACTGGCCTTGAAGGTCTGGTGTGTCTCCCAGTACGCCTGGGCCTCGGCTTCGATAATTTCGGGCTTGTAGGTGGTATCCATCGGACTGCCGGCAGATTGCTTTCACTGGGTGCGCAAGAATACCGTAGCCTGGATAGCCCCCACAACAAATAAACCCGCCACCTTCACCTGGGGCCCGCTTTGGTCCACACTTGAAATATCACAGGCATTCAGGGAACAGACATGAAAGACGAGCAATCCACACGCGAGCAATGGCTGCGCGCCTATGACGACATGATGGTCCGGGTCAAAACAGCCATCGAGGAAGCGGAGGAATCCGCCCTGCCGCCACTAAAACGGATGGTGGAACATGCTCGCGATACCGCGGTGGAGCTTGAGGAACTCACCGTGGAAGAAGCCGAAAAGATCGCATATTACCTGCAGCGCGATCTCGAGGACGTCGGCAAACACCTGGCCGAGACCGGCCATGAACTGGGTGACTGGCTGCGCTTCGACATACACCAGATCGAAGCGCGGCTATTGGAAGTGCTGACCCGGGTTGCCGACCACACCCAACTGGAGATCAGGCGCTTCAAGCACGATCTCGAGGTAGGCCCTCCTTACAATGCCGGCGATGTCACCGGCCCCGGCACCCTGATCTGCGATTCCTGCGGCGAGACCATTCGCTTCCACGCCACCGGCTACATCCCCACCTGTCCGGCCTGTGGCCATAGCATTTACCATCGCAAAACGGTCAGGGATGAGATCGACTAGTTCGTGCACACTTCTTGTAGCGCTGCTGTGTCTCTGGCTGGCGCTGCCTGCAGATGCCGATGGTGACAACCGCAGGGTCGAACACATTGTCATCGTCTGGCTGAAGGAACCCGGCAACTCTGCGGCACGGGACCGTATCATCGAAGCCAGCACGGCACTCACCGCCATCCCGGGCGTGGTCTCGCTCAAAAGCGGCAGCGTCGTGGCCAGTGACCGACCGATCGTCGACAGCAGTTTCGACGTCGGCCTGATCATCACCCTGGTCGACGAAGCGGCCCTGCAGGCCTACCTCACTCATCCCCTGCACCTGACCCTGGTCGAGGAGACCCTGAAACCGCTGGTGGAACGGATCCAGGTATACGATTTCAGATAAGTGGAGTAAAAATTCACCGCAAAGACGCAAAGGGCGCAAAGATTAAATATCAACCGCAGAGGCGCGGAGAACGCAGAGAAAAAATAAACAAAATATTTGAAAAATACCTGCAACAACTAAAATAACAATCGCGCCCGCGGGGCGCTCAATAATTTGTGTACCTGATATCGTAGGTCGGGCAAAGCGCAGCGTGCCCGGCACAGGGAGTTTATGGGCACAGCCTTACGGCCTTTGCCCATCCTGCGACCTGATATGCATAGCGCTGGCCTCCGCGATCTCTGCGTCTCTGCGGTGAAATTTTTTTGCTATTTTCCTTTGCGCCTTTGCGGTGAAGATTACGGATTC
>Ga0224512_10000230_pt1 | contig 59940 bp, 50 predicted proteins | sample SF_May12_sed_USG_4_FD_169103 | JGI IMG/M metagenome (GOLD analysis project Ga0224512, IMG submission 169103) | Sediment microbial communities from San Francisco Bay, California, United States - SF_May12_sed_USGS_13 | ecosystem: Environmental > Aquatic > Marine > Sediment | place: USA...
CTATCCAATACTTGGCAACGCAGCCCGCATGATAGCTGGTGCCACAGGCAACGATGTGGATATGCTCTACCTGGTCCAGCAGTTCTTCCGCCCTCGGCCCGAGCGACTCGGGCAGGACCCGCTGATTCGACACCCGGCCGTAGAGCGTATCCGCCAACGCACTAGGTTGGTCGAATATTTCTTTCAACATGAAGTGGCTGTACGGTGCTTTTTCGGCAGACGCGCTGTCCCACTCTGTCTCGTGAACCTCGCGCGTTACTTCCGTGCCATCGGTGGCAAGGATCCGTACGCCCTCGCGGCGAATCTCCGCCAGATCACCCTGTTCCAAGTAGATAAATCGCTTCGTAACCGGCAGCAAAGCGGGCACTCCGCTGGCGACAAAATTTTCTCCGTCCCCGAGTCCTATAACGAGCGGACTTGCAACGCGGCTGACGACAATTCGATCCGGGTCTTCGACATCGACAACGAGCAACGCATACGCGCCTTCGAATCGCTCCACCGCCTTGCCGACAGCACCGACGAGGTCAAGCCCCTGTTTCAGATACTCGTGAACGAGATGGGCCGCAACTTCCGTATCGGTTTCTGACTTGAATACGTAACCCTTCTCCAGCAACTCGTCCTTGATCGGCTGGAAATTCTCTATGATGCCATTATGAATCACGGCAACCCGCCCACCCGACACATGCGGGTGTGCATTTGCTTCGGTCACGCCACCGTGGGTAGCCCAGCGCGTATGTGCGACACCGATGCGGCCCGCCAGTGAATATTTTTCAAGCTTCTCGTCAAGCTCTGCCACTTTACCGACGGTTCGGCACAACCCGATGTTGTTGTTGTCGTCAACAACTGCCACCCCCGCGGAATCGTAGCCGCGATACTCCAGACGACGCAGTCCCTCAACAAGGACTGGCACTATATCTCTTTCGGCAATCGCGCCGACAATTCCACACATTGACTAGCTTTCCTTCTTAACCGGCCGCTTCCAGCCTTTTATGGTTGTTTGTTTGGCGCGCGTAAGCGTCAACTGGTTGGCAGGCGCAGACTTCGAGATCGTCGAACCCGCGCCGATGTTCGCGCCCTCACCAATCTCGACGGGCGCGACGAGATTGACGTTTGACCCGATGAACGCCCGATCTCCGATCTTGGTTTTGTGTTTTGCAGCACCGTCGTAATTGCACGTTATCGTGCCGGCACCGACGTTGACGCCCGTTCCGACCTGACTATCACCAAGGTAGCTCAGGTGATTCACCTTGCTGCCATCGCCAACCGTACTCTTTTTAATTTCAACGAAATTGCCGATTTTCACATTGTTCGCAAGCTCTGCACCCGGGCGCATGCGCGCGAACGGGCCGATCTCGCAATTACTGCCCGTTGTGGCGCCTTCCAGGTGGCAGTTCGAGTGCACGACGGTGCCCGCACCCAATTTGCTGTCACGAATCAGGTTATTCGATTCTATTTTAGTGCCATCACCGAGTTCGACATGGCCCTCGAACACAGCATTAATATCGATAAACACGTCTTTGCCGCAGGTCAGCGTGCCGCGTATATCGACACGAGCCGGATCCGCGAAGCCGACACCGGCTTGCATGAGTTTATCGACCCGGCGCATCTGCAACGCACGCTCCGCTTCAGCCAACTGTTTTTTGTCGTTTATCCCCATAACCTCCACCGGGCTGCTCGCCTTGATGCCGTGCACTTCAACCTTATCATTGACGGCCATGGCAATGACGTCGGTCAGATAATACTCGCCTTGTGCATTGTCGTTACTCAGGTCTTTGAGCCAAACTTTCAGTTTGTCCGCCGGAGAGAGCATGACGCCCGTATTGATTTCGCGCACCGCTTTTTCGTCTACGCCTGCGTCTTTTTCTTCGACAATGGAGCTGACTCTGCCGCGTTCACGGATGATGCGCCCATAGCCGCTTGGATCGTCCATATCAACAGTCAACACCGCCACATGATCCACCGGCGTTTCGCTGAGTAATGTCGACAACGTCTCTGGCATCAGTAAGGGCACGTCGCCGAACAGGACAAGAACGCGGTTTTGATCCGGGGTTTCGGGCATCGCTTTCTGCATGGCATGTCCGGTACCGAGCTGCTCGGCCTGAAGGGCCCAGCGCAACGGCTCGTCTGCAAAGACGGACTGAACGGCGTCCGCACCGTGTCCGTAAACAACGCAGATATCGTCGGCCGAGAGCGCCTTGCAGCAGTCCAGCACGTGCGACAGCAAGGGCCTGCCAGCCAACGGCTGCAGCACTTTTGGCAGGTCCGAACGCATGCGCGTTCCCTGTCCAGCAGCTAGAATAATGATGCTCAGGCCCAAGTGACCCTCTCCGGATTTCCTAGCCTGCGAATGATACAGGAAGTCCGGTAATGCGAACTTGATTCAGGTCTCGTTAATGATTGGGATATATGCTCTGTACCATGCGCAAACTCGTTTTTTTGCCCCTCCTGCTGCTTACCGCCTGCAACAGCGAGATTTACACCCGCGACGGCGTCACGGACGGCGACTCGTTCTACCTCGCGCCGCGTGCTTTTGAGTCCGATGACCCCGTTCTGCAAAGCTGGGTATCCTACAGCCTGATGAAAAGCGCCTGTCAGCTTGATGTCGGCGGTCCTATTCCGGCACGGGTAAGCAATTACAGCTGTGAATACACGGCCCGCCGGCACCTCGTCGATACCTGGGAAGAGCAGCGGCTGGAACACGCTGACGCCGCTGACCCCTACCTGGACGACCTCATCGCCATACAGGAAGCCGGGTATCTCGACGAGTACACGGTGCGTTACTTTGGCCGCGACGAATGGCAGGTGCCCATCGAGGTGCAGGTTGATGACTTCCGTCGCTGGCAACGCGCAAACCTGCCGCGGCACGAGCCGCAGACCCGTATTATCGGTTCGTGGGGCTATCACCAGCGGTAGCCGGTCTCTTGAGACGAGCCACCCGCAACCGGATGCTCAAAGCAGAAGCCTAGCGTTTGCCTTTGAGCTTTTGCGCGGCGCGGTAGCGTGCCTGCGCTTCTTCGAGTTCGGCTTGTGCTCGAGCGAGGTCCGTTTCTTCAGAAGCCCCTTTCAACGCCTCCTCGGCTTCTTTTTGAGCCGCAAGTGCGGCAGCTGCATCAAGCTGATCACCACGCAGCGCTGTATCAGCCAGGATGGTCACCTTTGTCGGCTGCACCTCCAGCATGCCACCCGTGACATAGAAGCTCTTTTCCTTGCCGTCTTCGTCCTGAACACGGACCTCTCCGGGCTTCAACGCCGTCAACATTGGTGCATGGCGTGGCGCGATGCCAACCTCACCCATTCTCGCAGGGGCAAACACCATGACGGCGTCGCCTTTATGGATTTCACCTTCTGCAGATACGATGTCGACCCGAATCGTGTTCATAGTTTTCCTGGTTGGGGCCGAACCGAGGTTTTCGAAAACCTCGGTTCGGCCCCGGTTTATTATGCGAAGTTCTTGGCATTCTCGACTGCCTCGTCGATCGTGCCAACCATGTAAAACGCCTGCTCGGGAATGTGATCGTAATCACCGTTCACAATGCCGTTGAATCCGCGAATCGTTTCTGCCAGCGACACGTACTTTCCGGGCGAGTTCGTGAAGACCTCGGCGACGAAGAACGGCTGTGACAGGAAGCGCTGAATCTTGCGCGCGCGGTTGACGATTTCCTTGTCTTCTTCAGACAGCTCGTCCATACCCAGGATCGCGATGATGTCCTGCAGCTCCTTGTAACGCTGCAACACCGCCTGTACGCCGCGCGCGCAGTCGTAATGTTCCTGGCCGATGATGAGAGGGTCGAGAATACGTGACGTCGAGTCGAGCGGATCAACGGCAGGGTAGATGCCGAGCTCGGCAATGTTACGCGACAGTACGAGCGTTGCGTCGAGGTGAGCGAAGGTCGTGGCGGGTGACGGATCGGTCAAGTCATCCGCAGGTACGTAAACGGCCTGGAACGACGTGATGGATCCCGTCTTCGTCGATGCAATACGCTCCTGCAGTATACCCATCTCCTCGGCCAGCGTCGGCTGGTAGCCCACGGCTGAAGGCATGCGGCCCAGGAGAGCCGATACTTCGGTTCCAGCCAGCGTGTAGCGGTAGATGTTGTCGATGAACATGAGGACGTCGCGGCCCTCGTCACGGAAGGCCTCGGCCATCGTCAAACCGGTCAGCGCGACGCGCAGGCGGTTGCCGGGAGGCTCGTTCATCTGGCCATAGACCAGCGATACCTTGTCGATAACGCCGGACTCGGTCATCTCGTGGTAGAAGTCGTTACCCTCACGAGTACGCTCACCAACGCCGGCGAATACCGAGTAGCCCGAATGCTCGTGAGCGATGTTTCGAATCAGCTCCATCAGCGTTACGGTCTTGCCGACACCGGCGCCGCCGAACAGCCCGACCTTGCCACCCTTGGAGATCGGCATAATCAGGTCGATTACCTTGATGCCGGTCTCGAGCAGCTCGGTGGTCGCCGCCTGGTCTTCGTACGACGGTGGCGCACGATGAATGGGCATGTGCAGCTCCGCACCGATGTCACCTTTGTTATCGATCGGCTTGCCGAGTACGTCCATGATGCGACCGAGCGTCTTTTCGCCGACCGGTACCGATATCGGCCCGCCTGTGTTCGTGACATCCATGCCACGCTTCAGACCTTCTGAGGAACCCATGGCAATCGTGCGAACCACGCCATCGCCCAGCTGCTGCTGAACTTCCAGCGTGATTTGTGCATCATCAATAAGCAATGCGTCGTATATCTTTGGGATCTGGCCAGCGGGGAACTCAACGTCCACGACAGCGCCAATAACCTGCACAGTAGTTCCGGTGCTCATCTTTTTTCCTTAACTTAGTTCAGTGACAATCCACTGCTAATCTAAATAAATAAATTCTTCAGCTTGAAACAGCAGCTGCGCCACCGACAATTTCTGAAATTTCCTGGGTGATGGCTGCTTGTCGAGCCTTGTTATATTGCAACTGCAGGCCATCGATAATTTCGCCCGCGTTATCAGTCGCCGACTTCATGGCGACCATTTTCGCGGCCATCTCGCATGCGAAGTTTTCTACCGCGCCGCGGTAGACCTGTGACTCGATGTAACGCATCAATACGTCGTCAAGCAGCTCGTCCGCCCCGGGCTCGTAAATATAGTCCCAGTACTCCTGCAATTCGCCTTCAGCCATCTTTACGCCTGTCGCCGGCAACAACTGCCTGACCTGCGGCTTCTGGGTCATCGAATTAACGAACAGGTTATGAACCAGGAACAGGCGGTCGATTTTTCCCTTGCTGTACGAATCGAGCATGATCTTGATCGAGCCGATCAGGTCATTAACGTTCGGCTTGTCGCCGAGGTGCGATGCAGAGCCGACGACGTTGCCGCCCATGCGGCGGAAAAACCGCACTGCTTTCGCGCCGACGAGTGCAAGGTCAACCTTTACGTCCTCGCCGCGCCACTTCGCAATCTCAGCGATTACCGACTTGAACAGGTTGGCGTTCAGGCCACCGCAAAGCCCGCGATCAGTCGAGATCACGATGAAACCAACCCGGTGCACTTCACGTTCGGTAAGGAACGGGTGCTTGTAGTCAGGGTTGGCATGCGTCAGATGGCCGACCACGCGTCGAATACGCTCAGCGTATGGCCGCGACGCCTCCATCTGCAGCTGCGCCTTGCGAATCTTGCTGGCGGCAACCTTTTCCATCGCGCTCGTGATCTTCTGCATATTCTTTACAGAAGCGATCTTGGAGCGTATTTCCTTTTCACCGGACATATAAGAACTCTGCTCTTTCCGACTTAATCATTGTTAATTCGTGTTTTGGAATTACGTGACGACCTAGTAAGCGCCTTTCTTGGCAAACGCCTCGCAAATTCCCTTCAGGTTCGCCGCGATGTCATCGTTGTAGTCGCCCGAAGTATTGATCGCATCAAGATCGTCCTGGTAGCTCGAACGAGCGAACTCATGCAGGGCCGTTTCGTAGTCAACGACTTTTTCCGCGGGAACATCATCAATGAAGCCTTCGTTCACCGCGAACAGCGACAGTGCCATTTCGGCAACCGACAACGGCGAGTACTGCTTCTGCTTCATGAGTTCGGTGACACGCTCGCCACGCTCAAGCTGCGCGCGCGTGGCGGCATCGAGGTCCGAGGCGAACTGTGCGAATGCCGCCAGCTCACGGTATTGAGCCAGCGCAAGGCGCACACCGCCACCAAGTTTCTTGATGATCTTGGTTTGCGCCGCACCACCCACGCGGGAGACCGACAGACCAGCATTAATGGCCGGGCGTATACCGGCATTGAAGAGGTCCGTCTCGAGGAAGATCTGGCCATCGGTAATAGAGATCACATTCGTCGGTACGAACGCCGATACGTCACCGGCCTGCGTTTCAATGATCGGTAACGCCGTCATCGAGCCCGTCTTGCCCTTGATCTTGCCGCCTGAGACCTTTTCGACGTGTTCCGCGTTGACGCGGGAAGCACGCTCGAGCAAACGCGAGTGCAGGTAGAAGACGTCACCCGGATACGCTTCGCGACCCGGTGGACGGCGCAGCAACAATGACACCTGGCGGTAGGCCCAGGCCTGCTTCGTCAGATCGTCAAAGATGATCAGCGCGTCTTCGCCCTTGTCGAGGAAGTACTCGCCCATCGATGCGCCGGAGTACGGTGCGATGTACTGCATCGCGGGACTCTCGGCAGCCGCGGCGGCAACGACAATTGTATGGTCCATCGCGCCCTCTTCCTCGAGCTTCCTTACAACGCCGGCGATTGACGATGCCTTTTGACCAATCGCCACGTAGATGCACTTGATGCCCGTACCACGCTGGTTGATGATCGTGTCGACCGCAACAGCGGTCTTACCGGTCTGGCGGTCACCGATGATCAGCTCGCGCTGACCGCGGCCAATAGGCACCATCGAGTCGATCGACTTGAGCCCGGTCTGTACCGGCTGGCTGACCGACTGGCGTTCGATAACACCGGGCGCGACTTTTTCGATCGGTGCGGACAGGTCCGTGTTGATCGGGCCCTTGCCGTCAATTGGCTTACCCAAAGCGTCGACCACGCGTCCCAGCAGCGCGTCACCGATGGGCACCTCGAGTATGCGACCGGTCGTCTTGACGGTATCGCCCTCTGTGATGTGCTTGTAATCACCCAGAACAACCGAGCCAACCGAGTCCTGCTCGAGATTCAACGCCATGCCGAAGGTGTTCTGCGGGAACTCGAGCATTTCGCCATAGCGTGCGTCGGCCAGGCCGTGGATACGAACGATACCGTCAGTAACCGCGATCACGGTACCAACGTCCCGCGCTTCCGCGGATGCCTCGAAGTTCTCGATGCGCTCTTTAATCAGCGTGCTGATTTCAGAAGCTTTGAGTGCCATTAGGTTTTCCTCTCTATTTGGTCAATGCGTTGGCCAGGCCGTTGAGCCTCGCACGCAGTGACCCGTCAATAACGACATCACCGGCGCGAATTACTGCACCGCCGATGAGCGTCTCGTCTATTTCTGTAGTGATCCTGACTTCGCGGCCCAATCTTTTCTTGAGCGAAGCCGCGATTTCCTTGAGCTGTTCCTTGCTGAGTGCAACTGCGGATGTGACAACGGCGTCTACACTGTTCTCGACTTCCGCTTTTAGCGCTTCGAAGTGTGCCGAGATTTCCGGCAACACACCGACACGACCGTTCTCAATCAGCAGCTTCAAAAAGTTGCTGCCTTTCTTGTCGCCTCCGGCGAGCAGCCGGCTGCCCGCCTTGTCGAACAGGCCGGTCAGAAACTCGAACCGCCGATCGTCACTGAGATCCGGGTCGCCCAGGTATTCGACAAGGTCGCGGTCGCCCAGCAATTGACCTGCAACAGCCAGAGACCCGGACCAGTCGGCAAGTGCTCCGGCGCCGTCCGCGATCTCGAAGATAGCCCGCGCGTACGGTCTTGCTATTGTGTTGTTGTCGGCCACGATGGTCTCCGCTTACAACTCCTGGGCAAGCTTGCCCAGGATATCTTCGTGCGTCTTGCCATCGATTTCGCGATTCAGGATTTTTTCGGCGCTTGCTATGGCGATTGCCGACACCTGGCCGCGAAGCTCTTCGCGCGCCCGGTTTGCTTCCTGCTCGATCTCGGCTTTGGCCGCCATCAGCTGACGTTCGCGTTCTTTGACGCCGTCTGTCTTGCCTTCAGCGACAATCTCGTTTGCGCGGGCGTGCGCCTGGTCAAGAATCCCGGTTGCCTGCTTGCGGGCCTCGTCAACGATGCTGTCCGCTTTAGCCTCGGCCGCGACCAGCTTTTCCTGGCTAAGGTCGGCAGCCGCCAGGCCTTCTTCGATTTGCTGTTGGCGCTCTTCCAGCGCCGCAAGAATCGGTGGCCAGATGAACTTCATGCAGAACCAGACGAACACGATCATTGCGATCGTCTGGCCGATGAGAGTTAGATTAATATCCAATGGATACTCCTAATGTTCCGTATCGTGGCTGTAGGAGCGCCCCCCTTGGGCGCGATCTCGACTGATAGCCGCTCCTACACTACGATCGAGGCTATTTTTAGCCGCCGGTCGCAGCTTGAAGCTGACCGATAAACGGGTTCGCGAACGCGAAGAACAACGCGATACCGACACCGATCATTGCAACGGCATCGAGCAGTGCGACGACAATAAACATCTTCGTCTGCAGCATCGGGGCCAGTTCGGGCTGCCGCGCAGCGCCTTCGAGGAAGCGGCCACCCAGAAGGCCCATACCGATACCGACGCCCAGTGCGCCGAGGCCAATCAGAAGTGCGACAGCGATTGCCGTCAAGCCAATAACAGTTTCCATCAGTTTCTCCTAAGGAGGTTCGTTTAAATTAATGCGTTTCGGATGCGAGACTTAAATAGACTATCGTCAGCATCATGAATATAAAGGCCTGAAGCGTCACAATCAGGACATGAAAAACAGCCCAGCCGAAGTGCAGCGGCAGCTGATAAATGCCCAACAACGCAATCAGGATAAAAATCAGTTCGCCGGCAAACATGTTGCCGAACAGTCGCAGCGACAGCGAGACCGGCTTCGCGAGCAGCGCGACACTTTCGAGAATGAAGTTGAACGCGATGATAAACGGTGCCGCGATTAGCCCAAGACCCCTGGTTGGCGGCGCGATCGGGTGCAGCGTCAGTTCGCCAATGAAGCCAGTCACGCCCTTGTTCTTGATCGTGTAGAAAATGATCAGGAAGAAAACCGCGATCGACATGCCGAACGTAACGTTGACGTCCGTCGTCGGCACAACCTTCATATACGGAATGCCCGCGGCGCCGGCCGCCAGTGGAATCCAGTCAACCGGTACCAGGTCCATGAGGTTCATCAGGAACACCCAGACGAAGATTGTCAGGCCCAGGGGCGCAATCAGGCGACTGGTTCCATGGAAAGTGTCTTTGACGCTGGAATCGACGAATTCGACAATGATCTCTACGAGTGCCTGAAACTTAGTCGGCTTGCCGGACGACGTCTTCTTGGCCACGCCGCGGAACAACAAAACGAATATCAGCCCGAGCAGCACTGACCAGAACATCGAGTCAACGTTGATCGCCATCGGGTTGCCGGCACACTGATTCCACACCCACTCACCCGTCTCAGCCTTGCACACCTGCAGGTTCTGGAGATGGTGGGAAATGTAGTCGCTCGACGTTGCTGCGCCGTGTCCGCCTTCAGCTGCCATTGCCGTTTCTCTTATCCTGTTCCTGTTCGTGCCGCATCAACAAACCCATCAGGGTCACCAACTGCGTCGCAATAAATGCTGCAAACAACGCTGCCGCCGAGAGCGGCTTCACCAGCGTGAACACGAGGCTGAAAAACAACACCGTCAACGCCAGCTTTCCCATTTCACCGATATGGGCCGCCCGGACCAGGGCCTGTGCCCCTGGATCCCGGCGTGGTACTGCCAGCCGCAGCGCCAGGAAAGCGTTCGGGATGACGCAAACAAGGCTTCCCAGCAGCGCCGAGTACCCGACTACGTTCCCAAAAATGCTCCAAAGAACTACGGCAAGGACCGCCCCGACGCCAATTTGTGCCACGAGCAACTTCAGCATCACGGATTTGATGTCGTATGCCTCCGGCACTAAAAACGCCACGGCCATCGGGCTGACCGGCGGCTTGTGGCGCGTGTGGTTTTCGTTGTTCCAGGCGGGCCTGTAAATCGCGTGCGCATTATAGTGTCACCCCCCATCGCATGGCAACACGAAACCCCGCTAAATACCGCGCTTTTCAGTCCTTTTGGGGGGGCTTGCGGGGCTGCTAGCGAATGTGCTTCAGGATGCCATCCAGCTCATCGAGGCTGTTGTAGCTGATGACCAGCTTGCCGGCCCCCTTTTTGCCGTGGTCAACACGAACTTTCGCGCCCAGCTTCTCGGACACCTCGATTTCCAGGCGCCGGATATCGGCGTCCACGTTGGCGGCCTTTTTCACGGGCTTGCTCGCTGGCCCTTCCTGTATGCGCCTGACGAGTCTCTCCGTTTCACGAACCGAGAGGCCCTTTTTGATCACCTGGCGTGCGACGTCGAACTGCTGGGTCGCGTCCGCGATCGCAAGCAGCGCCCGGGCGTGGCCCATTTCGATCTTGCGCCCCTCGAGCAGCGGCTTCACTTTGTCGGACAGGTCCTGCAGGCGAAGCAGGTTGCTGACAGACGCGCGCGACCGGCCCACAGCTGAGGCCGCTTCGGCATGGGTCAGGTCGAATTCACGAATCAGGCGGTCCAGCGCGCGCGCTTCCTCCAGCGGATTCAGGTCTTCACGCTGGATGTTCTCGATAAGCGCCATAGCGATGGCCGACTCGTCGGGCACCTCGCGAATGATGGTCGGTATTTCCGCCAGGCCGGCCAGTTGCGCCGCCCGCCAGCGGCGTTCGCCGGCTACGATCTCGTAACGCTGGGTCTCGCCGGTCTTTCCTATGGGCCGGGCAACGATCGGCTGCACCACGCCCTGCGCCTTGATCGAGCTGGCCAGGTCCTCCAGCGAGTCCTGTCGCATGTCGACTCGCGGCTGGTATTGCCCACGCTGTAACAACTCGACGGGTATCTGCTTCAATACATCGCCGCCTGCGCCTTGATCGCCTGCGACAGACGCGACTCTTGAGACTGGTTTGCTAAGTAGTGCGTCGAGGCCGCGGCCCAATCGTTTTTTCGGTGTCATGGTTTTCATTCGCGCGCAGCGGCGCCCCTACAATTTCTTCAAACGGCCTCGGCCATGCGTGCGTCCTCGCGTCGGAGCACCTCGCCGGCCAGGGCCAGGTATGCAATTGCACCGCGCGATGACCGATCGTGCAGCAATACGGGACGGCCAAAACTCGGCGCTTCGGCCAGTCGTATGTTTCTCGGCACTACCGTGCGAAATACTTTCCGGTCGAAGTGCTCGATGAGCTGCATCGACACCTCGTTGGACAGGTTGATGCGCGGATCGAACATCGTGCGCAGGATGCCATACATCTCGAGACCCGGGTTCACCGAATCACGTACCTGCTCAATCGTGTTGAGCAGGGAACTCAAGCCTTCCAGGGCATAGTATTCGCACTGCATCGGAATCAGCACACCATCGGCAGCGGTCAGTGCGTTTATGGTCAGCATGTTAATCGACGGCGGGCAATCGATGAGAATAAAATCATAGAGCCCGGCGACGGGAGCCAGCGCTTTCTTGAGCTTCATCTCGCGGCCAATTTCCTGCAGCAGCGTGACCTCGGCCAGCGTCAGGTCTTCGTTGCCCGGCAGCACGGCAAATCCGCCCTCGGGTGCCGAGACAATCGTGTCGGCGGCCGTTGCCTCACCGAGCAGAACATCGCAGGTGGAGTTCTCGAGATCCATCTTGTTAATGCCGCAGCCCATCGTGGCATTACCCTGCGGATCCATGTCGACGAGCAGTACGCGCCGCTGCGTCGCGGCCAGCGATGCCGCCAGGTTCACGCAGGTGGTCGTTTTCCCCACCCCGCCTTTCTGGTTTGCTACTGCAAGAATTCGCGTCATGAAATCAGCTTATCAGGTTGCGCGGCTCATGCCCGTCGCAACAGCACCGCGTGCCGTGACCCTTGTTCGAGACCCGGCACTTTGAGTTCCGTTACGACATGACGCCACGTTTTGTTGCTCATCTGTTCTAGTTCTTCTGCCGGGTAGCGCCCTTTGAGCGCTACAAACACCCCGTTCTCTCCTACGTGATGCCCGGCGATTTCCACGAGACGCGGCAATGCCGCCAACGCCCGTGCAATCACGGTATCAAAGCGCTGCCCGGGTGCATAGTCCTCGCCCCGACCTTTGGCCGCCGTTACATTGGCAAGGCCCAGCAATCCTACCGCGTGCTGAACGAACATAATCTTCTTGTTATTGCTGTCGAGGAGCGTGAAGTGCCTGTCCGGCTCGGCAATTGCGAGCGGCAGCCCGGGAAACCCGGCGCCTGTTCCAACGTCGAGTATCGTGCTTCCCTCGAGCAGCGGTCTTGCAACCAGGCTGTCGAGAAGGTGCGCCGTTACCATTTCATGGCGCTCACGAATGGCCGTCAGGTTAACACGACGATTCCATTTCTCGAGTTCGTCGAGCAGCGCCGCAAACTTCAGCGCCGCGCCGTCCGGGAACGCCTGGTCAAGTTGCAGGATCGCGGATTCGATATCGTGCAATGCTTACTCGGCGCCCGTGAGATGTTCCTGAAAGAACAGCATCATAGCCTGTTGGTACGTGTCGCGATTGTCCCTTTTACGATAGCCGTGCCCTTCGTTCAATGCATTCATGTACCAGACCGTATGGCCACGTTCGCGCAACGCCGAGACCATTTGTTCGGCTTCTGTGACCGGGACTCGCGGATCGTTCTGGCCCTGTACGATGAACAACGGCACGCTGATCTTTTCAACGTTGTTCAGCGGGCTGATTTTCTCGAGGTGCGCCCGCATTGCAGGGTCACGCTCATCGCCGTACTCGGCACGCCGCAAGTCGCGTCGATAGTCCTGCGTGTTCTCGAGAAAACTCACAAAATTGCTGATGCCGACGTTGTCGACCGCCGCTTTCAGCCTGTCGCTGAAATGCACGGCACTCGCCAGCACCATGTAGCCGCCGTAGCTGCTGCCGTAAACGGCCACGCGATCCGCATCGAGGTCAGGCTGTGTCGCGATCCAGTCCAGAAGCGCGCCAATATCCCTGACCGAATCTTCCCGCCTGAAGCCGTTGTCGAGGCCCAGGTAGGTCTTGCCGTAGCCCCTGGACCCCCGGACATTGGGGCGCGCGATGGCCACGTCCAGCTTGTCGATCCACATCTGGTAAGTAGCGCTGAAGGATGGCCGTGCCTGCCCTTCGGGGCCGCCGTGGATGGAAATAATGACCGGGAACGGCCCTTCGCCAGCCGGCTTATAGACCCACGCGGGGATCTTCCTGGGCTGCCCACCAACCTCGTCGAAGGTCGGGTAGCGCACCAGTTCGGGTATCCGGAACTGGCTTGTATCCAGGCCGCCGACTTCGCTCATCGTCCAGCGAACCAGCGGGCCGTAATCGAGCGGTTCTTCGCCGAGCTCAAGTACGAAAGTATCGCTGGGCGTTTGCGGCGTATTCAGGGTCATCGCCAGGTGGCGATCGTCGGGGCTGAACAGGAGACCGAACGCCAGCCCCGTCGGAATACTCTCGACCAGCCTGTACTCGCGAGACTGAGTATTCAGCAGGTAGATGCGTGACACGCCGTCTTCGTTCGTGACGAATGCCATGCGGCTGCGATCGTGGCTGATCGTCGCCTCGGACAGGCCCCAGGGAATATCCGCGGTTACGATTTCCGGCCGTGCCCCCGGAACCGCCGCCTGCCACGCGAGCTGGCCGAATTCGCCCTCCTGATTCGTGACGAGCCAGATGCCACCCGTTTCGTCGTCAAACCCGACCGGGATATTGGCGCTCCTGTTATCAGGCCCCCCCGCAAGTAGCGACGCCTCACCCGAATCAAGGTCCAGTACGTGTACGCGCGAATCCGTCGCGCTGACGTAGTTCATCAGCAGCAGCTTGCTGCCGTTCGCCGAAAATTCTGTTGGCCCCCACCAACTGCCGTCCGGAGACTCAAGCACGATCTTCGCTTCGCCGGGTTGCGACGGGTCCATGACCCACACATCGTTCGATGCGCCGTTGCGTCGCGTGCTTTGGTAGGCAATATGCCGGCCAAGACGGTCCCAGACTACGGCGGTATTCCTTGACTCGCCGTCAGTCAGCATCGTTGCCTGGCCGCTCGATGGGTCCAGTTCGAATATCTGTGCGAACTCGCTGCCGCCGGCATCACGCGTGAACAATAGCTTTTGGCCACCGGGTCGCCGCGTTACTTCCCTGACCGGCTCGCGGTAGAACGTGATTTGATGACGTGCGCCGCCCGGCATTTCCACGTGGTGGAGGGAATCCACGTCGCCAAAACCCGTGGCCACGAAAATGCCGTTGCCGTCCGGAGCCCAGGCGCGAAAGCCGGCGGCGCGAATATTCTGGAAGCGCATGAGGTCGACAACCAGGTCAATCGGAATTTCCGGTACATCTTCCATGACGAGGCTGCCGTCATGCAGTGTGCGACGCTCGACATCAGAAAACGCTACCGCAGGCCCAAGAAGAACTGCCAATAGGAGCGGCCCCCAGGCCGCAAAGCAACGCGGCAGCCGTAAGGTTGCCATGGAATTATTCTTCATTAAGCAACCAGCAGCGCCATGAAGTCATCGACCGATGTCGCCGCAAGTTTTTTGTGATCGGCACATAGCGCATCAAGTTCTGCCCATTGCCTCGCCGCCAGTTTTGGTGAAACGCTGTCAATGAATTTTTGTTTGAGTACAGGGATACCCTCTTCGCGGCGCTCGCGATGACCGATCGGGAAATGAACCTCGATACGGTCCGTGCTGCTGCCATCTTTAAAGAAGACCTGTACCGCGTTGCCAATGTAGCGTAGCTCGGGATCGAAATAGTCCTTCGTATACTGTTCGTTTTCTCTGACTGTCATCTTGTCGCGCAGTTCATCGATACGCGGGTCGCTGGCGACAGAGTCTTCATAATCGGCGGCCGTCAGACGACCAAAAATCAGCGGTACGGCCACCATGTACTGGATGCAATGATCGCGATCGGCCGGATTATCAAGCGGCCCTGTCTTGTCGATAATACGAACGCCGGCTTCCTGCGTTTCAATGACGACCTTTTCAATCTCGTCGATACTGTCTTTTACTTCGGCGTGCAGCGTCATGCCCGCCTCGACGGCTGTCTGCGAATGAAACTCCGCCGGGTACGAAATCTTGAACAGGATATTCTCCATGACGTAGCTGCCGTATGGGCGCTGGAAGCTGAACGCATTGCCCTTGAACAACACATCGTAGTACCCCCAGGTCTTGGCGCTCAGCGCGGACGGATAGCCCATCTCCCCGGTCATCGCAATCAGCGCTAGCCGCACGGCGCGACTGGTCGCATCGCCGGCCGCCCAGCTTTTGCGGGAACCCGTATTCGGCGCATGACGATAGGTGCGCAGTGAGCAGCCGTCGATCCAGGCATTGGACACGGCGTTCAGCACCTGCTCACGATCGCCACCCAGCATGTGCGTGACAACGGCCGTCGAAGCAACGCGCACGAGCAGCACGTGATCCAGCCCGACGCGGTTGTAGCTGTTTTCCAGGGCAAGCACGCCCTGGATTTCGTGGGCCTTGATCGCGGCGGCGAGCACATCCCGCATCGTCAGCGGCTCTTTACCTGCCGCGCGGGCCTGGCGGCTCAGATAGTCGGCTGTCGCCAGGATGCCGCCCAGGTTGTCGGACGGGTGGCCCCATTCCGCCGCAAGCCAGGTGTCATTGAAATCGAGCCAGCGATTCATGGCGCCGATATTGAACGCGGCCATAACCGGATCGAGTTCATACGAGGTGCCCGGCACTCGCGCGCCGCCGGACAATGTGGCACCGGGAACGACCGGGCCAAGTAACTTGGTGCAGGCCGGGTAGTCGAGCGCCTGGAATCCGCAGGCCAGCGTATCCATGAGGCAGTAATGCGCCGTTTCGAATGCGAGGTCGCTATCCACTTCGTAATCACAAACGTAGTCGGCGATATCGACGAGCGCCTGATCCCAGTCGGCCCGCTTTGCCGAGCGAATATCCGGGTTTGACATGGTGTTTCCCTAAGCGCGATCTTCGATCGCTGTCCATTGTTGCAGGCCAGGGCCGATGTAGTCGGCGGCCGGACGAATCAGCTTGTTGTTCGCGCGCTGTTCCATGACGTGTGCGGCCCAGCCCGTGATGCGCGAGCAGACGAAGATCGGCGTAAAGAGATACGTCGGAATCCCCATGAAGTGATACACGCTCGCCGCGAAAAAATCGGCATTCGCGAACAGCTTTTTCTCATCCCACATGACTTTTTCGATCGCTTCGGAAACCGGGTAAAGCGCCGTGTTACCGACATCGTCGGCGAGCGCTTTCGACATTTTCTTGTTGACCGCATTGCGGGGATCGGACGTCGTGTAAACACGATGGCCAAAACCCATGATGAGATCCTTACGTGCGAGCATTTCATGCACACCCTTGACGGCATCTCCTGCTGAATCGAATTTCGAGATCAACTCCATAGCAGCTTCGTTGGCGCCACCGTGCAAGTGCCCGCGCAGCGCGCCGATGGCGCCGGTAATCGCCGAGTGCATGTCCGACAACGTGCCGGTAATAACCCGCGCGGCAAACGTTGATGCATTGAACTCGTGCTCGGCGTACAGAATCAGCGACGTGTCCAGGCACTTGCGATGCAGCTCTTTCGGCGCTTTGTCGTGCAGCATGTGCAGGAAATGTCCCGAGATGCTGTCATCGTCCGTTTCCGTGTCGATACGAACACCGTCCGTATGGAAGCGATGCCAGTAAAGCAGCATGGATGGCAGGCAAGCGAGTAAACGATCCGCAACGTTCTGCTGGTTTTTGAAGTCGCCCTCGGGCTCGATGTTGCCGAGAAACGAGACGCCGGTGCGCATCACGTCCATCGGGTGAGCGTCCTTCGGTACCATTTCGAGCACCGTCTTCAGCGCCTCGGGCAGCCCGCGATTGGCTTTTATCTTGTCTATGTACGCATCGAGTTCCACCCGTGTCGGCAACTTCCCGTGCAGCAGGAGGTAGGCGACTTCTTCGAAGCTCGCGTTGTCGGCCAGGTCGTAAATGTCGTAACCGCGATAGGTCAGGCCCGCGCCTTCCTTACCGACCGTGCAGATATGCGTTTCACCCGCTGTCACGCCGGCGAGACCACCGGTCTTTTTAGTTGCTGCCATTTTCCTCTCCCGTCTTCAGTCCCTGTTCCTGGAACAGGGCATCGAGCTTGTCTTCGTAGGCCTGGTATCCCAGCACATCGTAGAGCTCCATTCGCGTCTGCATTGTGTCGACAACCGCCTGTTGCGTGCCATCTTTCCTGATGGCCTCGTAAACCTTCAGTGCAGCCGCCGACATTGCGCGAAACGCACTCAGCGGGTACAGCGTCATCGCTACACCAACGCCAGCCAGTTCTTCTGTTGTAAACAACGGCGTCTTGCCGAACTCGGTCAGGTTCGCGAGTACAGGTACTTTAATGACATCGGTAAACTGCTGGTATTCCACAAGTGTGGTAAGTGCTTCGGCAAAGATCATGTCCGCACCTGCCTCGACGTAGGCGGCCGCCCGGTCGATCGCAGCCTGCTGGCCTTCCACGGCGTGTGCGTCGGTGCGTGCCATGATGACGAACTGGTCGTCGATTCGTCCGTCCACGGCGGCTTTCAGCCGATCACACATTTCTTCCGGTTCGACCAGCGCCTTGCCCGGCCGATGTCCGCAGCGCTTGACTGCTACCTGGTCCTCCATGTGGACGGCGGCAGCACCCGACCAGGTCATTTCGCGAATCGTCCGCCCGATCATGAACGCGCTGCCCCATCCCGTGTCGATATCGACAAGCAACGGCACATCGGTAGACGAACAGATGCGCCGAACGTCCTCAGCTACGTCATTAAGGGTAGTCATTGCCAGGTCCGGCATGCCGAACGAGGCGTTCGCAACGCCGGCGCCGGAAAGGTAGATCGCCTTGAAACCGGCACTTTCGGCCAGCATGGCCGCGTAGGCGTTGATGGTGCCAACGATCTGAAGCGGGCTTTCTGCCTCGAGCGCGGCGCGAAATCGGGCTCCTGCACTCATCTCGCGTACTCTCTGTTAAGGGGGCGAGGAGTCTAAACCACGGGATGGTCGTTTCCCAAATAGAGCGGGTGGTTAATTTATTTCCACCACCGTGCGGCCTGTTATCTTACCGTCGATGTAGGCCTGAAAGGCATCGGGCAGCTCATCGAAATCAATGCTGCGATGTCCGATCGTGGCCAGGTGCTGTGGCCTGAGATCACCACCAATCCGTGACCACACCGCACGCCTGAGATCGCGCGGCGTGTCGACCGAGTTAATCCCCAACAGGCATACGGCGCGCAAGATAAACGGCAAGACGGTTGTATTGAGCGCCGGGCTGGCCGCAAGACCGATGCTCGCGATGTTGCCGCCGTAGCGCATGGTGCGCGTCAGCCACGTCAGGTACTCGCCGCCAAGGTTGTCGATAGCGCCCGCCCACTGCGCTTTTTCCATGGGTCGCTTGCCGAGATCGATCTGGTCGCGCAGCAGTATTCGCGCAGCCCCGATCTCGCGAAGGTAAGCCTCCTCCGTGCCCTTGCCCGTGACAGCGACAACCTCGTATCCGCGCCCGTGAAGTATATCGATCGCGATACTGCCAACGCCGCCGGTCGCCCCGGTTACAACGACGGAACCCAGCTCCGGCGTTTGTCCATTCTGCTCCATGCGATGGATCGCCAACGCCGCCGTGTAGCCGGCCGTACCAATCTGCATGGCTTCAGCACACGTCATGTCCTGCGGAATGGGTACCAGGCTTTCGCTGTCAACGCGTGCATACTCGGAATAGCCGCCGTCCACGGTTTCGCTTAGCCCGCAGCCATTAACCAGCACCTCGGCGCCCGGCTGGAATTCCTTGTCTTCGGAGCTGACGACGACGCCGGCCAGGTCGATACCGCCATTCAATGGATAGCGGCGCAGAATTCTTCCCTTGCCGGTCGCTGCGAGCGCGTCTTTGTAGTTAATTGTAGAGTGACTGACGCGGACCACCACGTTGCCAGGCGTCAGGTCATCGATCGACAGCTCCTTGAAGCCCGCGACGATCTCTCCGTCCTGCTCATCGATTCGATACGCGCGAAAACTGTCCATTCCCTATCTCCGTCTATCCAGACGATCGAGCCAGGCGACGAGGCCGGCCGCATTCAGTTGCACATCGATCTCCAATATCGACTGTATCGCATCATCGCCCCCTTTGAAGCCATGATCGATCAATCGCGTCGACAGGTAATCGTACATTGCGGCCTCCAGCGCCTCGCCCCGGTTTTCTATTTCGCGACAGTCCAGCGCCATTTGCTCGTAAGCATCGATGCCGACATGCAAGTCGGCCGCTAGCCGATCGAGATTCCTCACCCGGCTGTAGTGCGTCAGGTAAACCTGCCGCGGCTCACAACTCATGATGCGATCAACCGACTTGTGCGCTTCCGGTGGATCAAAGCTCGCCGGTGTCGATGTCGGAAAAATGAACTCACCGTTTGCCGTATCGAGCTCGCGATAGGAAACGCCGAAGTTGTCGCCCGTGAACACGCCGTGCGACGCCGGGTCATTGAGACAGTAGTGATGCCGCGCGTGTCCCTCCGTAAACAGTGCCTGCATCGCCCGGCCATTGAGCTCGATCCATTGCTCGTCTTCAACTACAACGATGCGCCGCTCATCGATGGGCCGAATTTCGCCGTACATCTCGCGAGTGCGTTCGACGCCGTAAACACCTTCGGTACCTTTGATGAGTTTTCCCGGGCTGGCCATGTGCGGTGCGCCGCGTGGATGAATGACGCAGCGCGCATTGGGCAGGTGTTGCATCAACAACCCGGCACCCCCCGCGTGGTCGAGATGAATGTGCGTCAGGAAAACGAAGTCCACGTCGGCCGTGTCGAGATCCTGTTGCTGCAGGGCGTCAAGAAGCAACGGGATGCTGTCGTTGGTCCCGGTGTCGACGAACGCGCCGTGGCCATTCTCGACAATAAGGTGGCTCGCGTCCTGCATGGGTCGAGCGTACTCGGTATCAATGGCAATAATGCCATCGTTCAGGACCGTGATTTGTGCGCGCTTATCCGGCATCCGTATTGCGATAAAGGGCCGGGCGACAGCTAGTCGACCTTCGTGGTTTCGAGGCCTTCAAGGCTGGCGAAGTAGCGTGCGAGGCGCGGCATGTCCTCTTCGGCAATAATCGCCGCCTGGGCCCCCATTATGGCGTTGGCACGGCTGCCATCGCGATATTGCTGAAGCGAGCGTTCAAGATAGCTTTCGTATTGGCCCGCAAGCGTCGGCCACTGCGCATTGACGCTGATGCCGTTTTGGCCATGGCAGGCAGCGCAACCCGTCGCAGGCTGAAACGGAGGCGCTTTTGTGCCACCTGAAGCAACGGTTTCGCCGCCCAGGCTTGCAAGGTAGGCCGCGACGTCCTCGATTTCCTGGTCACTCATACTCGTTGCCTGCGCCTGCATGGTCGGGTGCGAGCGCTCGCCGCTGCGATAGCCCTTGAGCGCGATGACCAGATAGCCGGCCTTTTGTCCGCCCAGCTTGGGAACCCGATACGATGGATAGGCATTACGATAGCCCTCGATGCCGTGGCATCCGAGGCAGGTGTATCCAAGCTCCTTGCCGGCGTCGGCATCGCCTTCGGCAATTGCAGGCTGCGCCAGGAAAACCATCGCAAGGAGCAGTGTCGCGGCGTTGGCTGCGATCTTCATGTTCGTGGTCACTTAATTACTCTGTGGGTTTCGTGCCCGAACCCGGGGTTCGGGCAATTCGTGAGGCCGCTATGGTAGTGACACTCGGCTTCGATTTCTAGCTGTAATGATTAAGATCAACCGGGGCCGCGTGCTAGCATCGCTCCATATTCAACGTCCAAACAGGTATTCACCGTGAAAAAAGGCATCGTCATTCTGCTGGTCGTCCTGGCCCTGGCCATCATCGTTTCGCCGGGGATCGTGGGCCGGCTTGCTGAAAAAAGCGTTGACGACAATCTGAACTGGGCGGCCGCCGAGAGCGGCGATCTTGTCGTCAGCTCCGACAGCTTCGATCGCGGTTGGTTTTCGTCAGACGGGCAGCACCGCGTCGAAATCAGGGAGGGCAACCTGAAGGCCATGCTCCTCGGTCTGGGTGAGCCCGCTGATGACATCGACCTGCCCGTGCTCGTCATCAACACGCACCTTGACCACGGGCTGTTTCCCGTCTCGTCAATGGCGCGCGAGAAAGGCTCATTAATGCCGGGTCTCGGCAGTGCCGTGTCAACGCTCAGCGTCGAATTCAACAATGGCGACAACGTCGATATCCCGGGCAAGATTTACAGCAAGATCGGCCTGACCGGCGAGTTGCAGTCCAGCTATGTGCTGGAAGCGGGTTCGCGCGAAGAAAACGGCGTGACCGCAACCTGGGGAGAAACCCAGGTCGACGTTACGACGAACCCGTCGACAGGTAACGTCGTATTCGAAGGCAATGTCGGCTCGCTTTCGATTGCCGACGGTGGCGACCTGTTTGCCGTCGATGCGCTTACATTTTCCGGGCGCCAGGCGCCGACGAAGTTCGGCTTCACCGTTGGCGACATAAAGCTCGAACTCGACACCATGTCCATATCAAGCAACGGCGTTCAGGCCGGTGGCCTGAAGCGCATGAGCGTCGACGGAAACACGCACCTCAGCGGCGATCGGCTCAGCGCCCGAACCTTCCTTGAAATGCAATCGCAGGCCATTCCGCAACTTGGGGAATTCACGGTCGTGGCCGACATCAAGCTCGACGGTGCCGACGCCGGTGCCATCGGCGCACTGCAGAAATCGCTGGAAGCACAGGGGGCCAACCCGGATCCCGGGCAGATGTTTGCCACCGTGGAAGATGACTTGAAACGCCTGCTAGCCTCGGGTTTCGAGTTACGCTTCGATCAGTTCGACATCACGCTGCCGATGGGTACCGTTATGTCGAAAATCAATTTCAAGGTCGCCGAAGAGGACGCCGCAACGTTTGAATGGACAACGCTGTTGTTGGCCACCGAGGCGTCAGCCGATATTTCTGTTCCGCAAGCGCTCGTCGAAATGGCGCTGCAAATGAACCCGCAGGTCGGCGCCGCCGTCGGCATGGGCTTCCTGCAAAAGAACGGCGATGTCTACGAAATGAAAGCGGACTACAAGAAAGGCCTGTTAACGATCAATGGCGCGCCGATGCCCATTCCGATGGGGGCTTTTTAAGGGCCGCGTTTAAAGCGACAGATCGATTTCATCCGCGTAATGGCAGGCAACGTGCGCGCCCTGCACATCGCGTGCAGGTGGCAGCTTCGACCTGCAGATTTCCTTGACGTATTTGCATCGCGGATGAAACACGCAGCCAGATGGCGGATACAGTAACGACGGCACCTCGCCACGCAGTGGCGCTTTTTTTGGTGCAATTACCGGATTCGGAACCGGGACGGCGTCGATCAGGGCCCGCGTGTACGGGTGGCGCGGGCGGGAGAACAGCGACGCATTATCGGATCGCTCGACCAGCCGCCCCATGTACAGAACAACGACGCGGTGGCTGATAGCGCGAACCACGGCGAGGTCGTGCGAAATAAAAATGATCGCAAGCCCGGTGTCCTCCTGTGCCTTTCGCAACAGTGCCAGCACCTGTTCTCTTACCGAGCCATCGAGCGCCGCGACCGCCTCATCACAGATCAATACCTTTGGCCCCAGGACCAATGCTCGCGCTATGGCAACGCGCTGCGCCTGGCCGCCCGACAGTTCGTGCGGATAGCGGACAAGATACTGATCGCCAAGACCGACCTGCCCGAGCGCCTCGACGACTCTCTCGCGGCGCGCCCTTGACGACAGCCCCGGCTCATGCACCAGCAACGACTCACCAATAATGCTTTGTACGCGCATGTGCGGATTCAGCGCGCTGACAGGATCCTGAAAAATGAGCTGCAGATCCCTGCGCTGCGCTTTTGCCCGACGCTCAACCGGGCCCTCGAGCGGTGCACCGGCATAAACAGCGCGACCCGCACGCATCGGCACGAGCCCGAGCACGGCCCGCACGAAGCTGGACTTTCCGGAGCCGGATTCGCCGACGACCGCAACGGTCTCACCGCTGCGCAGCGAGAGGCTCACGTCGTGAACCGCCTGCAGTTGCTTGTTGCCGAACGCCGTGTAGCTGACCGACACGGCGTCAATGCCCAGAATCGATGCGCCCGTCGCCGGCGGCAGGTCGCCGGAACGATCGATCCGCGGCGCAGCATCGAGCAGGAGCCGTGTGTGTGCGTGACCGGGCGATGCAAACAGCGAGGTCGTTGCCCCGGCGTCGACCAGGCGACCCTTTTCCAGAACCAGCATTCGCTCGCAGTGGCCAGCAACCACGCCGAGATCATGAGTGATCAACAACAGGGCCGTGTTGTCGCGAATTTCCTCGAGCAGTTCCAGTATCTGTGCCTGGACCGTGACATCGAGTGCGGTCGTTGGCTCGTCGCCGATCAGGAGATCCGGCTCGGCAATCAGGGCAGACGCCAGCATGACGCGTTGACGCATCCCCCCGGAGAGCTGGTGCGGGTACGCATGGAATTGTTGCCGCGCGTCGGAAAGGCCCACGCGCGCGAGCATTTCAATGACGCGCTCGTCAATCTCTGTTCCGCGCGCCAGCTTGTGCCGCACGAGAATTTGCCGCAGCTGCCGGCCAATCCGGAGGTAGGGGTTCAGGGCCTGCATCGGGTCCTGAAATACGATGCCAATACGTCGCGCCCTTAACCGGTCAAGGGTTTTCTCGCTTGCGCCCACGAGTTCCGTGCCGTCGAAACGAATGCTGCCGGTAACGCTCGCCTGCCTGGGCAACAGGCCAAGCAGCGCCAGTGCGGTTTGCGACTTTCCCGAACCGGATTCGCCGACGAGCCCCACCGACTCCGCCTGATCGATCGAGAAGCTGAGCTCATCGACAACGGCGGTCTCGTTGTATCGAATCGAAAGGTCTTTGACGGTCAGCAGGCTCAATTTGTATGCCTCACGTCAAAAAAGTCCCGCAGCCCGTCGCCGAGAAAATTGAAGCAAAGCAGGATCAGCGCCAGCAAACCGGCTGGAATGAGCAGCGCCCAGGACGCGCCTTCCATCTGGTTCACGCCGGCGTCGACCAGCGCACCGAGAGAGGTCTGCGGCTCCTGTACGCCAAGACCGAGGAAACTCAGGAACGACTCAACGAGTATCGCTTGCGGAATGGTCAGCGTTACATAAACGACAACGATACCGATCAGGTTCGGCGCAATGTGATGCAGCAGGATGCGAGTCGTGCTAACGCCCGTGAGGCGCGCCGCGTCGACGAACTCACGCTCTCTCAAGCTCAGCGTCTGGCCGCGAACGATGCGCGCCATGTCGAGCCAGTTGACCGCGCCGATCGCAACAAATATCAGCAGGAAGTTTCTTTCGAACGCGACCATCAGGAGGATTACGAAAAATATGAACGGCAACGCGTACAAGGTATCGACGAAACGCATCATCGCCGCATCGACACGGCCGCCGACGAAGCCGGCTATCGCCCCGTAAGCAACACCGATAATGAGGCTTACGAGACTTGCCACGATGGCGACCAGCAGCGTCACGCGGATGCCGAGCATCGTGCGCACAAACAGGTCGCGGCCGAGGTCGTCAGTGCCGAAGATTTGCCCACCCGTCATCGTCGGCGACAACAGCTGGCTGTCGAAGTCCGTCGCGAGGTAATCGTGTGGGCTGATCCAGGGTCCGGCGAGTGCGCATGCGGCGACCGTCAACAGGATGCCACCGCTGACCCGGATCGTGCGATTGTCGAACAGGCTCACCGGTAACGCACCCGCGGGTCGATCGCGCCATAAAGAACATCGACGATGAGGTTCAGCAAAACGATCAGCGTCGCATAAAAAACGACGATGCCGAGTACCAGCGTGTAGTCGCGATTAAGCGCGCCGCGAATAAAAAATTGCCCGAGCCCGGGTATGCCGAAAATTTCTTCGACGACTACCGAGCCCGTCAAAATGGCGGCGATAGCCGGACCCATATAAGAGAGCACGGGCAGCATCGCCGGTTTGAGTGCGTGCAAACGAACGACTGTCATGGTGCCAAGACCCTGTGCGCGCGCCGTACGTATAAAATCTCGCCCGAGTACGTCGATCATGCTCGCGCGTGTCAGGCGGGCGATGTAGGCGATTTGCGGCAACGCCAGCGTAATGACGGGAAGCACCATTCGTGAGGCCCCGCTGGAACTGCTCCAGCCGGCCGGTAACCACTGCAGTTTCACCGCGAGAAACAACACCAGGACAGGTGCAACAACAAACACCGGTATCGATATGCCGGTCATCGAGAACGCCATGACCAGGCGATCGAGGTAGGTGCCCTGTTTCAGCGCCGCAACCGTGCCCGCGCTTGCACCAACAACCATCGCCAGTGCCATTGCCATCGCGCCCAGCTTCAGCGAGAGCGGAAACGCGGCGCCAATGAGTTCGCTGACCGTGTGGTCGCGATAACGATACGAAGGGCCGAGATCACCCTGTGCCAGTCCCGCAAGGTAGCGAAAGAGCTGTTTTGGCAGCGTTTCGTCGAGGTGATATGCGCGCGCAATGTTCGCCTCGACGTCCGCGGGAAGCACGCGCTCGTCATCAAACGGCCCGCCCGGCGCGGCATGCACCATCAGGAAGGCAAGGACAATGACCAACAACAAAGTCGGGATCGCCCCCAGCACTCGGAGCAACGTGTATCGCAGCAATATTGTATTCCGCTATGCGCGCGGCTATTTGGTCGCGCTGAGACTCAGGTGCTGACTGTAATGATAATCAAGGACGTTGTCGCCCCAGCCGCTGACCTGCGGACTGACGAGGTGCTTGCTGACGTAGAAGTACAGCGGAATTACGGGATGGTCGGCCAGCAGGACGCGCTCGGCCTCTTCGAGGTACAGCATGCGGCGATCCGGGTCGACCTGGTTTGCAGCACGCTCCATCAGCGATTCGTATTCGTCGTTCGCGTAGCGCGGCATATTGGCGGCGCTCCCAGCCTGCAACACGCTCAGAAAAGTCTGGGCATCGTTATAGTCGCCCATCCAGCTGGAACGAAAGACCTGCGTGACCTTCGCGTCGCGCATGTTCGCCAGCAAGACCTGGAACTCTTCATTGATAAGTTTCGTTTCGACGCCCAGCACCTCGCGCCACATTGACTGAACGGCAACCGCTATTTTCTCTTGTGTATCCGACGTGTTGTAACGAAGCTCAATCCTGAGCGGTTTGGCCTCGCTGTAACCGGCCTCCTTGTACAGGCGTTGCGCAAGAGACTCACGCTCGTGCCTGGTCAGCGACGCAAAGCTGAAGACCGTCGGCTCATAGCTGTCGACGCCGGGCGGCACCCAGCTGAACGCCGGCATTTCGCCGCGCCCCAGGATCTTCTCCGCCAGCTGTTCACGATCGATTGCCATCGACAGCGCCTTTCTGAGCTCGAGATTGTTCTTGAACGGCGGCCTCAACAGATTGAATCCGTAGTAATAAAGGCCGAGGTAGGGCGCGACATGCAGCTCGCTGCCAAACTGGTCCTGCAAGCTCGCGAAATTATCCGGCGGTACGGTGCTGGTGATGTGCAGCTCGCCTGCCCTGTATCGATTGAGCTCTGCGGTGTCCTGCACAACGACATGGTAGTTAACGCCGTCGAGCGCCGTTTTTGCATTGTTCCAATAGTGTTCGTTGCGGCGCAGCGCAAGAACGGAGCCTGGCACCCAGGCATCGAGAACGTACGCCCCGTTCGACAATAGTCTGCCGGGCCGCGCAAATCGGTCGCCGTGTTCTGCAACCGAGGCCGGATGTAAGGGAAACGTGCTCGGGTGCGTCAATAGACTCAAAAGGTAGGGGGTCGGCCTGGCGAGCTTGAGGACCAGTGTCCACTCGTCCAGCGCCTCAACGCCCAGGGCTTCAATGGGCAGGTCGCCCGACACAATTTCCGGAGCATTGACGACGGCCGCCAGCATGTTGGCATAAAACGCGCCAGTCGCCGGCGCTACGAGGCGGCGCAAGCCGAACACGAAATGCCCGGCCTTGACCCTGTCGCCGTTGGACCAGCGTGCCTGCTCTCGCAAATGGAACGTATAAGTCAGTCCATCTGCGGACATGTCCCAGCGTTCGGCCGCTGCCGGCACCAGTTCGCCGGTCGGCGAGTACCCAAGGAGGCCCTCACCTATGTCCCGCAAGACTTCTGCCGCCTGGGCGCTTCGTGCCGTGTGCTGGTCCAGCGACTCGGGGTCCGTGGGAAGACCGCGCTGCAGGACGACACCGGTATCCGGCGCGTCACCTGAACAGCCGCAGACCACAACAACTGACAGAACGGCAAGCAACAACAGGAACCGGGTCGATTTCATCGGCAAAGAATACCTGATTGCGGAGCCCTTTCGCCCGGCCAGGTCTCATGGATGTTATTGTTCCCGCTGCTGTTCCGGCTGTTGGGGGCCGCGCTATGCGGGGTTTCATAGAAGAGCTTCGTTATCGAAACGTGCTCCGCGTTGCGGCAGCGTACGTCGTTCTCGGCTGGCTGATTGCGCAGGTAGCTGACCTGGTTGCCAGCGTGTTCAAGCTGCCCGACTGGTTCATGCAGATGCTGATCGTCTTGCTGCTGCTCGGGCTGCCCGTTGCACTTGTCCTGGCCTGGGCCTACGAGCTTACACCCGAGGGCGTAAAGAAGGCCTGGGAGGTGCCGGCCGACGCGCCAAAGGACCCCCGTGCAGGTCGTGTCCTGAATATCGTAACAATAGTGACGCTCGTCATCGTCATTGGCTGGCTCGCCTGGGATAAGCTGCACCGCAGTGCACCAGCGCCCTTGTCGACGGACAAGTCAATCGCGGTCTTGCCCTTTGACGACTTCAGCCCGGCCGGCGACCAGGCCTGGTTCGCCGACGGGCTGACCGAAGAAATTCTCAACTCGCTCGCTCGCACGACCGACTTGCAGGTGGCGTCCCGAACATCGTCGTTCGCCTATCGCGATTCGAGCGAAGACATTCCGGCCATTGCCGGGGCGCTCGGCGTCGAGCACATCCTGGAAGGCTCGGTACGCCGCGCGGGTAACCGCTTGCGAGTCACAGCGCAACTTATTCGTGCGGCAGATGACAAGCATCTCTGGTCCGAGACTTTCGACGGTAGGAACGACGATTCAATCCAGATTCAGGAAGAAATCGCGTTTGAAATAGCCAATGCGCTGCAGACTGCGATGGACCCTGAGGAGCTCGCTCGCATGGTATCCGCAGGCACGCGATCAGTCGAAGCCTGGGAAACCTACTTGCGCGGACTGGCGCTGGATGCACAGGTATCCGATCAGAATGACCTCGATAGAGTGTACGACGTCATCGCTGTATTCGAAGAAGCGTCAAGCATGGACCCAAGCTTCGCCGATGCGCAGCTGCAGCTCGCCGAAAAGTGGGAGAAACAACTCGATCCGACATCGCTTCATTACGTGCCGTCAGGCCCACCACGTTCCGAAAAGCGTCTGCGCTACGAAAAAGCGATCAACGCCGCTATCAAGCACGCCCGTTCCGACATGACGCGGCTCGAAGCCGAAATGCGCGCCGCTGCTTTTGATGTGCGCCTGGCCGATCAGGTCGCGCTGGCCGAGCGAATGGTCGAGCTTGAACCGGGCAGGCGCATTGGCTGGGCCTGGCTGGCTTATTTGTATCAGATCATTGGGGAATTCGAAAAAGCTCGCGATGCCGGTTTTGAGGGTTGGGCCCGGGAGGCAACGATCGACGTCCGCGACGGAGCGATTATCGAAAACGTACACCGCGCCAGCCCGCAAGGTGCTGTCACGCTCGTCGACGAAGCCCTGCAATCACCAAGTCCCACCGCTAACGTTATCTACCAATCGCATCGCGCACTACTCGCCGTGGGACAGATTGAGCGGGCGGCGGGTCTGATCGACATGTATAGGGAACGCGCGAACGATGAGGAAGGCGTATTGATAATGCGGCTGCGCCAGGCCTGTGCCGAGGATCGTGTTGCTGAAGCCGATGCGCTTTACGAGGCACTGGACCCAGGCTCAAACGTCCAGTGGCTGTACCTGAAAACGCTCGGCTTTGACGATCGCGCACGTGAGCTGCTTCGGCCGCTCGACACGCCGGAAAACCTCGTCACTTTGAGCGGCTACCTGGCCTACCGGTTTTTCGAGCCACGTGACTATCCGCTGCTTTGGCGAGTACTAACGGCGCAGGACATCAATCGCCCCCCCGCGACGCCGCTAGCTTATCGCTGCCAACGTTAGTCGCCTGTCAGGCGCTCTTCCGAAGCTGCCGCTTCTTCAGGTGAATCAACAGCAATGAAACCGCCGAAGGCGTCATGCCTTCAAGGCGCGACGCCTGGCCAAGGGTCACGGGACGAGAGACTTCAAGTTTTTGCCGCGCCTCGTTCGAAAGTCCATCGACAGCAGAATAATCGATGTTCTCTGGCAGGCGCAGCGACTCCTGTTTGGCGTGCTTCGAGATTTCGCGCTCCTGGCGCTCGATGTAACCGGCGTACTTCGCCTGCACTTCGAGCTGCAGCTCGACCTGCCCGCGCTGTTCGTCGCTCGCAAGCGCCGTCGATTCGAACGCGCCCACCCCGGACAAACCGGACACGGCCGCGTAGTCGAGTTCCGGGCGACGCAACAGGTCGGCCGCCGTGCACTCGCGCTGCAGCGATTTACCGATCAACAGTTCGTCGTTCTCGCTCAGCAATTGAGGCCGCAACGTTATGCCAGAGAGCCGTTGCTGCTCACGTGCGACGAATTCCCGTTTCGTTTCGAATACCGTCCAGCGTTCGTCATCGACGAGGCGAAGCTCACGGCCGATCGGTGTCAGGCGAAGATCGGCATTGTCCTCGCGCAAGGTGAGCCGGTATTCGGCGCGGCTCGTGAACATGCGATAGGGCTCGCTCACGCCGCGCGTGATGAGGTCGTCGACGAGCACGCCGAGGTAGGCTTCATGACGTTTTGGGAACCATTCATCCTGGTCATGCGAATGACGCGCCGCGTTGATGCCGGCAAGTACGCCCTGGGCGCCGGCTTCTTCGTAACCCGTGGTGCCGTTGATCTGGCCTGCAAAATACAGGCCTTTGACGTGCTTTGTTTCCAGTGTCGGCCTGAGATCGCGTGGATCAAAATAATCGTATTCGATCGCGTAGCCCGGCTGTGTGATTTCTGCTTTTTCGAAACCGGTGATCGTACGCACGAAACGCTCCTGGGTTTCGTGAGGCAGGCTGGTCGAAATGCCGTTCGGGTAGACAAGGTCTGTCGTCAGGCCTTCGGGTTCAACAAAGACCTGGTGCGATGTCTTGTCGGCAAAACGCACAACCTTGTCTTCGACGGACGGGCAGTATCGCGGACCGACGCCTTCGATCATGCCGGAATACATCGGCGACTCATCGAGCGCGCCGCGAATTATCTCGTGGGTTTGTTCGGTCGTCTTCGTGATGTGGCAGGACACCTGCGCCGGATGATCGCGACGCCGCCCGAGGAACGAGAACACCGGCACGGGCTCATCGCCCGGCTGTTCGAGCATCGCTGCATAGTTCAGCGTTTTGCCGTCGAGCCGAGGCGGCGTGCCCGTTTTCAGGCGCGCCACGTTGAAAGGCATCTCTCGCAAACGTGCCGCGAGTTTGTTCGATGGTGCATCGCCGGCGCGTCCGCCTGCTTTCTCGGTCCGGCCAATGAGAATGCGTCCGCCGAGGAAGGTGCCGACTGTCAGCACGACGGACTTGCCGAAGAAGGTCTGGTCGTCGTCGCAGATGACGCCGCTGACGCGATCGCCTTCGATAACAAGATCGTTCACCGAGGCCTGAACAACAACGAGGCCTGGCTGACTCTTGATGATGTGGCTGATCGCGCGGCGATACAGTTCGCGATCCGCCTGGGCGCGTGTTGCTCTTACTGCCGGTCCCTTGCTGGCATTCAGCGTACGAAACTGTATGCCGGCCCTGTCGATCGCCCGGGCCATGGCGCCGCCGAGCGCGTCGATCTCTCGGGTCAGGTGGCCCTTGCCAATGCCCCCGATGGCCGGGTTGCAGCTCATCTGCCCAAGTGTCGCGATATTCTGCGTAATCAGCAGCGTGCGGGCACCCGCACGCGCGGCCGCCAGCGAGGCTTCCGTGCCGGCGTGTCCGCCGCCAATCACAATTACGTCATAACCCTGGGTCATCGTCATCCATACTGGTCAAAAAGTGACCATGCCGGGCCGCGCATTTTAGGGCCTGGCCGGCAGCGAAGCCACCGGAACTTTACTATTTTTGCGCCCTTGTCCAAGATACCCCGCTGTTTTGCGCTCAGGCTTACCCATGGTTCGAATCACCGCCGTCCTGCTGGCCCTCTTCGCATTGGCCGGCGCCGCGTTCGCGCAGTCCATTGAGCTCAGCGATTGCCGCATCAGCGCCGGGCCCGGCTCACCCAGCATGAAAGCCCGCTGTGGCACGCTGTTACGCCCGCTCGACCCCACCGGCGCTGTGCCCGGTGAAATTGAACTCAAGATAGCTGTGGTGCCGGCACTCAACCTGACACCTGAGCCGGATCCATTCGTGCCCATCGCCGGGGGGCCCGGCCAGAGCAGCATACAATTCTACTCGTCGTATGCTCCATCTTTTGAAAACGTGCGACGCAATCGCGACATCGTGCTCGTCGATCAGCGTGGCACGGGCGAGTCCTCGGCCATGGACTGCCCGGTCGACGACGACGTGGTCGAGGGACAGTACTCAACCGAGCTTACGATCGAGTACACCCTGGCTTGCCTCGCGCAGCTGCCCGTCGATCCCCGTTTGTTTACAACGAGCGTCGCTGTTACCGACCTCGAGGCCGTACGCGAAGCGCTGGGCTACCCGTCACTCAATCTCTATGGCATTTCTTACGGCACCCGCGTCGCACAGCATTTCGCGCGCCGCTATCCCGGCTCGACGCGCAGCGTCGTTCTCGACGGTGTCGTGCCGCCACAGATCGCGCTCGGCCCCGAAATTGCGACCGAGAGCCAAAGGGCCGTCGACGCTATTCTCGCCCGATGCGCAGACGACGCGGCGTGTAATGAGCGATTTCCAGACATCCGGGAAACGTTCAGGAAGATTGTGGCCGAGCTGGATAGTTCACCTGTCACGATCGACGTGCCTCACCCGGGTACGGGCCGGCCTGAGAGCACGACTCTTGGTCGCGGTGAATTCGCTATCGCAGTTCGGCTGCTGGCTTATCACCCCGGATCAATTGCTCTGTTACCCCTGCTGATTAACGAAGCGGGCAACGGCAACTTTGTGCCACTCGGCTCACAGTTCATGATGACGACGACCGCGATAAGCGACGCGATCTCGCTGGGCATGCACAACACCATCATGTGTATCGAAGATCTGCCGTTTTTCGACAAGCTAACAATCGACTACGAAGGCATTGCGGCCAGCTACATGGGCGTGTTTCAGCTCAGCGCCCTCGAGGCTATTTGTTCGGTGTGGCCAGAGGGGCCTATCGACCCGGAGTTCAAGGCACCGCTGGCAACGGACCTGCCCGTCCTGCTGCTCTCCGGCGACGCCGATCCGATCACGCCGCCGCGTTACGCTGAAATGGCCGCCGTTGATTTCAGCAACGCACGACACCTCATCGGCAAACACCAGGGCCATGGCCAGCTGGGCGTCGGTTGTAATCGCCGGCTCGTTGCCGCATTCATTGATGCGGCGGATCCCGGAATCATCGACGCCGAGTGCCTCGAGCGCAGCTTTGTCATGCCGTTTTTTCTCGATTTCTCGGGGCCGCTGCCATGATCAAGGTCGAAGGCATCCACAAATCCTTTGGCAAGGTTCACGCCGTGCGCGGCGTCAGCTTTAACGCCCCGGACGGGAAGATCACGGGCCTGCTCGGTCCGAACGGTGCCGGCAAATCGACCACGCTGCGGGTGCTGTATACGGTTCTCAAGCCCGATGCGGGCTCTGCCCACATCGATGGTGTCGACGTCGTCAGCGAGGCCCTCCGGGCCCGGCGGCGCATCGGGGCGTTGCCGCACGGTTCAGGTCTGTATCCGCACCTCACCGCGCGCGAGAACATCGCGTACTTCGCGCATCTTTGCGGCCTCGACAGGTCCGAGGTCGATGAGCGCGTCGACGAGATCATCAAACTGCTTGAGATCGAAGACTTTGCGGAGCGCCGCACAAAGGGCTTTTCACAGGGACAGCGCACCAAAGTCTCTCTCGCCCGCGCGCTCGTGCACGACCCACAGAACGTCCTGCTGGACGAGCCCTCGAACGGTCTCGACGTCATGGCGACGCGCTCATTGCGGCGCTTGATACTCAAACTGAAAGATTCCGGCCGTTGTGTGCTGTTCTCCAGCCATGTCATGCAGGAGGTCGCTGCCCTGTGCGACAACATCTGCATTATTGCCAATGGCCAGGTTGCCATTGACGACTCCATCGACGGCATCCGCAAGCGTACCGGCTGCGATGACCTCGAGGATGCTTTTGTCCACGCTATTCGGATGGTCGGGAACGAATGATGCGTACTGTATTTATCGTTTTCGTCAAAGAGGTTCTCGACAACCTGCGGGACCGGCGCACACTCGGCACAGCACTGATCATGGGCCCGATTTTTGGTCCCGTGCTGTTTGCGTTTGTCATCAACCTTTCGCTCGAGCGCTCGCTCGAAGACGCCGAGCGGACCCTGGAACTTCCCGTAATCGGCCGGGAACTCGCGCCGAACCTCGTGCTTTATCTCAAGAGTCAAAACATCGATGCGGTCGACGGCCCCGCCGATCGTGCCGCTGCCATCAATGCTGTAAAGACCGGTGAACACGATGTCGTGCTGCTTATTCCGGACACCTTCGGCAAGCAGCTTGCCGATACCGTGCCGGCGACGATCGAGCTTGTTTCGGACCAGGCGGACACCGATGCCGACAGGATCGCACGACGGACACACAGGGCCCTGCAGGCCTACAACCGTGAGCTTGCCGCGCTCCGCCTCTATGCGCGCGGCGTGAGCCCGACTGTGCTGCGGCCGCTGAATATCGACGAGGTCGATGTGTCCACGCCGAGCGGGCGATCGGCCATGTTGCTTGGCATGATGAGTTACTTTTTTATATTCGCCACGCTGATGGGCGGCATGTATCTCGCTATCGATGCGACCGCCGGCGAGCGCGAGCGCGGCTCGCTGGAGCCGCTACTGTCGCTGCCCGTGACCCGCGATCAGCTGATACTCGGCAAAATCGGCGCTACCTGCATCTTCATGGCTTTGTCGCTTGCCTTGAGCCTGGTGTCCTTCCACATCGCACTGAAATTCATGCCGCTGGAACAACTGGGGATGACGCCGAACTTCGGGCCGGGCGTCGTGCTTGTCGCGTTCCTGCTGTTCGCTCCCTTCATACTGCTCGGCGCTGCCGTGATGACGCTGGTTGCATCGTTCACGAAGAGCTACCGCGAAGCGCAGACCTGGCTTAGCGTCGTGCTGATTGCACCAACCATGCCCATACTGATCGTCAGTTTATTGACGCTGCGGCCCAAAATGGAGTTCATGTTTGTGCCCAGCCTGAGCCAGCACCTGCTGCTGGTCGATATGGTCAAGAACGAGCCCGTCAACAACCTGCATGTCGCCATCTCGGTCGCAAGCACGCTCTTTTTCGGCGCCCTTTTGACCTGGATTTGCGCGCGACTGTACCGTCGCGAGGGCCTTCTCGGTTGACAATCCCCGCTGAATCTCCACCATGGAGGTTCCGGGAGAAGAATAAATACTATGTCTCTGTTTTCGGAACTCCGGCGACGCAACGTTATAAAGGTTGCCCTGCTCTACGCGGTCGCCAGCCTGCTCATACTGTGGATTGTCAATCACGCGGTTTCGGGCGGCGTGCTGCCCGTCTGGGCCAGCAAATTCATGCTGTTGCTGGTCGCCATCGGTTTTCCCGTGGCGCTGATCTTTGCCTGGGTCTACGAGATCACACCGCAGGGCCTGAAAAAGGGCGTCGACGTCGACCAGACGCAATCCATCGTCTACAAGACCGGGCAAAAGCTGAATGCGGCAGTCGCCGTGCTTGCTGTGCTCGGTGTGGCGGCGCTGATTGGCGAGAAGCTGCTCCCGGAGTTTGAGCTGATACGACCTGAGGCCGTCGAAGAGATCCCGTTGCGGCCCGTATACAATTCGTCCGAAGCCGCCGGCGTCCCCAAAGAAATTACTGCCTACACAATGGCGAACGGCCTGCGCATTATTGTCTGGCCCGACCACGACATACCGAACGTCGTCATGTACAACTTCGTCCGGGCGGGCGGCCGCAACGAATACCCGGGCATCACGGGCCTGTCTCATTTTTTCGAACACATGATGTTCAACGGCACCACCAAGCTCAAGCCCGGCGAGTTCGATCGTGTCATGGAAGCTGCCGGTGGCGCCAACAACGCCTCTACATCAAAGGACCTGACCGTTTACCAGAACTGGTTCCCACGCTCGGCGCTCAAGACCATTTTGGAGCTTGAGGCGGATCGCATGCAGAACCTGCTTATCGACCCCGACGTGGTTGAAAGCGAGCGCGGCGTTGTTTACTCCGAGCGCCGGCTGAGCATAGACAATGACAATGACGGTCGCCTTTACGAGCAAATGGTCGCGACTGCGTTCCTCGCACATCCCTATCAATTCCCGGTGATCGGCTGGCCGTCGGATATCGAGGGTTGGACGCAAAAAGACCTCCAGTCGTATTTCAAAACCTACTACGCGCCGAATAACTGCACGATGGTTTTTGCGGGCGCCGTTTCGCCGGAGGAGATCTTCCTGCTGGCAGAACAGTATTTTGCACCGATTCCAAGGCAGCTGCCGCCGCCGCCCGTGCGCACGGTCGAGCCCGAGCAGGCCGGCGAGCGCAGGTTGGTCATCGAAACCGAGGCCCAGGCGCCATTGCTGCACCTGGCGTTCCACGCAGGCCGCGCGTCGGACCCCGAAACACTGCACATGCAGCTGTTGCTGCACATCCTGACCGATGGAAATTCATCACGCCTGCATCGCCTGCTCGTCGAAGAAGAGCAAATCGCGCTGAGCGTCGGTGGCATACAGATGAAGGGCTTTGACCCCGGGCTTGTCTATTTCTACCTGACGCTGCCGCCGGGAGCCGATATCGATGCCGTCGAAGCACGCGTACTCGAAGAACTGGCGCGCGTTGCTGTTCGGGGCGTGACAAGAGCTGAACTCGCAAAAGCCCGCAACATCGTGCTGGCCGACTTCTGGCGCGAGATTGCCACGATCAACGGCAAGGCATCCGCGCTTGGCAATTTCGACGTGTTCACCGGAAGCTATGAGAACCTGTTTTCCCTGCCGCAGGACGTTAACGCAATTACCTCCCAGCAGATTCAGGCCGTTGCCGCGACGGTCTTTCATCAAAACAACATGACGGTAGGCGTGTTGCGCTCGCCGACTCATGCGGGAGGGGCTCAGAAATGAACGTCTTTCGGGCTTTCTGCCTCGCTTCGGTGTTGTTCGTGCTTGCCGCCGGGGCGCACGCCGCGGGCGTATCTCTGCCGGCCCACGAGCGCGTTGAGCTTGCGAATGGCACCGTCCTCCTGCTCAGTGAAAAGCACGACGTTCCCTTGATTGGTCTCGAGGCCACGGTGCGCGGCGGGGCTGTCTCGGACCCCGACGGGCTTGACGGGATGGCAGGACTGCTGTCAGAGCTAATGCAGCACGGCGCCGGCAAGCGCGATGCGGCCGCGTTCGCCGAGGCCGTCGCGGCCGTTGGCGGCGAGCTCTCTGCATCGGCCGGTCTGGAAGGAATCTACGTTTCGGCGGACTTCATGGCCAAGGACGCGGAGCTTATGATCGAGCTTGTCGCCGACTTGTTACAGCGTCCCTTGCTGGCGGTCGACGAATTCACCAAGTTGCGCGATCGCTCGATCAACCTGATCAAGGCAGCCAAGGGTGCCGATCCTGGCGAGCTGCTTCCCGCCTACGGCAACGGCTTCCTGTTTGGCAAACACGCCTATGGCAACCCGGTTGGTGGCAGCGAGTCGACGCTCGCAAACATCACACACGAAAGACTGCAACAGTATTACGAAGAGCAGGTCGGCGGTGACCGGCTGATAATCTCCGTCGTCGGAAACTTCAACACGGTTGCCTTGAAAGCGCGGCTCACGAAAGCGTTTGGCGACTGGCGGGCCGCAACGATGCCGCTGCCGGCTCTGACGGCGGCTGACAAACAAACCGGCCGTCGTGTGCTGCTGATCGACAAGCCCGGCGCAACACAAAGCTACTTCTGGATTGGCAATATCGGGATCGCCGCCAATTACCCGAAGCGGGCAGATCTCGACCTGGCCAACACGGTTTTTGGCGGCCGCTTCACATCGATGCTGAACACCGAGATGCGCGTCAAGGCCGGCCTGACCTATGGCGCTCGCTCGATACTGCGGCGGCCGACGCAGCCCGGAACGGTTGTCATCAGCTCTTCCACTGAAACCGGCACGACCGTCGAGGCAATCGACCTTGCGCTCAAGGTCCTCGCCCGGCTGCGCGATTCCGGTATTAACGAAGACACCTTAATATCCGCGCGCAACTACATCATGGGGCAATTCCCGCCACGCCTCGAGACCGCCCCGCAGCTTGCCGCGCAGTTTGCGATGCTTGAACAATACGGGCTCGATGTCGCCTACATCAACGACTATGCCGCCGCACTCTCAGCCGCAACCAGCGACTCCGTTACGGCGGCAATTAACGAAGTTTATCCGTCGCCAGAAAACCTGAGCTTTATTGTGATCGGCGATGCCGCCCTTATCCGTGAAGACATCAGTCAGTACGGCGCGATAAGCGAAATATCGATCGACGAGCCGCGCTTCCGATAGCCTGCCGAAACCGCGCAGAGTCGCGGCAGCTAATGGCAATTACTTGCCGATGCAAAACTCCGAGAAAATCTTGCCGAGCAGCTCATCGCTCGTAACGGCCCCTGTTATTTCGCCGAGGGACTGTTGGCAGAGGCGCAGCTCTTCGGCCAGCAACTCGCCCGCGCGCGCTTCCAGAAGCGCCTGGCGGCCTGCCAGGAAATGCGCTTTCGCGCGAGCCAGCGCATCCAGGTGCCGGCGTCTTGCCGTGAACGCACCCTCCCCCTGGTTTTCGTAACCGGCCAACTTTCGAATCGTCTCTCGCAGAACATCGATGCCAGCGCCGGTTTTTGCCGACAGCTTAATCGTGTTGTCGGCGGCCGCGCCGGCCGGCTCGTCCGTCAGGTCGATCTTGTTGCGGACGATGATCACCGGAGTTTCTTCGGGCAGCTCTTCGTCAATGCCACCCTGATCCGGGTCTGACGCGTCCTGAATCCAGAGCACGGCATCTGCGTTTTCAACGGCCTTGCGCGCGCGCCGGATCCCTTCGGCCTCTATGCGGTCCGGATCATCGCGCAGGCCAGCCGTGTCGACCAGCTCGACGGCCAGACCGTCGATGTCGATCTGCTCGCGCAGGATATCCCGCGTCGTGCCGGCAACTTCGGTGACGATCGCGGCCTCCTGCCCGCTAAGGAGATTCATCAGGCTGGACTTACCGGCGTTGGGCTTACCAACGATGACCACCTGGTAGCCGTCGCGCAGCACGCGGCCCTGACGGGTCTCGTGCAGCAGCGCATCAAATGTAGTCGCGCAGTCCTCGAGTCTTAACAAGAGCTTTTCGTCTGACAGAAAGTCAATTTCCTCTTCCGGGAAATCGATCGCTGCTTCAACGTGCATCCGCAAACGCGTCAGCTTTTCGGAAAGCCCGTTGACGGCCTTCGAGAACGCTCCGGACAATGAGCGCACGGCGGCACGCGCGGCTTGTGCGGTACCGCTGCCAATAAGATCCGCAATCGCTTCGGCCTGCACAAGATCGAGCTTGTCATTCAGAAACGCGCGCTCTGAAAACTCGCCCGGTGCCGCCTGCCTTGCACCAAGCTCAATCGCCGCATCAACGAGCAGTGACATGACTAACGGTCCGCCGTGTCCATGCAACTCAAGAACGGACTCACCCGTAAATGACGTCGGTCCTGGGAAATACAGCGCTATTCCGGCATCGACCTTCTGGCCGCGGGCGTTTGCAAACGGGCGGTAGGTCGCCGTGCGAGGTTCCGGTAGACTGCCCAGCATGGCGCGTGCAATGCGTTCTGCCTCATCGCCAGAGATTCTGACGACACCAATGCCGCCGGTTCCGGGCGGCGTTGCCGAAGCTACAATCGTGTCTGCGCTGGACGCCATCCACCAATGAAAACACAGGTTGCCTTGTTATGCAGAATCAAGAAGTTATGCGGAATCAAAAAATCGTGTTCGAAAACCAACGCGGGCAGGCGCTGTCCGGCATTCTTGATCTGCCCGCCGCAGCGCCTGTCGGCTACGCATTATTCGCGCACTGTTTCACGTGCTCCAAGAATCTCAAAGCCGCAAGCAATATCGCACGTGCGTTGACCGATGCCGGCATCGCTGTACTTCGCTTCGACTTCACGGGGCTCGGCCAGAGCGAGGGCGAGTTTTCCGACACGAACTTCTCGTCCAACGTCGACGATTTGCTCGCCGCTGTCAGCTACCTCGATCGCGAACACGAAGCGCCGGCAATCCTGGTCGGACACTCGCTTGGCGGCACCGCCGTACTGCAGGCCGCGGCCCAGGTAGAGTCAGCCGTGGCGGTCGTTACGATCGGCTCGCCGTCCGAGCCCGGGCATGTAGCCAGGATGTTCGTCGGTTCCAGGAGCACCTTACGCGATCGCGGCGAAGCGACCGTCAATCTGGGCGGCAGGCCGTTCCTGATGAAGCAACAGTTTCTCGATGACCTCGAAAAGCAGGATCTGCCCTCGTCCATCGGCGCGCTGCGTAAGGCGCTGCTGATCATGCACGCGCCGCTCGACGACGTGGTCGAGATCGACAACGCCTCGGCTCTTTTCATGGCCGCAAAACACCCCAAGAGTTTTGTCAGTCTCGACACGGCCGATCACCTGCTGAGCCGGGAAGCCGATTCGAAGTACGCGGGTCGTGTGCTGGCGACCTGGGCTTCAAGATACCTGCCTCGCTCAAGAGCCCCCGAAACGCTGTCGGGCCCTGACGGCGCGGTTGTTGCAAGAACGCGCGCGGACGGCTTCAAGACAGAGGTGCGCATGGCTGACTACGAGCTCGTCGCCGACGAACCGCGCTCCGTCGGCGGCACCGGCCTCGGCCCGACGCCTTACGACCTGTTGTCAGCCGCGCTTGCGACCTGCACATCGATGACTCTGCGGATGTACGCCAATCACAAGAAGCTGAGTTTCGAGTCAGCAACCGTCCGAGTCGAGCATGACAAGATTCATGCAAAGGATTGCGAAGATTGCGAGAGCGGGGCCGGCAAGATCGACGAGTTCCGACGAACGATTTCGCTCGAAGGCGACCTGACTGACGCAGAAAGAACACGCATGCTTGAGATCGCCGATCGTTGTCCCGTACACCTTACGCTGCACGGCGAGACAAAGGTCCGCTCGACCCTCGCCTAGTCGTCTTTCTTTTTCTTCTTGCTGCCCTTCTGCGCTTTCGCCTCGGCCTCGACGACGGTATTGATTTTCCATTGTTGTGCGATTGATAACAGCGTGTTGGTCACCCAATACAGCACGAGGCCCGACGGGAAGAACGCGAAAAACGCCGTGAACATAACCGGCATGATCTGCATCACCTTGGCTTGAACCGGGTCAGCGGGCGCCGGATTGAGCTTTTGTTGCATGAACATCGCGGCGCCCATGATGAGCGGCAGGATGAAATACGGGTCACGCGTCGAAAGGTCGGTGATCCACAGCATGAACGGCGCCTGTCGCATTTCGACGCTCTCCAGCAACACCCAGTAAAACGCCAGGAAGAACGGCATCTGAATGAGTATCGGCAAACAGCCCGCGGCCGGGTTGACCTTCTCCCGCTTGTACAGATCCATCATTGCCTGGCTCAACGCCTGGCGATCGTCTTTGTAGCGATCCTGCAGCGCTTTCATGCGCGGTTGCAGGTTGCGCATCTTCGCCATCGACCGGCCGCTCGATTCGGTTAGCTTATAGAACGCGAGCTTGATGAGGAACGTAACGAGAATAATCGAGACGCCCCAGTTGCCAACGAAGTTGTGCACCTTGCTGAGCAACCAGAACAGGGGCTGAGAAATGATCGTCAGCCAGCCATAGTCAACCGTGAGCTTGAGCGTCTTGTCGATATCTTCCAGCTGGGACTGCAGTTTCGGGCCGACAAAGAGCGTCGTCTCGAAAGTCTTGCTCGAACCGGGTGCTATCGCTTCAGCGCTTTTGCCGATGGTGCTGCTGACTGAAACATCGCCAGCGACGGCCACCTCATACCGATGCTCGACACCAGCCTGCGGCACGACCGCGCTGAGGAAGTGATGCTGAATCGATCCGAACCAGCCTTCTTTTGCATAGAACTCGATCCTGCCGTCCTCAACAAGATCGTCGTGCTTCAACTTTTCGGATTTTTCACCGTTGTAGATTATTGGCCCGGCGAAGGAGTAAGAATCCACGTCGAACATCGACCTTTCCGGCTCCTTGAAATGACGCTTGAGACGGACATACTCGGCGCCACTCCAGAGCGTTTCGGTGCCGTTCTTTACCTGCTGCTCGAGGCCGATGGCGTAGCTGCCTTTCCTGAAGCGGTAGCGCTTCTCGATAACGACGCCGCTGCCGTCAGACCAGGTTAGCGGCACCACGATCTCATCTCTGCCGCCGAGTTCATACGATGCCTGGGAGCTCGAGAACATCGCGAGATGCGTCGCTTCGGCGCCGCCGCCGGTTGCGCGAACGCCGGACTCGATGAGCCCGGTCTCACCCGGGCGGGTACTCAATAATTCAACAAGGGTATCGGGCTGGTCTTTGGCCACCGGGTATCGAAGGAGTACCGCTTTTTGCAGCGTGCCACCCTGCGTGCTTATTTCGATGTCCAACACGTCCGTCGTGACACGAATGACTGGCGCCTGTTGTGCTGTGACCGACTGGGCGGGTTCCTCGGGGCCCAGGGGGCCTGTCGATGACACGCCCGGGTCGCTGATTTCCGGAAGGCTCGCGTCAATGCCCGGCTCTTCGCCGGGCTGTGCGCCAGGCTGGACTGGCTGTTGCGTAACCATCGGCGCCGGCTTCTGGCCGTAGTCCTGTACCCAGGTCTGGTACGTCATCCAGGCCATGAGTCCGAAAAAAGCCCAAATCAGCAGTCGTTGGTTGTCCATCGATTAGCTTTCCTGCGGTATCCGTTGCGCTCTGCGGCATCGGCGCCAATGGTTTTCAAGGCTTGTGAACATCTGCCGATTGCTGGCACTGGCTGCCGCCGGCTGATTGATCACAACGATATCCAGACCCACCAGTGACGCCTGTTGCTGGCGAAACGACTCCCTGATTATTCGCTTAACGCGATTTCGTTTTACAGCCTGGCGACAATGCTTCTTTGAAATCGCCAGACCGAGTCTTGCGGCGCCTTCTTCGTTGCGCCTGCACAGCACTGTAAATAAATTGTCCCGGCTTCGCGTGGCTTTTTGAAATACACGGCCGAAAGCAGCCGCATCAAGAAGCCGGTTGTATCTTGCAAACCGCTTGCTTCGACTGCTCGTCAATCCTGAATTTTTGCTCTTCGCCGTATCCGGCGCCGGGGGCGTTACGGCGTCAACCGCGCGCGGCCTTTTGCGCGACGGCGCTTCAACACGAGGCGCCCGGCCTTGGTGGCCATGCGCGCACGAAACCCATGGGTGCGAGCGCGCTTGATTTTGCTGGGCTGAAATGTGCGTTTCATGGCTGTTTACCTGGGTCATCAGTCGGCCTGATCGGGGCCGTACTTTTGGGAGGGCGGCAAGGGTACGCAGATGGCCAGACAGTGTCAACAGAGTAATGTAAACATTGGAGTTTTGACCCTTGGCAAGCTGTGGATAACTGCATCTGGCGGCGCTCGTTCTTAGGGTATAGACTGCTCGATCGTTCGCTTTTTTCGTTGTTGCCACACGGCCATTTGCGGCCCCCGGGGAGTGTTTTGTCTGTCGAGTCGACGCTTTGGAACCAGTGCCTACGCGTCCTGCAGGTAGAGCTTCCCGAGCAACAATTCAATACCTGGATCCGGCCCCTGCAGGCCGTTGACGATGATGCCTCACTGCGTCTGCTCGCGCCGAATCGCTTTGTCGTCGATTGGCTGCGCCAACACTACATGGATCGCATCCTCGAGCTCGTGGGTGATGGCGGCGAGAATATAGAGGTATTGCTCGAGGTTGGATCGCGCGCCGCCGCGCCTGCCGCGAGTACGACCCGGCGTCCCACCCCCACCGCGGTCAAAGCAAGCAAGCCAGCCCCGGTCGTTTCCCGGCTAAACTCCGCCTTCACGTTCGACAGTTTTGTCGAAGGCAAGAGCAACCAGCTTGCGCGTGCGGCGGCAAGCCAGGTTGGCGAGAACCCCGGTAAATCCTACAACCCGCTGTTTATCTATGGCGGCGTCGGTCTTGGCAAGACACACCTCATGCATGCCATCGGCAATATAATGCTGAAAAACAACCCGGCCGCCCGCGTCAGCTACGTGCACTCGGAGCGCTTCGTCGGCGACATGGTCAAGGGGCTGCAACACAATACGATTTCTGAATTCAAGCGCTCGTATCGATCGCTCGACGCATTGCTGATTGATGATATTCAGTTTTTCGCGGGCAAGGAGCGCTCCCAGGAAGAGTTTTTTCATACCTTCAACGCGCTGCTTGAGGGACAGCGACAGATCATCCTGACCTGCGATCGCTATCCGAAAGAAGTCAACGGCCTCGAAGAACGCCTGAAGTCGCGTTTCGGCTGGGGGCTTACGGTTGCAATTGAACCGCCCGAACTCGAAACCTCGGTAGCAATCCTCATGAGCAAAGCCGCAGCGGAAGGTATCGAGCTTCCGGAAGAGGTGGCCTTTTTTATTGCCAAGCGAATTCGCTCTAACGTCCGGGAGCTGGAGGGCGCGCTTCGCCGCGTCATTGCCAATTATCGATTTACCGGGAGAGCAATTAACCTCGATTTCGCGAAAGAGGCGCTGCGAGACCTGCTTGCCGTGCAGGATCGCCTTGTTTCTATAGAAAACATCCAGAAAACCGTCGCCGAGTACTTTAAGATTCGCGTCGGTGACTTGTTATCGAAAAAACGCAGCCGCTCGATCGCGCGACCCAGGCAGTTCGGCATGGCCCTGGCGAAAGAGCTGACGAACCATAGCCTGCCTGAAATCGGCGACGCGTTCGGCGGTCGGGATCATACAACCGTGCTGCACGGTTGTCGGCGCATCGCCGCGCTGCGAGAGACCGACAAGCGTATCGATGACGATTATTTGAATTTGTTAAGAACTCTGACAGGATAGTGTGGATAAAGCGTGGATAACTTTTTGCCGACTTGTTATCCACAAGCTGTCCACAGTTGGCCGACCGGGCACACAGATATTGTTAGGCCGCGTTTTGGTAGTTAACCTATTGAAAAATAAAGAACTAAATAAGTTATACACAGGCCTTTGGCCGCTTAATAATAATAATAATCTATAAATTTCCAATATTTATTAACAGGTGCAAGTTATGAAGTTTACCGCAGCTCGGGAAGCGCTGTTGAAGCCACTGCAGGCCGTCATCGGTGTCGTGGAAAGGCGGCAGACGATGCCTATTTTGTCGAACGTTTTGTTGATCACGCGCGAGGGCAGGCTGTCCGTGACGGCGACCGACCTTGAAGTTGAGCTTGTTGCTGACGCCGATGTTGACACGCAAAGTGGTGGAGAGATTACGGTCTCGGGGCGCAAGCTTCTCGATATCTGCCGGGCGCTACCGGAAGGGTCCGAGATTCACATCAGCCTGAGCGGCGAAAAGCTGGCTGTTCGCGCAGGCAGGAGCAAGTTCAACCTGGCAACGCTGCCGGCCGCAGAGTTCCCGGTTGTTGACGACATCAAGGCAGGTCAATCAATACAGGTACCGCAGGATGTATTAGCTCGGCTTATCGAAAAGACGCATTTTTCGATGGCTCAGCAGGATGTGCGTTACTACCTGAATGGAATGTTGCTCGAAACCGGCGGCAAATTTCTGCGGGCCGTGGCAACCGATGGCCATCGCCTGGCACTGTGCCAGGCTGAGCTTGATGGGAAGCTCGATGAGCAGCAGGTCATTTTGCCGAGGAAAGGTGTCCTTGAGCTGCAGCGGCTAATGGGCGGTGATGGCGACCTGAACATAGAGCTGGGGGCAAACCACGTTCGTATCCAGCTGGACGGGATTCGATTCACATCGAAGCTCATTGACGGGCGCTTTCCCGAGTATGAGCGCGTCATTCCGAAAGAATCATCTAATGAACTCAAAGCGGATCGGGAGGCTTTCAAGGGGGCATTGCAACGCACGGCGATCCTGTCGAATGAGAAATACCGCGGGATTCGACTCGTTATCAGGGACAGCGGCGTCGTCTTGCAGGCACACAATCCGGAGCAGGAAGAGGCCGAGGAGGAGCTCGAGGTCGAATACAGCGGCGAAGATATCGAGATCGGCTTCAACGTTAACTACCTTCTCGACGCGCTCGGAGCCGTGGAGGGCAATGAGGTCACACTGTCAGTGCAGGACAGCAATTCCAGCTGCCTGATTCGACAACCCGGAAATGAGGACTCGACTTTCGTAGTCATGCCTATGCGGCTATAGCCGCCGCAGCGAGCGGCAGAGAGGACGATGATTCGCCTGTTTCGGGTCAGTAACTTTCGATGTCTCGAAAGCGCCGAGCTGAATCTGTCCTCGGATTTCAACCTGATTTACGGTGCCAACGCCTCCGGGAAGACCAGCCTGCTGGAGGCGCTGGCGTACCTGGGGCGCGGAAAGTCCTTCCGGGGCGCCAGCACCACGAACCTGGTTCAACATGGCAGCGAGGAATTCGTCCTGTTCGGTCAGGTCGATGGCCTGGCCAGAACGCGCAGCCTGGGGGTTCGCAACAGCCGCGCCGGGCTGGAGGTCAGGGTAGACGGTGACAGCGAGGGCGGGGCGGCGGCGCTGGCCGAGGCGCTGCCCCTGCAGGTAATCGACCCCGAGGTTCACAACCTTGTCGCTGGCGGACCCGAGCAGCGGCGCCGCTTTCTCGACTGGGTGGCGTTCCACGTGGAACAAGATCACCTCGTGGCGTGGCGACGCTTCAGGCGAGCGCTGAAGCAAAGAAACGCGGCCCTCAGGGCAAAATCGGGCCCGGCGACGATCCATAGCTGGAACGCAGAATTCGTGACGCTGAGCGGTGAGCTCGATGAATCCCGGCGGCGCTCGCTGGACGCCGCGCTGGAAAGCCTGGCGGAGTTCGGTCTTGAGTTGCTGGGCACGGAGCTGGGGTTTGAGTACCAGCAGGGCTGGAGCAAGGATCGGGAGCTGGCCGAGGTGCTGGAGGACGGGCTGGAACGGGATCTGCAGATGGGGGCAACGCAGCACGGCCCCCACCGCGCCGACCTCAAGATCAGCTACGACGAAAAACAGGCCCGAAAACTGGTTTCGCGCGGACAACAGAAGCTGCTGGCCAGCGCCATGATCCTGGCGGCGACAGAAACGGCCCAAACGGCCCTGGAGCGACCGCTGTTGCTGCTGCTGGACGACCCGGCGGCAGAACTCGACGCCGAGTCGCTGGAACGGCTGATGGCTGCCGTGGCGCGACTGGGTTGCCAGGTGGTCGCTACGAGCCTCGAGCCGGGACTGCCGGGCACGCCCGTTGGGGCGGCGCTGTTCCACGTGGAACACGGTGTGCTGACGCTTATTCAGGCGCCAGAAAACAGCCGCTGAAAAACACGCCGGGCAAGCCCTAAAATACCTTAAAAAAGAATGCTTTGGGGCTCCTTTCAGAGCCTGTTTTTGGTACAATACGCCGGTTACGCCCAGAGGATATGGAATGACCGACGAATCAGAATATACTTCCAGTAATATCAAGGTCTTAAAGGGCCTTGAGGCCGTCCGAAAACGGCCGGGTATGTATATTGGTGACACCGACGATGGCACGGGCCTTCATCACATGGTCTTCGAGGTCGTCGATAACTCGATCGACGAGGCCCTGGCGGGTCACTGTGACACCATCACGGTAAGTATCCATGCCGATGAGTCGGTGACCGTGAGTGACGACGGCCGCGGCATTCCGGTTGACTTGCACCCCGAGGAGGGGCGATCCGCCGCCGAGGTCATCATGACCGTGCTGCACGCGGGCGGCAAGTTTGACGACAACTCCTACAAGGTGAGCGGCGGCCTGCACGGCGTTGGTGTTTCGGTCGTTAACGCGCTTTCCGAGCATTTGGTCTTGACCATTCATCGCGAAGGCAAGAGCTACCAGCAGGAGTACGTGCACGGCGAGCCCTCCGCGCCACTGGCTATTATCGGAGACTCCGACCGAACCGGCACGACCCTTCGTTTCAAGCCGAGCTCCGGCACGTTCACCAACATCGAGTTTCATTACGACATACTCGCGCGACGGCTGCGGGAGCTTTCATTCCTGAACTCAGGCGTGCGAATTCGCCTGGTTGACGAGCGAGACGACAAGGAAGAGGTCTTTGAATACCAGGGTGGCATCCACGCATTCGTCGAACACCTTAATCGCAACAAGACGCCCGTGCATGCCACGGTATTTCATTTTACAACCATGAAAGACGGTGTCGCTGTCGAGGCGGCCCTGCAGTGGAATGACGGCTACCAGGAAAACATGTTCTGTTACACGAACAACATTCCGCAGCGCGACGGCGGCACCCACCTGGCGGGCTTTCGGAGCGCGCTTACGCGAACGCTGAACAGCTATATCGAGAAACTGCCCAGCACCCGGAAGGAAAAATACACGCCGAGCGGTGACGACGCCCGCGAGGGCCTGACCGCGGTCCTGTCGGTGAAGGTGCCGGACCCCAAGTTCTCTTCACAGACCAAGGACAAATTAGTTTCATCTGAAATTAAAGGCGTCGTTGAACAGGCGATGGCCGGCAAGCTCGAAGAATACCTGCTCGAACATCCGCAGGATGCCAAAGCCATCGTGTCGAAGATTGTCGACGCCTCCCGGGCCAGGGAGGCGGCCCGCAAAGCGCGAGAAATGACGCGTCGCAAGGGCGCGCTCGATATAGCCGGCCTGCCCGGCAAGCTTGCTGACTGCCAGGAGAAAGATCCCGCGCTTTCAGAGCTGTTCCTGGTGGAGGGCGACTCGGCCGGTGGCTCTGCGAAACAGGGTCGCGACAGGCGCACCCAGGCGATCCTTCCGCTAAAAGGAAAAATACTCAACGTCGAAAAAGCACGCTTCGACAAAATGCTTTCTTCCGCGGAAGTAGGGACGCTTATAACGGCGCTCGGCTGCGGCATCGGTCGCGACGACTTTGACCCCGACAAGTTGCGCTACCACCGCGTCATTATCATGACCGACGCAGACGTCGACGGCTCGCACATCCGCACCCTGTTGCTGACGTTTTTCTACCGACAGATGCACGAGCTCATCGAGCGTGGCCACATCTACATCGCGCAACCGCCGCTGTACAAGATCAAGCGCGGCAAACAGGAGGTCTACGTCAAGGACGATGCAGAACTGAACGCGCACCTGCTCAACGCCGCTATGGATAACGCCACGCTGCATGTCAACAGCGAAGCGCCGCCGCTGTCCGGAGTCGGTCTCGAATCCCTCGCGCAGGAATACATTGCCGTAGAGAACATAATTGCGCGCCTGTCCAAACGTTACGATGAGGTTGTGTTGCGCACGATGAGCCGGCTTCCGGCCATTACGAACGAGTTGGCGGACGACCTCGATGCGCTTGCATCCTGGGCGGAGAAGCTGAGCGTTGCGTTGCCGAAGCACAGCGGCGACCGCGCAGAAAACGGCAATGGTGGCAGCTACTCGGCCACGCTTGATCGTGGCGATGAAGACGGCGAGAGCGTTCGCATTGCTATTACCAAGGTGCAACATGGCGTGGGCAGCACGCGTTACCTGCCGCGCGAGTTTTTCGGCACCAATGAGTATCGTCACATCACGGCGCTGGCGGAAAAATTGAGCGACCTGTTGTCGGAAGGCGCGATCGTCAGGCGTGGTGATCGTGAGGCGCCGGTTGAGTCGTTCGCCGAAGCCGTAGAGTGGCTGATGAGTGAGGCGCGGCGTGGCCAGTCCATCCAGCGCTATAAAGGTCTCGGCGAAATGAACCCCGACCAGCTCTGGGACACAACGGTCAACCCGGAGACACGCCGCTTGATGCAGGTAAAGATTGAAGATGCCGTCAAGGCTGACGAGATATTTACGACACTGATGGGCGACCAGGTAGAGCCGCGCCGCGAGTTCATAGAGAAGAACGCGCTGACGGTAGAAAACCTCGACATATGATCGCAAACCGCCTGCTCGTTCACGCGGTATTCCTGGCCCTTGCGCCGATCATCGTTGCCTGGTTCGGAATGTCTGTTCCTGCCGCCATACTCGTTGTCTTGTTACTCTTGCTGTGGCGCTGGATCGTTGTCTTAAGCGGCTTCGCCGCTCCGGAAAAAACACCGGAGCTGATTCTTGCGACGATTTCTGCAAGCCACTTTGTCGAGAAAGTTCGCTGGAGCATGGATCGCCTCGGACTTGCATACGTCGAGCAAACCTCAGGGGGAACGTTGGGCGCGTTCTTTCGCGGACGAACCGTGCCGCAGCTCAAGGTGCGCACCGGCGCAGTCCAGTCAAGCATCGGCAACTCGGCCGAAATCCTGCGGTATCTGTGGGGCCGTTACGCGTTCGAAGACCCGGACGCGGCCGCCTTTCTTGAGCCGACCAAAGAGCGAGTCGAACTCGAAACGCGGCTCGATCGCTACGGCGTCAATCTCCAGGTCTGGGTGTACTACCACCTGTTGAACGATCGCGAACTTACGCTACATGTATGGGGCGCTGATAATCCCGCAACACCGTTTTGGCAACGACCGACCTTGAAGTTGTTGTTCCCTGTACTTCGGTTTCTGATCCGGAAGTCGTTTCGAATTACGGACGAAAATTATGCGCGCGCCGTCGCGCGAATCGAGGAACTGCTCGACGAAGCCAATGACTGGTTGCAAGACGGGCGCAAGTCCTTGCTTGGCGGCGACGTCCTCAACTACACGGACATCACATTCGCCGCCATGACCGGATTGTGGCTGCAGCCAGCCGCCTATGGCGGCGGTAAAGCCGATGCGGTTCGGCTCGAGCGCGACAGGGCGCCGGCCGGCATGCAGAAGGACATCGAAGTCTGGCAGTCCGGTTACGCTCGCGTCGCCGAATTTGTCGAACGGCTGTACGCAGAAGAACGAAAGCACCCTGTTGCAGGTCCAAGCATCAAGGAGGGGAAAACATGAAACGATTAATGCTGGCCCTGATATTTACGGCACTGGCGGGATGCGCTGCCCAGTCGGGCCCAGGAGTGGATGACGCAATAGAAGATTTTATTGCGGTGTCCGGGCTCGAGGAGATGGATAGCATAAGAACGCGGGACCAGTTTGGCACCTCCCAACTTACGGAACGCTACGTTATTTTGAGAACCCGTAAAGACGTTTACCTGGTTCAATTTCAGCGATGCCCCCCCAAGTTCAACAACAACGACGTGACGCCCGACATACGTTTTGACACAAACGTGCTGCGATCACGTTTCGATACGATACGCGGATGCCGTATCAAGAAGATTTTTGCGATCGATGAAGCCGGCGCCGAGGAATTGAAGATGCTCGCTGAAGCGCCAGGCGCGGAACGCGACTAGAGGAAAGCCGCGAGCAACTAATTATCGGCGCCGCTTGCGGTCTTCGTGTCTTGGTACGCGGCGCTGATTTCGTGCATCTTGCCTTCGATCCACGCTTGCACGATCAGGTTCGTTTCCTTGGGTGACTGCGCCGATGCGTCAATGGGCGGCCCAATACAAAACCGGACCGTCCCCGGGTGTAGCGAAAACTCCCGGCGCCGCCAGACGTCATCGGCATTGTGTGCAACCGGAACGATTTGCACGCCGGCTTCTTGCGCCAGGGCCGCGCCGCTGATGCCGTAGGTGCGCGTCTGACCCCTGGGCACGCGCGTACCCTCCGGAAAAATGGTGACCCAAATGCCTGCGGCGAGCCGCTGTTTGCCTTTCTCGATGACCTGTTTAACGGCGGACCGCCCCTTGCCACGATTGATGGCGATCGGGTTGAGAACGAGGCCGATGGCCCAGCCGACGATGGGCACCCACAACAGTTCGCGTTTCACGACCCATGCCGTTGGCGGAAAGATCGGCACGTGCCCATAGGTCTCGAGGATCGTCGTGTGCTTGATCATGATGACGCTGGGTGACGCCGGAATGTTTTCGGTGCCTTCGACAATGACCTTCATGCCGCACAGAAAATCGCCGGCCCAAACCAGGACACGACAGCCGTGAACAAGCACGAAGCGTCGCCAGCCGGCCGGCGCCCAGAACAACAGCAGCAAAATGATGGCAATAGTCGACGATCCAAGCACACCGAAAAGCAGGCCCAGCAGAGAGCGAAACCAGCGAATCATTCCGTCACTCCCGCAACAATGCCGAAGCGGCCGCAGCGAGATCATCGAATACTTCCGTTGCGGCCAACTCGCCGTCGAGTGCCCGCTCGGTCACCCGGCCGTTTCCGGTGCGAACCAGAACGGGGCGCGCGCCGGCGCGAGCGGCAGCCTGAAGATCGCGCAGCGAGTCTCCGATAACAGGGACGCCGGCAAGATCGCTTCGATAGTGGCGGGCGAGGCGCAGCAGGAGGCCGGGTTCAGGTTTGCGGCAGTCGCAGCCGTCGCCGGGGCCGTGCGGGCAAACGGCAATGCGGTCGATGTGGCCACCTTCGGCCGAAACGAGCTTGCGCAGTTTGCGATGCATCGCGCGAAGCGCGTTGCGATCGAAGCGCCCCCGCGCAAGACCGGACTGATTGCTGGCGACGGCCACGGTATAGCCGGCGCGACTGAGGGCCGCGATCGCCGTAATGCTGCCCTGGAGCGGGATCCATTCGGCCGCGGACTTCACGAAATCACTGGAATCGCGGTTGATCACACCGTCCCGGTCGAGAATGACAAGGCCTCTCCTGCCCAGGCGACGCCCCATCGTTAACCCAGCGATAGCCGAGAAATGTCGGCAACGTCGAGAAAAAGTGCTCGAATGTCGCCTAAAAGTGCCAAACGGTTGTTCTTGACGGCTTCATCGTCAGCCATCACCATGACCTCGTCGAAGAAGTGATCGACCGGCTCCTTCAGGTCTGCCAGCGTGTTCAGGGCTTCGGCGTAACTGCGGACCTTTATCATGGGCGCGACTTTTTCACGGGCATTCTCGAGGGCGTTGAACAGGGCTTGCTCTGCCTCGTGTTGCAGCAACTTCTTCTTGATTTTCAGGCCATCCGGGTTGCCCGCTTTTCTCAGGATGTTCGCGATACGTTTGTTCGCGGCCGACAGGCTTTCGGCCTGTTCGAGGCGGGCGAAGGTCTGCACGGCAGCGAGGCGCCGATCGAAGTCGAGCAGCGACTCGGGCTCGCGCACCATGACGGCGTCGAAGGTTTCCACGGCGAGTCCGGCGTCACGATCGAGGAAGTAGCGCCGCAAGCGATCGCTGATAAAGGCGTACAAGTCCGCCGCAAGCACGTCATTCTCTATCTTGCCTTTGGGCTGTTGCTCGACAGCCGCGGTAATGAGCGCTTTAAGGTCGATATCGACTCCGCATTCGATCAGGATCCGGACGACGCCAAGTGCTGCGCGACGCAGCCCGAAAGGGTCTCGATTGCCGCTCGGTGTTTTGCCGATCGAAAAAACGCCGGCCAGCGTATCGAGCTTGTCGGCCACGGCGAGCAGCTGGCCGAGCGCCGTGATCGGCAAGTCATCGCCGGCAAAGCGCGGGCGGTAGTGTTCGCCGATCGCCTCGGCAACGACCTCCGGTTCACCGTCGGCGAGCGCATAGTAGCGGCCCATCGTGCCCTGTAACTCCGGAAACTCGCCGACCATGCCGCTTAACAGATCGCATTTCGCAAGCTCGGCCGCGCGCTCGGCCTGGCCTTTGTCGTGCTCGAGCGTTGCGGCGAGCCAGCCAGCCAATGCACCAGTGCGGCGGCTCTTGTCATGAAGGCTGCCGAGCCCGCGCTGGTAAATGACGTCGCGCAAGCCGGCATTTCGGCTGCTCAAGGTCTGGCGACGGTCGCTGTCCCAGAAAAACGCGGCATCGGCCAGGCGCGGCCGAATAACTCGTTCGTTGCCATCGCGCACCTGGTCGGGGTCCTTGCTGTCGAGATTGGCAACGGTGATGAAGCGCGGTAAAAGTGCGCCTTTGTCATCGGCAACCGGGAAGTACCGCTGATGGCTTGTCAGTGTCGAGATGACCACTTCGCGAGGGAGCGCGAGATACTGTTCATCGAAGCGCCCGAGTATCGGAACCGGCCATTCGACAAGCGCGGCAACTTCGTCGTAAAGAGACTCGCCGTCGACAACATGCCCACCGGCATCGGCTGCCGCGGCGTTGACGCCGTCCCGGATCATCTCCCGCCGGCGCTCGAAGTCGGCGATGACGTGACCCTTTTTTTCGAGCGTACTGAGATAGGTCTTCGGTGTCGAAATGACAATCGGCCCCGATGAATGAAAGCGATGACCGCGCGTGATATTGCCCGACGCTGTTTCCATGATGGGCGTTTCAATGACGTCCTCGCCATGCAGCATCACGATCCAGTGAACCGGGCGCACGAACTCGGCGTCGCCGGCGCCCCAGCGCATGCGACGCGGAATGGGCAGCAAGGCCAGGGTGTTCTCAATCAAAACCGGCATCAGGTCGGCAGCCGCACCGCCTTTCTGCACAGCGTCAAAAGCCAGCCATTCGCCTTTGTCGGTCTTGTTTGTTCCAAGGTCCGAGACACTCACGCCGCATTTTTTTGCGAACGCTTCGGCGGCCGCTGTGGGTTTGCCTTCTTTGTCGAACGCTATCCTGATCGGCGGGCCCTTGTGTTCGACCTTGCGGTCTTCTTGTTGGCGGGCAAGGTCGTCAACCCGCACGGCGAGGCGGCGCGGGCTGGCATAGACCTGTATGGCGCCATGCTCGAGGGGCGCTTCATCGATGGCGGCGGCCAGGCCGGCGCCGAATGCCTCCATCAAAGAGCGTAGCGCTTTGGGCGGCAGCTCTTCGGTGCCGATCTCGACGAGAAAATCATCGGCCTTGCTCATTTTTCCGATGCCCCTTTAGCGGCCGATGTGGTCATCGGAAAACCAAGTGCTTCGCGGCTGGCGTAATAAGCGTCACAAATGGCGCGCGACATCGTCCTGACGCGCAGGATAAAACGCTGTCGCTCCGTCACGGAGATGGCCTGCCTGGCATCGAGCAGGTTGAACGTGTGCGATGCGGTGAGCATTTGTTCATAGGCGGGTAAAGCGAGGCCCAGCTCTATCAGTCGCTGGCTTTCGCGTTCCGCATGTTCGAACGCATCAAACAGCATCTCAACGTCGGCTTCTTCAAAGTTGTAGCGGGATTGTTCGACTTCATTCTGGTGATAAACATCACCATAGCTAATGCGACCGAGGGGTCCGTCGGTCCACACGAGATCGAAAATGCTATCCACGTTTTGCAGGTACATGGCGAGGCGCTCGAGACCATAAGTAATCTCGCCCGTAACCGGACGACATTCGAGCCCGCCAACCTGCTGGAAGTAGGTGAACTGTGAAATTTCCATGCCGTTCAGCCAAACCTCCCAACCAAGACCCCAGGCACCGAGCGTCGGAGACTCCCAGTTGTCTTCCACGAAACGAATGTCATGCACGAGGGGATCGATACCGATGGCGCGCAGAGAGCCAAGATACATTTCCTGAATATCGAGGGGCGAGGGCTTTATAACGACCTGGTACTGGTAGTAATGCTGCAGGCGGAAAGGATTATCGCCGTAGCGGCCATCCGTCGGCCTGCGGCTGGGCTGGACATAGGCTGCCGACCAGGGTTCAGGGCCGACCGCACGCAGAAAGGTCGCCGGGTGAAACGTGCCAGCACCCATTTCCATGTCGTAAGGCTGCAGGATGACGCAGCCGCGTTCCGCCCAGTACTGCTGCAGCGCGAGGATCAGGTCCTGAAAGCTCAGGCTCGTCGTTGTTGTGTTGGCGATCATCGCAGGCGTCACGGCCGCTCAAAGGCGCGAAGTATAACGGCTGCGGGCGTCATGTAGGAGGCCCATGGCCGCCAATGTCGAAATAAACACAGCGCGTGGCGCTCCATCGGGGTGCAGGGCCGCGCATTTTGCACTAGAATAGTGCGGCAAAAGCGCAGCTCGCACCAAAATAGTGCATGTTTGCCGGCCCAACCCACAAAAAACAGATAAAAAACAAGGTATTACAACAGGTGCGTTCTTGGCACGCTTAATGCAGATAACAACGTCTAATGGGCCGCATTGGGCGGCCACGTTTTTTCGCGCACCAACAACCTGGAGGAAAGATCCATGACGCCCGCAGAGGTACTCGCCCTCATCAAAGAGACAGAGGTCAAATTTGTTGATTTTCGTTTCACGGACACCATTGGCAAAGAACAACACGTAACCGTGCCCGCACATACGGTCGACGACGACCTGTTTGAAGACGGCAAGATGTTCGATGGATCGTCCATCTCCGGTTGGAAAGGGATTAACGAATCGGACATGATTTTGATGCCGGACCCCGACTCGGCCGTACTCGATGTCTTTCCTGACGAGCTGACGATGAACCTGCGTTGCACGGTCGTCGAGCCGTCAACGATGCAGGGCTACGATCGCTGTCCGCGGTCGCTGGCCGATCGCGCCGAGGCATACCTGAAATCGACCGGCATTGCCGACGCCGCCTATTTCGGCCCGGAGAATGAATTCTTCGTGTTCGATCACGTGTCGTGGGACGACACCATGCAGGGTGCGTTTTACAAGGTCGATTCGGACGAAGGCGCCTGGAATACGGACCGCAGCCGGGAAGAGGGTAATACGGGTCACCGGCCGACCGTAAAAGGCGGTTACTTCCCGGTGCCACCTGTCGACTCATTGCACGACATACGTGGCGCCATGTGTCTTGCGATCGAGGAGTTGGGTGTTGTAACAGAGGTACATCACCACGAAGTTGCAACTGCGGGCCAGTGTGAAATTGGCGCGAAATTCAACACGCTCGTGCGCAAAGCCGATGAAGTTCAGATATTGAAATATGCGGTACACAACGTTGCACACGCGTATGGCAAGACGGCAACGTTCATGCCCAAGCCGCTCGTAAACGACAACGGCAACGGCATGCACGTGCACCAGTCACTGTTCAAGAAGGGCAAGAACCTGTTCTCGGGCGACGGTTATGGCGGGCTTTCCGAAACGGCGCTTTTTTACATCGGCGGAATTATCAAACACGCAAAGGCCATCAACGCTTTTGCCAACCCGGCAACCAACAGCTACAAACGCCTGGTGCCAGGTTTCGAAGCACCGACGATTCTTGCTTACTCAGCGCGTAATCGCTCTGCGTCCATTCGTATTCCCTATATCGCGAATCCGAAGGGCCGACGCATCGAGGTTCGCTTCCCGGACTCGATGGCGAACCCTTACCTCGCTTTCTCTGCAATGATGATGGCAGGGCTCGACGGCATCCAGAACAAGGTCCACCCGGGTGATGCCATGGACAAGGACCTCTACGATCTGCCACCGGAGGAAGAGAAACAGCTGAAACTGGTCGCGTTCTCGCTCGACGAGGCTCTTGGGGCGCTCGATGCAGACCGCGATTTCCTGAAAGCCGGTGGCGTTTTCAGCGATGACCTTATTGATGCTTATATCGACCTCAAGATGGACAACGTCACGCGCCTCCGAATGACGACCCACCCGGTCGAATTCGACATGTATTACAGCCTGTAACGGCCAAATATGGTGAACCGGGCGGCATTATGTCGCCCGGCCACTAGCCCGGAGAACCCCGACGCTGCTATGCTGAATCAATGGAAATCCGAACACTTTTCATTCTCTTGGGACTGCTGGTCGCCGGCGCGGCGCTTGCGGACGCTTACAAGTGGACCGACGAAGATGGCGTTGTGCATTACTCCGACCGCCCTGAACCTGGTTCCGAACGCGTGGACCTCGGTGGAGCAACGCGCAGCCGCCCGCAAACAGCCAGGCCAGGTGCAACAAGCCCATCGCCCGGCGATGAAGCAAGCGACGCCGTCGCCAAGCCGTTTGCTTATACAAGCCTCGAAATCAGCGCCCCGGCGCCGGAAGAAACACTGTGGAATATCGAGGGCATCCTGAACGTATCGCTGGCGCTGAGCCCGGCGCTGCAGCCGAACCACGAGGTACGGGTGTATTTCGACGGAGTGGCGCGCACGGTCGAAGGGACGAACTTCCAGTTGCAGGAGGTTTACCGCGGAGTCCACAACATCCAGGCGGAGGTTCTGGACGAGACCGGCAAGCTCATGATTCGCAGTCTCCCGAACCGCTTTTACGTGCAGCAGAATACAGTAAGGTTTCGCTAGACAAGACAGCGCCCGGTCGTCCGACCAGTGGTGGACCCGACAATGACGGAACGCTTCGTCGTAACGCCGGTAGTATCGTTGACGCCTTGAGCTCGGGCATCGTCCTCCTCGACGAGCACCTCCTGATTGTCGGCCTTAACCCGGCTGCCGAAAATATTCTCGGCATCAGTCAGAAACGCGCTTACGGCAAGTCGTTGTTACGACTCGTAGACGACGAGCCGGAAATGCGCGACATCCTGAGTCGCGTGATGGCGACCGGCGACTATTACGCGAACGAGATGCGGCTTGCACCGACCGAGGTGCACGCCCATGAACGCATTGTTGATTGCCGGGTGTCACCGATCGCAACGGACGAAGCGTGCGTGCTTGTTGAAATCACGGACGTCACGCGGCGCTCGCAGATCAGTCGCGAAAATGCGTTGCTGATTCAGCACGGCGCAGGCCGACAGATGATTCGGCAACTTGCGCACGAAATAAAAAATCCTTTGGGTGGTATTCGCGGTGCGGCGCAATTGCTCGAACGGCAGCTTCCGGACGATGAGCTTCATGAGTACACCGACGTCGTCATCAGCGAAACCGACCGCCTGGCCGCGTTGGTCGATACGCTACTGGGGCCGGGCGGGCCGCCGAACAAACAACCCGTTAACGTCCATGAGCTGCTCGAGTACGTGGTCAGAATTGTCGAGGCGGAACACGACAAACCGCTGAAAATTCGACGCGACTACGATCCGGGATTGCCGACGATAAACCTGGACCGCGACCAGATGGTCCAGGCATTTCTGAACCTGGTGCGCAATGCCTGCGCCGCGCTGGATGGCCAGGGCACGCTGACATTGCGAAGCCGGGCCGCGACCAATTACACGATTGGCGACATTCGACACCGCGTCATTGCTTCGATCGAGATCGAGGATGACGGTCCGGGCATACCGCGGGACCTGCAGGATTCGGTCTTCTACCCGTTGGTCACGAGCCGTCCCGACGGCACGGGCCTGGGATTGCCAGCGGCACAGGAACTGATTAGCCGCCACGATGGACTGATCGAATTTGACAGCCGGCCAGGGCACACCGTTTTCTACGTTCGAATTCCAATCAAACAATCGGGGGTAAACGCCAATGACTGATGCTCCCCTGACCACGTGGATCGTGGATGACGATCAATCGGTGCGGTGGGTTCTGGAAAAGGCCCTCAAGCAAGCTGATATCGAAACCCGGAGTTTCGAGCGCGCTGAACATCTGCTCGAAGCCATCGACAAGGATGCTCCGGATGTCTTGATTACGGACGTGCGCATGCCGGGCATGAGCGGCATCGCCCTTCTGGATCGGCTGCGTGGCAGTCTTCCGGACCTGCCGATCATCGTGATCACGGCACACTCGGATCTTGAAAATGCTGTCGCCGCCTACAAAGGCGGCGCCTTCGAGTACTTGCCAAAACCTTTTGACATCGACGAGGCCGTGGAACTCGTGCGCAAGGCCGCACGCGCCAATGGCAAAGCTGGTGACGAGCCGCCGTCGGCGACCACTGGCATCGCGTCGATGATCGGACAGGCACCGGCCATGCAGGAGGTCTTTCGCTCGATCGGTCGGCTGGCGGGCTCGAGTATGACGGTGCTGATCACCGGCGAGTCCGGGACCGGCAAAGAACTTGTCGCACGCGCCTTACACGATCACAGTCCGCGCGCGGACAAGACCTTCGTCGCCCTGAACACGTCTGCAATTGCTTCGGAGTTACTTGAATCGGAACTATTCGGGCACGAAAAAGGTGCTTTCACGGGCGCGGATTCGCGGCGCATCGGGCGCTTTGAACAGGCCGATGGCGGCACGCTGTTCCTCGATGAGATAGGCGACATGTCGCCGGCACTGCAAACACGACTCTTGCGTGTTCTCGCTGAAAGCGAGTTCTATCGTGTCGGCGGACAGACGCCGATCAAGGTGGATGTTCGTGTTATAGCGGCGACCAACCAGGATCTCGCGCGGGCGGTGAAGGAGTCGCGTTTTCGGGAAGACCTGTTCCACAGACTCAATGTAATCCGCATAAACACGCCGCCGTTGCGCCAGCGGCGTGATGACATCCCGCTGTTGCTGAAACACTACCTGGCCGAAGCCGCAAACGAGCTTGGCGCGGCAGCAAAAAACATCGACGACGAAGCGATGCATGCGCTCAAGGCGTTTGCGTGGCCCGGCAACGTGCGTCAGCTGGTTAATGCGAGTCGCCGACTCACGGTAACGGCGCCCGGAAGCGTAATCACGGCGGAGGATATACCGAGCGACCTGGGTGGCAGCGAGTCACCGAAACGTGCGGCAAAAGAGTGGACGAGAGTACTGGCGGCATGGGCCGAACGGCAGCTGCATGACAGCGATGCGCCTTTACTGGATACAGCGCTGCCGGAATTCGAAAAAACGCTGATCGAGACCGCGATGTCGCAGACCAACGGTCGCCGGCAGGAGGCAGCGAAGTTACTGGGATGGGGAAGGAACACGCTGGCAAGGAAGATAAAGGCGCTGCAGCTCGACTGAGCCGAAGGCCGGAAGTCGCGTGGCTCAGGTTTGCAGCGTACCGACCAGCTCGGAAACAGATGCCATTTCGTGGCGCTCCAGGTAATCGACGACGCCCGCGTTAATTTTTTTGCAGACCAGGGGATCGTAAAACAAG